>SDBT01005331.1_pt1 | contig 21597 bp, 14 predicted proteins | sample 2277101 | NCBI WGS metagenome assembly SDBT01 (sample SAMN10404973, study PRJNA504765) | marine sediment metagenome | isolation source: marine sediment core GS10_PC15, 103 cmbsf | place: Arctic Ocean: Southern Knipovich Ridge | collected 2010
ATCAGTTGGGGGAGTCCTCCATCGCGAATAATTCCTCGAATCTCCCATTGACCCATGCGAGCATCTCCCATTCATAAGTGAGACACGCTCAAATTGTCATTCCAGCGAAGGCTGGAATCCAGTGGTTACAGACTTGTATTGCGTATATATGTATATCTGTATGATGAACTGGTAAAATGACTGGATTCCAGCCTTCGCTGGAATGACAAACGTTTACCCTATTTGCGATGTCGTGCCACTACCTCCCCCAACTAATAAATGCGCCCGAAAGCGATACCTATTTAGCAATCAGACCACTCAATCCCCTTCATCCGTGTGCTTCTAGGTGACTCTTAACGGCAATACAACAGTGAACGTTGTTCCTTTGCCGACGTCGCTCTCGACCAGAATGTCGCCATTATGACCTTTGACGATCTGGTGACAGATCGATAATCCCAAGCCTGTGCCAACTCCGCGATCTTTTGTGGTGTAGCCGGGAACAAACAACCTTTTCAACGCTTCTTCGGGTATCCCAATCCCGGTGTCCTTAAACTGGATATGCACATGGTCATCCTGCTGGAAAGTTGTGATGGTGATTGTTCCCTTATCCTCAATTGCGTGTATAGCGTTAATGAGAAGGTTCAGGTAAACCTGATTAAGCTGACTGGGGTAACAGAATATGGGTGGAATATCCCCGAAATTGCGCTCTACCACTATCCTATTCTTCAGTTCATGGTGAACCATAGTCAGTGTATCCTCGATCCCCTCGTGTATATCCACTTGCTTCAGTTCAGCTTCATCCAAACGAGCGAAACTCCTTAATCGTCTGACAATGCTGATGACCCGCTCCGTTCCGGACGTTATCACGTTATTGGCATCCTCGATTACCTCAAACATCCTATCGACTTTCTGACGGCCATCTGACTCCTCTGTAACTATTGTATTTAGTGCTGATTTTAGCCTCTCAATCGCACGCACAAGAGTGTTGTGCATACTGTTTATGGCGCCAATCGGAGTGTTGATCTCATGGGCAACTCCGGCAACAAGCATACCGAGCGACGCCATCTTCTCAGACTGCATCAAGTGCATCTCCATCTGCTTACGCTCGGTGATGTCCCTCAGAATTCCTATGGCATTCCATTTGTTCCTGACACATACTGAGGAAAGAGATAGATCAAGCGGAAACTCCATCCCGCCCTTCCTGACACCCACCAGTTCAAGTGTTTTACCAACTACATCACCCGCTCCTGTCTTCCGAAACTTGCTAAATCCCTTCTTATGATCTTCATAGTATCTTTCTGGAGCGATAAACTTATGCAATTCCTGGCCGATGGCTTCCTCTTTTGTATAACCAAATATCTCTACAGCCGCCTCATTCCAATACGAAATGCTACCAATATCGTCCATCATGATGATGGCATCCTGAGCAGAAGCGGTAATGGTCTGAAGTTTTTCTTCGTTCTCTCGCCGGGCCTCCTCCGCCTGCTTGCGTTCAGTGACGTCACGCGCATTGATTACGATAGCTTTAAGTGCCTTATTATCAAGCAAATTGATGCAGTTAGACTCAAAATACTGATAAGACCCTTGTTTGTTGCGGAATCTGTGTCCGAAGAACTGCACACCCTCACCGCTTAACAGGGAATTCAGCACATTTTCCCATCTAGCTCTGTCATCCTTGTGGAAAAGATCCAATACAGACTTTCCCAGTAACTCCTTAGGTTCATAACCCAGAACTGTAGTATGTGAAGGACTTTGATATACGATCTTCCCGGACTCCGTGAACGCTTGCGTGATGTCCATTCCATGCTCGGTCAGTCCACGAAAGCGCTCCTTCAATCCTCGAATGTGCATATTCCAGAGGAGAACTACTACCAGGATGACAGCCGCTACGCCGCTGATCCGCAGACCCAACCTCCAGAGAACAGCAGGATCGATCCCGTTGTTGGGAACTGAAACCCAACTGCTTTCCATCTCGACCATTTCCTCTTTGGTAATCGCACTCAGACCTGCATTGATCTTGTTCATAAGGTCAGGATTATCCTTACCAACTCCGGCGTGGATCTTCTTGCTGTAGAGCGGCTCTTTCAGGTATTTGAACTCAGCCACCCGGCCGAGATGATTCAGCAGCGCCAGTGCGGTTGGGATTTCTTCCAGAAATGCGCTGATTTGTCCCTCGCCAGCGGCGATGATACTTGCCTCACTCGTCTCGAAGTCAACCACCTCTATATCCGGCCAGTTCTCACGCAAGTAAGTGGATGCGTATGCCCCGCGAAGCGCACCTACTTTCTGTCCCTCAAGCTCATCCAGTCCTGATATTTTGCCCTGATCAACGTGATAGAAGAGGCTCGATCTGGTTTCGTAAATAGGCTTCGAGAAGTCTATCCAGTCGCTTCTGACTTCGGTGCGATACAGGCCTGAATGGAAATCCGCACTGCCATCTCTGAGAGCATTCAGGGTATCTGCCCACTCACTAACCCGAAACTCAATTTTTTCGCCGGTTTTCTCTGCCCAGAGTCGCCAGAGGTCAACGAACAGTCCGGCGGGCTTCCCTTCGGAATTGAGCATTGTAAACGGTGGGTATCCCATGGCACAGGCGATAACCAATACGTCTTTCGTCTTGATCTCAGATGCCCCCATCCATTTCCGCTCGATCTCGGCGCGCTCCTCCGCCGTGATCATCTGCATCCCATTGTTGATTACTTCCACCAGCGCGGAGTTACCTTTCCGTACCGCTGCGTAGAAGTTGCTGGTATAGAGAGGTTGGTCAAAATGATGATGGAATTTGTGCGTCAGCCCTCTCTGCGCCAGGTAATACAGCACTGCCGGAGTATCATAGACGAACACCTTGATTTCGCCTCTCTCAACGGCGTCAAACAAAGCTTCATTGCTGGGATATTCGGCCAGAGTAGCTCCCGGCAAATCTCGATTGAGGTAATCGACAGCGGAATCCTTTTCAATCACACCGATCTTGAGCCAGATCAAGTCATCCAGTGTTTTGAGACCGAAGATGCTCTCGTGGAAGAAGAAATGAGTGTCACAACTTCGCAAGGTAGTAGCATAGTCCAGATACTTATCCCGCTCCTCACTGTAAAAGCACCCTGCATGAATATCGGCCTCTCCATCACGCACCATTTTCAGGGTGCCGGGCCATGCGGAGCTTTTGAATTCGATTTCGATGCCAGTCTTCTCCGACCACAGTTTCCAGAGATCAACGAGCATTCCCACCGGGCGACCTTCTTCATCGTTAAAATGGAAGGGAACACTGTCGATACTGTTGGCAATAGTGACCTTCTCATAGATCGGACGCGAAGCGTTGGGGATCGGCTCTTCTGCGCTGATGTGAATACCCACGACCAGCAAAAGAAGAAGGAGTGTAATCGCTTTTCGTATCATAATCACCTTCCTCTGACTACTGTTGCTTCCCGGTAAAGGAACAGGCAATTAGTAGAATGAAGCTGCCAGCCTCGTTCTACGAAATGCCTGTCTCTTTGGCGACCAACGGTACTATTAACATTATAGCATTGGGTATGAGTTGACATCAAGGCCAGAATGTTTGTTTTCCGTTGGAACTCGTCTCATTATATTCCATACACCCTGTTCAATAAACATACATTTTTTGCAGCGGTAAAGAATAAAGGAGTTTTTGGAGGGATATGGCTGAAGAAGAGACTTGACAAAAGGTAGCATCCATCCATATAATACAGCGGAAAGGAGAAACCATCATGCTAGCAAAGGTGCTGAGTGGAGCTGTATTAGGAATAGATGCCTACATAGTCAAGGTGGAACTGGACATATCCAAAGGACTGCCTTCCTTTAACACTGTTGGTCTACCGGATATTGCCATCAAGGAGGCAAGGGACAGAGTTCCAGCAGCTATCAAGAATTCTGCATTCAATTTTCCTGTGGATCGCGTCACGGCAAATCTCGCTCCAGCGGACATCCGCAAGGAAGGTTCAGCGTTCGATCTGCCACTGGCTATAGCTGTTCTGGCAGCTACAGGTCAGGTGAGTATGGAAATGCTGGACAAATTCGCCATCCTTGGTGAGTTGGGTATGGATGGTAGTATCCGTCCTATCAAAGGCTCTCTTCCTATCGCTGTGGGTGTCAGGGACAGTGACCTGCGCGGGATTATCCTCCCCCAGGCCAACGCAAAAGAGGCGGCTGTTGTCGATAGTATAGAGGTTTATCCTGTGGAGAACCTGCGTCAGACAGTGGATTTTCTGAATGGCGAAGGTGGCACAGAGGCCTTCCATTATGACCTGGCAGAAGCCTTCTCTCAGAGCAGCGAACACATTATAGGTTTCTCCGATGTGAAAGGACAGGAGCATGTAAAAAGAGCGCTGGAGGTGGCAGCAGCAGGCGGACACAATATCATCATGCTCGGACCGCCAGGGTCAGGTAAAACCATGCTTGCCATGCGTCTCCCCACCATATTGCCCGAAATGACGCTTGAGGAAGCTCTTGAGACCACCAAGATTTACAGTGTTGCAGGAAAGCTGCCTACAGACTCCGCTCTTATAGCCACTCGCCCTTTCAGGTCGCCACACCACACAATATCCGACGCTGGCTTGATAGGTGGCGGACGGATACCTCGCCCGGGGGAAGTGAGCATGGCTCATAACGGCGTGCTATTTCTTGACGAATTCCCGGAATTCAGGAAGTCCGCTTTGGAAGTAATGAGGCAGCCGCTGGAGTCGAACTCGGTTACCATTTCCAGAGCTATCGCTTCACTGACGTATCCTGCGAATTTTATGTTAGCTGCTGCTATGAACCCATGTCCCTGTGGTTACAAGGGTGATCCCTACCATGATTGCCGATGCACACCGGGTCAGATCCAGAAGTATATGTCCAAGATTTCAGGACCTCTCCTGGATCGGATCGACATCCATATAGAAGTAGCCGCCGTGCCCTACGAAAAGCTTGCTGGAGAGCCGACTGGCGAAAGTTCCAGCGAAATCAGACCGCGAGTAAATAGAGCACGTCAAATCCAACACGAACGTCTCGCCGGTTCTGGAATCTACTGCAATGCCAGCATGCGCTCCAGGCAAATCAGGGAATACTGCAAAATAGCGGAGGGAGCGGATCAGCTTCTGGAGGTAGCCATCAAGCAACTGGGCTTAAGCGCACGTGCATATGACCGGGTACTGAAGGTCTCCCGCACAATAGCCGATCTCGCCGAGTGCGATGTGATTCAAGCAGAACATATATCTGAAGCTATACAGTATCGAAGTCTGGATAGGAATCTGTGGTTGTATTAATCCAAAAAGAGCACCAGTCGATGAGTTAACAGGTGTTCCATATATTCTTTATGCTATGGTTTTAACTTACAAATTGCAGCGTGAAACTGGCACAAAGAACCCCGAAAATTCCGGTGCCGTCCCTGTATTCCATGAAGCAAAAAAAGTGTCCCTATGACTTCCCAAGATGGCATTTTACCTCCTGTAAGCTTCTGAGCGTGCTATTTTGCACTCAAATATCTTCATTTTAGCGTTAAACGTGCATTTCTTCCCCCTTCGTGACAGACTGAGAGCATTGCTCTCAACTATCAGCTATGCAGCTATTCTCTTCGGCATAGACTGGTAATATGGCGGAGCACGAAACATGAGCAACTCCTCCATGGTCCATATATGGTCTGTGATGCCAGCTGCCATAGCTGGTGTTCGCTGTTCCCATAGCTTTGGAGAACCACTGCCCTTTGTAGGGATTGGCATAGGCAATGGCAGACGCAGACTGCTATGGGACAAGCAGAAGTTATAGTCCGTGCCTATCAGTGAAAGCTGTTGCTCCAGCCCTATAGCTGTATAAGAGTAGACCCGATTATTAGCCTTTGTTGTGACACTGCTGGCATCCCAAATTGGAGTTTTCAGGCCAGCGAATTGAGTTCTTGTATCTGGAACCGTGAGCTTTGTGGCATGTCAGGCAGAAAACTTCATTGGTGATTTTGCTACCTTTAGTCGCTAAAGCAGTGGCTCCGACATAATCAGTGGCCGCCGACACAGCGAATGGTACCCGGTCCACTGCAAAACCGATACCGTTTCCATTGCCCCAGTGCACCGGGTCGGTCTTCGGTGGGCCATTCTTGTTGATTGCCTCCCAGATGCCGCGTTCTGAATCTGTGCTGGGATGGCGAATACACATTCCACTAGAATTCCTGGTATAGCCATCTGTGGCGAAAGTATGATGGCAATCAAAACAAATGTTAGTTACTTCACGCCAGTCGCTTGTTTCTGTATCAGGGGTAGTATATCCTATGCTGCTTTGCTCATAGACTTCGAGTTCTACAGAATCTGGCTTCACAAACGCCCTATAAATCGGACCATCATCAGGTCCTGCTGCCGAGCGGAGATTCCGATAGCTATAGTTGAGATCGTCATCAACATCCTTACCATGCGGATCGTGACAATCTATACACCCGACCTTTGCTGTGCTAAAGCTTCCTCCAGAATGACAGGTGGAACAGAGAGCCGATTGCCCTACTCTATCCGCTTGCAGGTCATGTCCATTTGCGTTGGGAGTATTTATCTCCTCAAAGAAACCCGCAGCCCGTTCCGTTAGTCCGTTAATGTCGCCTTCGCCGATCACATCGGGTATACCCGCTTTCCCATTATGGCATGTTAGGCATAGTTCGCTGCTGCGTTCTATGGTAAGAAGATGTCCAAAAGAACCTTCTTCTCCAGGCTCAAGAATGCTGGCATCTTCGCTGCGGTGCATCGTATGGCATTTATCGCATACGAGTTCAGTTTTCCCATGGAATGCCGCAACTGTCTCCGCAAAAAGAATAATTAGCAGAATAATGGAAAGGTGCGTTTTGATCTTCAAGGCCGTTTTGCTACCCTATAAATATCAGTTTTGATGAGCATTTTTCGCTCATATCATGACAAACTCTTGGCCAACTCTGTATATGCACGTCATTTATATATCGGGTTGAATGGACTAGAACTTTAGGCGAAAATCTCCATGCCATCTCAATTTTTCTGCTCTCTCAACTGTCCGACAGCTAAGATTCTTGTTGACATAGAAATGAGTATTTGGTATGATCATCAGCGGTCGACTCCAGAAATATCTGCTGATGTTGTATTAACTACAAGGGGTGAGGATATGAGAAGAATCTCATTTGTTGTTGCTGTTTTGGCAATTCTTATGATCGTAAGCGTGGTGAAAACGGAAACACAATCTGAATCTACCGCGAATCAAGGTTTGCCGCTTAAAATACTATTTCCAAAAGATAAAACTTATGTGACACAGGAAACGATAAAGATAATCGGAACTGTGAGCGACGTTTCTATCCAGCAAGTCAACGTCCTTGTTACTGGCGGAGAACCGGTTGGCGGCGGATCAGTTCCCATTGTTAAAAACGCTTTCGAAGCCGCTGTCAGACTGCAACCCGGTCTGAGCGAGATTTCCATTTTATCAGCAGGCAACGAAGAAGCTGCTTCGAAGATCACGATTTTCCGCAAAACTGACCAGAATGCCAGCGAAGTGCCCGCTAATTTTAAGCAATATTTTCTGCATACCCCCATCGATCAGAAAGTAGATTGCCAGAGTTGCCACAAATTGGATTCTACTCCTGTCGACTATCGCCGAATGAACGTGATGGAGTCAACTTGCCAAACAGATGAATGCCACGGAGAGATAGGAGATGATAAATATGTGCATGGGCCTGTCGGTTCAGGTACATGTATTGCCTGTCACAATCCACACGGCTCTGTAGAGGAGTATTCAGTATCCAGATCAGGATTGCTTCTCTGTCTGGTCTGCCATGAGGATAAAGAGAATGAACTCAAGCAGGAATACGTTCATGGAATCATCACTTCGTCTGGTTGCATAGATTGCCACGACCCGCATGAGTCAGCAAACAAATTTCAGCTCTTGGGTGACACAACCAGTGAATTATGTTTCACCTGCCATGACGATACGAAGATGAAGCTGCAATTCGTTCACGGGCCTGTCGGCGATGGCGACTGCAATTTATGTCACAACGCCCACGCCTCCCCGAATGATATGCTTTTGGCAGAAGCAGGAGATGAGCTGTGCTTTTTGTGCCATGATGTCATAAAAGAGGAGACTACGCGGCAAAATATCCATAGTCCGGTAGAAGATGCCTGTGCAAATTGCCATGACGCACATGGTTCCCCGAATGACAAGCTGCTTAATAAAGCAGCAAGTACACTGTGTTTTGATTGCCATTCGGAGATTCAGGATGTAATACAAGCAGCCACTGTGCACCATAAACCTGTAGCGGATGGCGACTGCATGGGGTGCCATACAGCTCATGGTTCTGATTATACAAAACTCCTTCAAGCACCGGCACAACAGATCTGCTTCTCCTGTCATACGGAACTTGGGAAAGCTGTTGCCGAAAGCCAGTATCGTCACGGTCCAGTCGATGAAAATGACTGTTATGCCTGCCACCGGACACACGGTTCAGCCAATCCAAAGATACTGAATAAATACTTCCCACCACAGTTCTACAATTCTTATAGCACAGAGAATTATGCAATATGTTTTGAGTGTCACGAGCAGGATATTGCTCTCGATAAAGTTACCACAACTCTGACAGACTTTCGGAATGGCAGCCGGAATCTCCATAACCTGCATATCAATAAAGAGCAAAAGGGGCGGAGTTGTAAGGCTTGCCATGAAGTACATGCCTCTAACCAATCCAGGCATATCCGAACAGAGGTTCCATACGGGAAAATGTGGAGCTATCCGATTAGCTTTTCAAAGACTGAAACCGGTGGCACATGCATCGTGGGATGCCACAAACCCAAAAACTACGACCGTGTAAACGCGGTTGCATATGATGAGTAATTAGGGGTTTCCGACAAGCAATCTGAAACTGATGTAAGCCCCGGACGCAGGTGTTCTGCCTGCTCTCCTGAAATTGAAAGAGGAACAGCAATGTCGAAGAGAAGGACGAGAATCCAAATAGTCAAAACCTTTAGCATCGTTTTGGGCGTGCTTCCTGTATTGCTTCTGATGATGTCGATAGCTGCTTCCAGTACCCTCAGTGCCGGGGACAGGGCACCGGACTTCACTTTGCAGGACACCAGCAACGCAAACTTCTCCCTTGACAGTCTGAAGGATAAAATAGTCATCATTGTGTTCTGGAGATCGGATCAGGAACGCAGTGTCCAGGCACTGATAGCCTTACAGGCGATATACGCGGAATTCAAAGATCAGGGCGTAGAAGTGCTTGCGATCTCCAGCGACGAAGGCGGATTGGAACCGATTAACAAGATAAAGCAGTCCAGGCAATTGACCTTCATTATGCTGTATGATAAAGAACAGAAAGCGTATGGTGATTACGGGGTTATTGCCATTCCCACCACTTTGATCATTGATAAAGAAGGAAAACTTAGTCATTATTATGCTGGGTATCGAAATGATTTCTCCCGTCAGATTCGCGGGCGAGTGGAGGTTTTGCTGGGCAAAAAGACTATTGAGCAGTTGGAAGCGGAACTGCATCCTGTTAAAAAGCCTGAAGTATCTGAATCAGAAAAGAAGGCCAGGAGATACCTGAATACAGGTAATCGCCTGCTGGAAAAGGGAATGACGCGGTCCGCTATGAAGCAGTATCAAAAAGCTGCTCAAGAAGAATCTGCCTTGTTTGAGCCTCATCTTTGCCTTGGGGATATTTACCTCGCCCAGAAAAAGGTGGAAGAGGCAACTGTAGAATTCAAACAAGCGATTGATCTGAAGCCAAATTCGGCCGAAGCTCATTCAGGGATGGGTGGTGTTCTGCTTCTCCAGGGGCAATTGGATAAAGCTGTGGAAATGCTGCAGATCGCTCTCAAACTAAATCCAAAACTGGCAAAAGCGCACTATGGTCTGGGAAAGGTATATGAAGAGCAGAAACGGATCGAGGATGCGCTGAAGGAATACAAGATAGCGTTGAGGATTCTGTTGAAGATAGAGGAGTAAACGTTTACATAGGAAAGCGGAATTTGACAAAACAAAGATTACATCTGATTCGCCAGATAGGCCTCCTGATAATCCTGTTTCTAGTGTTCCTTATATTGATGCAGGGCTGTGCTCTTATATCCTCAAAGAAGCCAAAGGTGCGGGGCTGTCTTGCGTGTCATAAAGAGGATGTACAGAGGTTTCAGCAACAGGAATTCCATCACGTATCAATTGATGAAGAGGGGTGCCGGAAATGCCACGTGTCGCATGGAGTGGCTAACAAACTGGTTCTGGTAAAGGAAAAGGCGGAGTTATGCTATTCCTGCCATCCTCAGAAGTCCATGGAGTTTCAGAAAGATCAGGTTCACTACCCCGTTGCAAAAGGAGATTGCACTAGATGTCATGATCCACATGCCGCATCAAATAAGAATTTCCTGACAAAACAAGGGCAAGCGTTGTGTTTTACATGTCATCTGGAGATGGAAGAGGAATTTGTTGATTCCAATATCCACGACCCAGCAAAATTGGGAAACTGTGATGCCTGCCATGAATCCCACACTTCGGAGCTGCCAAAACTGCTAAAAGCCGCGGGTAATGATTTATGTACCAATTGCCATGATCATCAAGAGCCGCAATTTCAAACGAGCCACGGACAATATGCCGTGGAAAAGGCAAATTGTCTGGAATGTCATAATCCACATGCATCAAAGGAAGAAGGGCTATTTCGGAAAAGCGTGCATCAGCCGGTGGCTGGAGGCGTATGTGATTCCTGTCACGAGCCATCCGGAACTGGCGAAGTCGTTACTATGGTGGCGAAAGAGCCTGAATCATGTTATTCCTGTCACGATGAAGAGGAGTACAAGAAAAAATATCAGCATCGTCCTGCTCGACAAGGAAAATGCTCCTCCTGTCACCAGGACCACGCTTCGAAAAATGCTTCCTTATTGACAGAAAGCAGCAATACGCTGTGCCTACAGTGCCATCAAGAGGATATAGCGGAGTTCAAAAAGCAATATGTCCATTCTCCTGTGAGCGAAGGTAAGTGCATCGGGTGTCATAATCCACACTCCACCGAGAATGATTTCCTGCTAGCAAAACTGGACGCGAATTTGTGCTTCTCCTGCCACGAAACCGAGGCTCAGAAATATAGCCAGGGCACAATACATGCTCCTGTCGTGGTAGGTAAGTGTCTTATCTGTCATGATCCACATGCTTCCAACACGAAAGGACATGTAGTTGAGCAAGGCAGCAAATTATGTTACAGATGTCACAGCGAGGTGGAGGAGCAGTTACAGAAAAGGGATGTTCATCAGCCCTTTGGCAGTGGTAAATGCCTGCAATGCCATGATTCGCATGCAACTGCGCAAAAGTCTCTGCTGAAGGATACAGAGGCGAAGGTTTGTTACTCCTGCCATACTTCCGAAGCCCGAAAACTTGACGCGCTTTTTGTGCATGGTCCGATAAACAAAGGGCAATGTAATATCTGCCACGCCGGTCATGCGTCCGATCTGAATTATCAACTGCTCAAGACGGAAGATGAGCTATGCTTCCAGTGTCATGATGATCTGCAATCTGAGTTAAGCCTCGAGCATATTCATGCTCCCTTTGAGACAGGGCTATGCAGCCAATGTCACGAGCCGCATGGTGCTGATGATAAGATGTTCCTGAAAGCGGAAGACTCCCAGTTGTGCTACAACTGCCATATTGAGGAAGAGGTACAGTTCAGGCAGGGATTCATACACAAGCCTGTGGGAGATGGCGACTGCAGAGCCTGTCACGAGTCGCACGCCTCGGAACACAAGAGCATTCTACTGAAATCCGAAAGTGATCTATGTGCTTCTTGTCATGACTACCAGCAAGAAGACTTCCAAAAGGTGCATATACAAAGCCTGACGGAAAGCTCGAAATGCACCGGCTGTCATACTCCACACTCGTCTGAGCAAACGGGGTTATTCCACCCCTATGGACATTTACCATATACAGATGGTGAGTGTGATGTTTGTCATGAAATGCCTTGAAGAGAGGGATAATCGGTTGACGAAAATAATTAGCTTTGCAGTGGTCCTTCTGATAGCAGTTTATATAGGAGTTAGCCTTGCCGCAACTCTCAAACTAAATGAGACCGGTAGCGAACTCTGTTTCACCTGCCACGATGAGCAGAGAGGTAGCTTTGACAAAAAGTATGTTCATTCTCCGGTGGAACAGGACAACTGCGTTAGCTGTCATAACCCACATACAGCGAAATACGAATTCATGCTAATAGAAAAGCAGCCAGAGCTATGTTACACCTGTCATCCTGACGAACAAGAGAGCTTCAGCCAGTCGCCGCACGTTCATACTGCTGTAGAGCAGGGGAAATGCACTGGATGCCATGATCCACATGCTTCGGACAATGAACATCTTCAAAAGCAAATTGAGGATGCTCTTTGCTTCTCCTGCCATCTCGAGGAGGCGGAAGAATTCAAAAAGGGCGCGGTACATACTCCTCTGGAATCAGGCGAATGCTCAATCTGCCATTTACCTCATATTTCCGACTTTAGATCGCAACTGGTTGATTCGCCCGAGCAATTGTGCTTCACCTGCCATGACGCGGAGGACGCGGATCTTAAAAGAGTGCACAGACAATATCCCTTCGCCAGTAGCGACTGCCTATCATGCCATTCCGCACATTCTTCTGATGTTAAAGATCCCGAACTAAAGGCTCTGGAGCCAAAATTGCCCTTGCCTTATGTCCACAAGCCCTATGGCAAGGGAATGTGTGATAGCTGCCATACCGATGCGCCGCCGGATCCCGTCAAACTGAGAGCCGCGCAGACTGAGCTTTGTTATCGCTGCCACAGCGATATGAAAAAAGAGGTAAGCAGTCAACCGCACATACATTTTCCGGTGGAAGATGGACTTTGTACCAGTTGTCATGCGCCCCACGCCTCCAAATACGAGCATCTGTTGTTGGCGACGGGGAAGGAGCTATGTGCCAGTTGTCACCCAGACCTGATGAAAAAGCTGGACGCCACCTACGCGCACAGCCCGGCGGTTCAGGGCGATTGTCTAAAATGTCATAAGCCTCACGCCGCTCAGGAGAATTCGTTCTTGGTAGACGATTCCATGTCAGTGTGCCAATTATGCCACGAAGAGCAGGGGAAATTTACCCATCCTGTAGGGGAAGGGATCGTTGACCCACGCACAAAGGAGATGGTAGTGTGCATCACCTGCCATGATTCACACGGAAGTGAATATGAGTCCGTGATGCTGGCAAATGGAGATCGCGAACTGTGTCTCCAGTGCCACAAGATGGGCAGTTAAGGGCGATCAAGAGGGCTGGAATTGCATGAGGCGGCGGCAAAATTTCATTGACTATTTTCTATAAAAATCCGGTGCAAAAAGGCTTGACAGCCACCTGGCGAGGAGGTATAATAGCTACAAAGTTACGTTGTTGTTATACTCATCTCCAGACATTTAAGAGGCGGATTGGATTGATGAGTATAAATTTTCGGAGGAATTCCTACTAGTTTAATAGTAATAATAGGAATACTGCTATCTGGATAGAAGGGGTAGACATGTTCAGGTTATCCACTAGAGCTCGATACGGACTGCGCTTTATGCTGGATCTGGCGTTCCATAATGGGGAAGGGCCCATCCCGCTGAAGGATATTGCCAAACGTGAGCAGATTTCAGAGAAATATCTGGGGAATCTGATATCTCCTCTTAGAACAGCACGCCTGGTAAGATCGGTTCGCGGTTCACAGGGCGGATATTCCCTTGCTAAGCCAATTGATCAAATAAGCCTGATCGACGTGCTCCAGGCTCTGGAGGGTCCATTGTCCCTCGTGGAGTGTGTTGATGATCCTTCGTCCTGTAAAGCTTCTGGAACTTGCGTTCCGCGAGATATCTGGTATGAGATAACGAGTGATCTTCAACAGAGCTTAGAGGCGGTAACTTTGCAAGATATGGTTGAGAAACGGCGGGGCAAAACACCTGGTATGACAATTTATCGGATATAGGTGTTTTTTTGCTGCAAATATCATTAATTAGTATCTGTTCTTATGTGATATTTGTCACAAAGCCCCTTTGAGCACTGAATTGGTGGTGTAGATTTGATGAAGCTATCCACATCAGTTATTTTAGTGGCTGTATCGCTGGTAGCTCTCGCATCCGGTATACAGGCACAGGGCTTTATGCTTAAGCCGCTATTTAGCATCACCGGCGCTGAGTTGCTAAGAAAGATCAGTATGCCAAGCGACGTATTCGTCGACGATGTGCATGGCGAGATATACGTTGTTGATGCAGGAAACAGACGCGTACTGATATTCGAGATGGATGGCTTCTACAAACATCAGTTTGTCATCCCCGGTGCGCCGGGCGAACTTACCAGCCTGGTGGTAGACGGCCGGGGCGAAATTCTGGTGGCAGTTGGTGGCAAAGTTGCCGTGTGCGATTTTCGCGGAAGCCTGCTGGAATATGTTGACTTCCAAGGATTTCCCGATGCAGACAAAATTAGAGTGACACGATTGGCTGTGGACAGTAAAGATAATCACTATGTCGTTGATGTGGGCAAGCAGCGTGTTCTAGCCTTCGACAGCGATTGGAATTTTAGATTTGCTATCGACAAGGAGAGTTTCCCCAAAACCGTTAGAAATCTAACGCACCGAAGAGGACAGGAGCAGTCTACGGTTCAATCGCTGAGTATCGGCGATATTTGCGTCGATGACGAAGGGATGATCTACATGATCGACCCTATGGCATCATACGTATACGCCTTCAACGACGAGGCTGAATACGTGTGTTCCATAGGCGAACCGGGGGCTACCTTTGCAACATTGAGTCTTCCTACTGGAGTAGCTGTGGACAGCCAGGGCAGAGTTCTGGTGGTGGATGCTACCGGGCACGGCATACTGGGGTACGATAAGAATGGCAGGCGTCTGTTCGCCCTGGGAGGAATGGGGAGAGAGGAAGGGCGGCTTTATTTTCCCAAGTATGTTTCCACTGACGGGGATGGCAGGATCTATGTAATCGAACCGTTTCTCAATCGGGTACAGGTACTGAGGGTAGAAGATGGCATTGTGCCTACAAGATTGCCTTCCTCCTTACCTGTGTCTACAAAAGTCACTTCCCCACCACTGGGCAGAGAGGACGAGTGATAGATTACTCTCTGGGTGATCAGTTATCCTAATGATCCAGTCATTAACTCGTCAGTTGTTGTCAGACAGTTTTGGCGATCTCAGAGCTTTTTTTTGGTGACAAAGACGTAAAAGGAGAAAGAGGTGATGTGAAGGCAAGGGAAAAGTGGACAATCCAAACATTCCTTGGACAACTTTAGTCATGAATCAATCAGGCATTGGTCAGAATAAAATGAAAATTAACGCAGAGACGCAGAGCACGCTGAGTATCGCAGAGAAGGCAAAGGGAGGAAGGATAAAATCCCTCTTTCTCCGCGTTCTCTCTGCGCTCTCCGCGCCTCTGCGTTGAAAGGTCTTTACAGTGCCATCAATCATGAAGGGGGAAAACAAAATGATGAAAACCATGAAATTGGGCTTCTTAGCCCTCATGGTGGCAGCGCTGGTCTTGGCTTTCGGCAGTTCTTCTATGGCCTTCCACCAAGCAGCCGAACTGAAGTGTATGGCATGCCATACCATGCATGCCAGCGAAAATGGTAGTAATTCAAATGTGACTCCGGCCAACGGTTTCGACGCAGCACCTGCCGGCGGTGTAACTGCTGGCGGAAATCCGTATCTGTTGGTGGATGACAATGAGACAGACCTGTGCCTCGCGTGCCACAGTGCAGGTGGTTCCGCTAACAGCTTCCAGGATGCAAGTGGCGATTTTGCGCCTCACGTAATGTCATTAGCCGGGAGTGCCGCTATAGCTCTTCCCGGTGGCGACTACTGGTCTAGCAAGCGGACGCATACCGGTGATGCTGGTAAAGGAGGGCGAGGGCACAACCCCTCGGATGGTACAAGTTCGGCCATGCCTCAGGATGGCAACCTCGATAATCCTTTGCTGCCACCCGGCGGCGCCCCCGCACTCGGCAAGTGGGATTGTGTGAGTTGTCATGCGCCGCACAGGTATGATATAGGCACAGGAGATTTCCGTATGCTATGGAAGAATCCCGGTGGCTTTGGCGGCGGTGCACCATTTAACGCCGTGGAGAGTGTTCTGACGTCGGATGAATCGGATGCGAACCATTCTGGATATCAAGGCAACGTGTCCGCGTGGTGTGGTTCGTGCCATGGTGATTTCCACAACCAAAGCCCCCCCAATTATGTCCACCAGTCCGGTGTTAACCTGCAGAGTACTATAGCTACCTACTATAATAATAACCCGGAGGAGGGGGGGATGGGGGTACCCTCTTATTTGTTTATTGTCCCGGTCCAGGATTCCGAAGTACCGATTGACGAAGACTTTTCCGTAACCGCCAGTTCCCAGGTCATGTGCTTGAGCTGCCACCGCGCCCATGCGGCAGCGACGAAAGCATCCCATGACTACTATACTGACGATACTCTCCTCAACAACACCAGGAACATGACCCGATGGGATATGGAGAGACCCAGCGGATCAGGTCTTGGATGCAACAAGTGCCACGACAAGGGTGATGACAAGGGTGATTAATTAACCGTGTTGAGCTGTTCCACAGGGAATAGGGGATCCTCTGATCCCTGGTGACTGATCCCTAATTCCTTGTTGAGCTATGCTCGCACTAACTAACCAGAAGGGTGTCAGGTGTCAGGTGAAAAGCCTGACACCTGACCGATCTTTCGAAGCTTTGACGCAGGCAGGCTGTCATCCAGGCGAAAGCGATGGATCCCCGGTGGATAGGCGAGGCAATAACCTATACGTTGACCGCCGAAGATATTCGGGTGAATCACGTTACTTTCCCTGCGATTCAGCTTGAGGTCATGCCAACGAAATCGGTATTACTTCCCAACTATCCCAATCCATTCAACCCGGAGACCTGGATTCCCTATCGTTTGAGTCGGGACGCGGAAGTAAGTGTTAGAATATACGGTCTTACGGGACAGTTGGTGCGCACCCTCACTCTGGGGAAAAAGGTGGCAGGAAATTATGTCAGTCGTCACGGAGCGGCTCACTGGGATGGAACTAATGATGTCGGCGAGGCAGTTGCCAGCGGGATATATTTCTATGTCATACGCGCCGGAGCGTTTAGGGCTGTACGTCGGATGGTAGTTTTGAGGTAGCGATTGTCGAAAATAGAGAATTCCATCAGATTTGAGTGCTTAGATCGAAAATTGCAAAATCAATAAGCAGCCCGAGTAACCCTGGTGGTTGCTGAGTTCCAATACAGGATGGGTATCAAAATGGCTAAATGATCGCTCTGCTGCCCATGTAATCAAAGCTCTATGTTTCCTGCTACTTGCCTCAATCTCTACACCTTCCTCGGAAATGCCTCTCATCGGCAATGCCGTTTCAGCAAGGCTGCTCAATCACAATTATGAATAGCACTCCCCAAACGCCAACGCGCAGGGCGTTTGACAAGATAGGCCAGTTTCTGTTATCATTAGGGCGCGCGGTCTCCGTGAGTGTGAGTTCTCTTTTTTCAGCACCATTTGCATGGATCAGAAGGACAGAATCTGGATTGTCGACACCCCCAAACATCAGACAAAGATCTTTGAAATTGATGGGAGTTTTCTGTTCCAATTTGGCACCCTCGGCAGACTCATAGACTCATACTATAGACTGATAGACTTATGATCCAGAAATCCATCCATACAATCATCATCGCCGCTCTTTGCGCAGCTTTCACCGCTGATGCCGGTGACTGGCATCAGCCATCGCAGTTGGTCTGCTCTACTTGTCATACCATTCACTACAGTGAGGCCGGGACATCGCCCGCCAGAGTTCCTGCGGACGACAAGCCCTTCGGACCTTTCACACAGTTGCTTTTAGCCAGCACTGTTAACGGATTATGTTTGAGTTGTCATGATGGTTACTACACTGAAGCGCCTGATGTGATAGATGCCGCATATCCTGCTGCGGCGGGATATTTCGCCAACAGCGGCGGCAGTGACAATGAGAACGCCCATAACCTCGGCATGTCCTCTGGTGAAACACCGCCGGGCAGTACCGACAGCCTGATTTTGAGCTGCACCTCATGTCATAATCCACATGGCAGCCCGGGTTACCGGAATCTGCTACTCGACCCGCCAGGAAGCGTCAGCAGCAACATCACAGTGGAGGCATATCAAGTAGTAAAACCCGATGGGCCAGGTGGAAACAAACCTGATCATGTTTACATCCAGGAAAATATCCTCTATCAGGATAAGATGAGCCAGTGGTGCTGCGACTGTCACCCAGACTTTCAGGGAACCAGTGTGTCAGGCTCCCGGCATCCGCAGGAGGTGCTCATATATGGGGCGGATCACACCGACGACGAGCACTGGGAAAGCTCAATTTCCAATCGTGTTCCAGTTGAGGCCGACCATACAGATGTGCAAGATCCAGATGATATACCCAGCACCCATGACAGGGTCTTTTGCCTCTCCTGTCACAAAGCCCATGGTTCAGCGATTAGATCCAGTCTGATTCGCGCCGATGGGAACAGGATGCTCTCCACTTGCCTGCAATGTCACTACGGGCCTTATGAACTCACCAAACATGGTGACGCAACTGATGGTGTTTACCGTATTGCTGATGAACCAGCGGGCGATTGTGTTCACTGCCACGATGAACATGCCAGTCAAGGTGGCGGGCTTAATGATTATCTTCTTTTCACAGAAAATAACAAGAACCTCTGTTATACGGGCGATGGCGAAGGGGCATGTCATGCTATGGCAGGTACGGACAAGATCTACCAGGGGCAGGCCATCTACGATGTTTCCACTCATGAGGATAGTATGCCAGATAACGGTAGATGCCTGAATTGTCACACACCGCATGGCCAAATGGCCGGTTCGGAACCGATACCCGGACTCGCTATTGCACAAGAGGAGGCTTTGTGTCTGACTTGCCATGGTGGTTCTTCTGCAAAGAATATAGCATTTGAGATCGCCAAGAATTTCCACCATCCAATAAGTGAATCTGGTGGGCATGACCAATCCGAGAACGGTGATAGCAGTAATTACGATGCTTTCAACCGTCATGCTGAGTGTGTAGACTGCCACAATCCACACTACGCAAAGTCAGATGGATCATCAGCGCCATCGCCCCCTGACGCCTCAAATCGGATCAAAGGGGTGAGTGGCGTGAGCGTAATTGGTGAACCTTACATCCCTTCCGACGTGGGTATCACGTATGAGTATCAGCTTTGCTACAAGTGCCATTCCTCCTGGGATCAGCTTGTTATACAACCAGACATGGCAGAACTGTTTGATCCCGGCAACGATTCCTATCATCCAGTGGAAGCGCCGGGGAAGAACACAAATATCAATCTTGGCGCATTTACGCATGATTGGGGACCCACAGACATGATGTATTGCACGGACTGCCACAGTAGCGATGAGACCTCATCGATAAGGGGGCCTCACGGGTCACAATATGAACACATTTTGAAGATGTACTATGATACGAGTCTCAGTTCGCGCGCCATGTCCCTTGTTGAGCTTTGCTTCGACTGCCATAATTACGACACTTACGCTAACGAAAGTGATCTGGCAGAAGATGCCAGAAAAGACATCCGTTTTGGCGATCATGCAGAGCATGTCGATGGAAAGAACATCCCCTGCTATATATGCCATGACTCTCATGGTTCTTCAGGAAAGCCGCATCTTATCCTGATGGATACTTACATGGAAGATCCAGTACAGGGAGAGGAAGGGGGAGCATGCATAAGTCCAGGTGGCGAATGTCACAGTGAGCCACCCGAAGGCAACGAGCCTGCAGGATACAAATATTACAGGGTTCAATATGATAGGTAGCCTCCAATGCTAGCTTGGCTTCGGCAATTCTGTGTTTGGCAACACCTCGTGATTCTGCTTCTGGGCGGGGCAACAGGAATCAACCTGTGTGGAACAGCCAACGCTGGGATAAGTGGCAATTTCCTACTTCTGTATGATTTGATTAAAGAAGATGACGAATGGTCGCGAGAAGTTGAGGAAAGGCTGAATCTAAATCTGGGTGGGAACGATGGGCTGGAGCGTCTTCTCAAGCTCAATCTTGGGATTATCCGGCGCGGTAAAGAATGGGATCTACTGGGCGGACTGATTCCGACGTATGCCCTCAATCTAAAGGGCAAATATTACAGTCTCTCCAGTGGTTACTCAGTGCGTTTGTATAGGGATATTACTGGTTCGCGACTATATGAGGATTTGAGCCTTTTCCCGTCAGGGCTGCCGGTTTTCAGGTTGTCCTATTCCAGGCAACGCATGAGAGATAATTTAGAAGAGCATAGGCTGAATTCCACTGGAAGCAATATGCGGTTAAGTGTGGAAGATGAGATCGGGCCATTCTCTATCAGGTTGAGCAAACGGGAGTATACTTCACGGAATCTGGCTCGTGGACCTGAGTATATTGTAGAGTCATCCGATACTTCTGGAAATGTAGATTTTGCACACTCGTATGGGCGACTGCTTTCTCTCAACGGACAGTATGGAAGGGGGCAACTTAAGGCAGATCGAGTATTAACAGGTGAGGAGACAGAGACAGAAACTCATGACTTCTCCCTGGGTTTCCGAATCAGCCCGGTACCGACAATCGCACTGTCTGGAACAACAGCCGGCCGATGGCAGCAGCGCAGCAGTTCTGGAACACAGGAGTCTCTGCCCGCAAATGATTCTTTGACCAATAGGCTTCAGTTGATGCTTCAGCCAATGGCAGGAATTCTCCTAAACGCTGCTTACTCCAGGAGTGATACAGCCCAGAACGAGGGAGGATCGCTTATTAATAACACCAGATCCGTAAGAGTAAACCTCAATCCGTGGCAAAGTCTGACTTTTTCAGGAAATTTGATGATCTATGATTATGAAGAGCGGGAAAGGAGATTATCCACTCTAAGAAGAAGTTCTTCTGGTATGCAGATAGAGTTTATAGATGGGCTGCAGTTCTCATCACGCCTGGACCAATCCAAATCAACAAATTTCGTCACAGGACTTCGCAGCGATAGAAGGAATACAACAGGAAGGCTCGAAGCCGTGCTGACACAGAACTTCACAACTGATGTTAGCTATGATCGTCTAAAGTCCAGCAGAGAATCAGAAGGCGCGATTGACGAGGAAATCCGACACCGAATGACACTCGCTGGTAGATACTCATTCGCTCGTATGCTGGATCTGAATTTCACATACAGCAGAGAAATGTCCAGCATGTGGGAAGGCAGCACCACAATTTCAAACTGTGGTCTCAGTTATTCAGAAGACAAGTCTCACGTCAGTGTCCGCTATGGCCGCGTGAGTAGTCCTGGCAGAAGCTCTTTACTGTCAGCTGGGCGATGGGCAACACAATCCCTCGCAATTGACTTCGATCAGGAGGTGGGGCAAAATACTAATTTGACTTTCAGTTATGATAGTCGGTCTAGCAGAGAGCAGCTCGGCTATACCGGCTATGGAGGCGGGAAGAGATTTTCATTCCGTATGAATATTAGATTTTAGGAGTATGTGATGAGCAAAGGCACTTTGCAGGTGATTGGCAGAGCAGGCGTTTCATTTTATACTGTTTCAGACCCTTTTCAGAAAAATGAGAAAATGAGATGCTATAGATTTGAGTTGCCATTCTGTGGATTCGAGGGTAGAATAATCGCAGGAGGTATATCATGGCATACACAGTTAG
>SDBT01005332.1_pt1 | contig 21597 bp, 55 predicted proteins | sample 2277101 | NCBI WGS metagenome assembly SDBT01 (sample SAMN10404973, study PRJNA504765) | marine sediment metagenome | isolation source: marine sediment core GS10_PC15, 103 cmbsf | place: Arctic Ocean: Southern Knipovich Ridge | collected 2010
TCGTATTATGGTAGGATGATTAGCCAGGCGGTCTGTTTGAGCCGGTTCAACGATAAATGCCCCGGCTCTTCTGCATGGCTCGTTATCCCTGTCGGCAAAGACTGGCATTGGTATCGGGTAGATAGTGAAATTAAGTTTAGCGGGTATTGGGCATAATAATACAGCCCTAAAAACCCCACGAACATAGAAAGGATAGGAAAATGAAACAAGAACACAGAATGAATTTTGAAATCCACATCAGAGAGGCTATTAACGGCTTCGTAGTAAACATTGGTTGCGCTGGGCCGGTGGTATTGCCAGACGCTCAAGCACTTATCGAGGAATTGCAGGATTTTTACAATGGCGATACGACACAGTTAATGGAAACAATAGCGAAAGTTAAAAATGCAAATGTGGAAACGGGATACTTGCTAGACAAAACCCCTGCTCCTGCGATAACTGGCGGTGGCGCAGACGTAGTACATTAACAAGTAAAGATCGAAATAGTCAGGCGGGCGGCGTGTGTGAAACGCACAAACGTGACCGAGGACTGAAAAAACTTCGGATTCCGAGAAGCCACAAGGATTGCAGTTACGGATTGCTGTCTGAGACAGAATCGGGCTGTAACGGGTGAGCAAGCAGGTCAAAATCCTGCCCCGCTTGATTATCCGCCGACAGCGATGCGTTGGCGGGCGGAGCTGGGCACGGAGGCTCGGCTCTGCATTTTAAAATTGAAAGCTTTTTACCACGGTCGTGTATGAGTCCCGGAGTGAGGCTTATACACGGCTATATTAAGGAGATTAACCCATGAAGACAAAAATTACAATTTTAATAGTTTTATTGTTTGCACTTGCTTTTAGCGGTCTTTTATTGGGCATAGCTAAAGAGCGCCAATGGCACACTTGCCCGGAGCCAGAAATCACTTACCCGACACGCCCTGAAATGCAGATGTTCCTGCGTGAGCATTACGAGTACAAGGGTGATATTGACGGGAGAATATTCAGGCTCTCAAACGCGGCATGGCTGTTGTATGAGCAAGACCTTATGAACCGCCAAGAGGCCGAAAGATACGAGAGGCTAGGCGGGGCTACAATTAACGAGAAACTGTGGAAGGAATAAGACAATGGGAACATGGTGCACAGAGGGCGTAAAAAGGATTCAGGCAGAACATCGCCGAGAAGAAGCGGATAAAGAAAGAAGGGCTTGCAATCAACGAAAAAGGGAATATGAAGATGAGTGTGAGAAAAAAGGGATATGCCCTACATGCAAACGGAAGATAGCAAAGAAAAAGGCAAAATAATCCATAGGAGATACCATGAATGAACAAGAACTTATCAAAGCGTTGCAGGAGAACGAGAAGCCGTTAGAAAATATCGTGATGAGTTCGGATATACTAATTTTAAGGAGGCTGTATAATGCCAACAATAATCTGTGACTATTGTCAATACGTGGGTAGTGGTAAGGAATACGACGACCGAATGAACGATGTCGAAGAACACGAAAAAACCTGCACAGAAAACCCCGACTACGAACCAGAGCCGAGCGTGGTGAAATATGAGATTAAGCCTGGCGGTGATGGATTACTCCATTATTGGGACAACGAGGGAGACAAAGAAATATTCGATGCTTTTAGCCGACCCAACTTCATCGGCTTCGAGTTAGAAGGGCAGTTATGGGGTAGATTGTATAAGAGTAAAAAGAATGGGAACCATCGGTTGATTATAGACGTAAAGTTGCTTGATAAATACGAGGTTTGTGATATGTCCGATGCAAAAGTACTGTTTAGGAGTAAATAATGCAAGACCCGATAATAGATGAAGCCGAAGCCACTGGCGGTATAAGCTCTAAGAAAGTCCAATGTCCTACTTGTGGCAGAATGGTATCGGCTATATCAATAAACAACCGGTGCTATGCTTGCGATGAATTGCAAAACGAGAATTATGACAAGAAATATTGGAGTGACGAATAATGAGTAAGTGGTTTTTACAAGGCGACATGACAATAGCATTAAGAAGGGATTACTACAAACATGTCAACGTCAGCGATTATACGTTGGGGTTTTTCAGGGAACGCCAAAATATTGCGTCGATTCATTTTCACCCTGACAGTAAAAGCTATGTCTTGTATACCAACGAAAAATGCTCACTAACTATTGATACCCTAAGAGAACTAATGCAATTTATGAACATCAAAACATTTAGGCTTACCCGCAAGAGAATCCAGCGTTTTTTAAAGAATTTAAGGAATGGAGACGAATAATGGCTAGCGCAAGTAATTTATATTCAGGAATTTATCAAGACATGAACACGATGGGGAAGGTGGTGTTATACCCCTTGTTTTTATTGGTGTTTCCTATTGTGTGGTTTATTTATAAATGTATGAAAGACTAAAGAGACTGGAGATATAATGGAAATAAACTGTGATATTTACAGAGATTGTAATTTTTGCGAAATAGTCCCGGCTGTCTATCTTTGTGACGCCTGCAAGAAAAAAATAGGCTGTGAAGAATGTATGACAAAATACAGAGACGATTATATCTGTCCCGATTGTGAGGCAGATCAAGGAAAGGACGAGAAAAAATGAAATTCCAAGACATTGCCAATAATACCCCTAAATATTACAAAGGCGCCTTCGGCGTAGTAAGCATAGGCGAAGCCACCCCATCCGAGCATGGACAGTATCAGGACATTGTGCTTGAAGATGAGGATGGTAAGCAGGAGAGCGTGCGGTATTACTTTACGGAAGGTGCGGATGAGCTACAGGTAGGAGACGACTGGGTTAGTTCAGAGTCCACGTTTAATATCAGGTTCAAGGACGATTATTGGCAGGGCAATCCCTTGCACAAGGGCAAGGCGTGCGACGTGAAAGTGGACAGCGTGGCTCTGGGCAAGTGTAGGTATGGATTGTTGCAAGCTGAAATTAGGAAAAGTGGGGTAGAGTCAATAGATATTGTTACGCTAGAATGCGTTAGCCGGTGTGCCCAATTTTGCATGGACGGTGAGATATGATACACAAGCCCGAAACAGATTTAGAACTAGCCGAGCGTGATGGCGTGGACATAAGAGACATAAGGCGTATGCCTGAATCTGACAGAGAAATTATGGAAAGGAAAGAAAGATGCAAGCACCAAAACAAAAACAGAGAGAATTAGTCCCTGCGGACACACATCTAGCAATATGCTATTGTGTGTGTGATTTGGGGACAAGAGACGTGGTTTATCCTGGCAAGCCCCCAAAATCGGTACGACAGATACTTATTCAATGGGAACTGCCAAATTGCCGTATGACGTTCGAGGATGGCGACCTGACGGTCGAAAAACCGAAGGTGATAGGCAAGACCTATACCTTTTCGACGTTTGAGGGGGCTAACCTCGCTCAGCACATCACATCTTGGATGGGTGGGTGTCCAAATAACTTTGAATTTGAGTCGTTATTGGGTCAATCATGCTTTTTGAGTATTATTCACAAGCTGTCCAAAAGCAGTGGAAATAACTATGCTAATATCGCAAGCGTTATGAAAGTGCCCGAAGGCGTAACGGTTCCAGAGCTTGAGAATCCTACCATTTTCTATGACATGACAGCTATGGGTCGGACAATACCCGAATCCTTACAGGGGGATAACTATAGCTGGCTCAAAGAGAAGATCGAGGCTTCGGATGAGTTTCGGATGATAGAACATGCAAGTCAGTCCATGACCGAAGATACGACTGATTATGGCGAAGACAATATTCCATTTTAGGAGTAAAACAATGAACCCAGTAAAAATAGCAGAACAGATTATGGCCTGTATCAACGCCCTGAGCAAAGAGGGCTTGCTCTCACACGACCTTATCCAAGCTAAGGCTGAGGCTATGGGCGAGTATGACGAGAACCTTGCCATAGCCATAACAACGCTCAGGGCGCAGGATAAACCGATAACTATTGTCGAGAAGCTGGCTAAGGGGAATGTATCGAATTTACTGATAGCCAAGATCGTCGCCGAGGAAGGTTTGAAAGCGCATTACTCGAAGCTCGACAGGCTTAAAGCGCAATTAAACGGGCTTCAGAGCATAAATCGTTACCTAGACAGCATACAAGGGAACTGAGGTCGGATAAATGACAGATAAACCAAAACGATGTAAAGATTGTCAATGGCAAAATGAACTCAATGTATGTTATATGTGCTTTCGCAAGATAAATGTGATTAATGAAGCTAACTTTCAATTTCGAGTAGACTGTTATCGCCGCAAATTCTGGAGGCCAAAATGACAACCTCAGACATAGACTCTCTGCTTCGCCGAATTTTCAGCGAAGACGCGGAAGAGTGGTGGCTATATTATTTGAAATTTGGGCATTTCCCTGAATTGGAGATAACATGAAACCAGGCGACAAAATAATAGCTTCGCACAACGGCGTAGAAGCACGTATTGGCCCTGTAGAGATAACCAGGATAACGGGTAAGTTTGTCTATGCCAAGGACGGGGACGGGGACGACTGTTGGAAGTATGATCGGAATGAATGGGGATTTAGGATCGTGGAAAAAAGTGAAAAAGATTTTATTTGAGCGTTGACATAAACAGGAGAATCAAGTAAAGTAAGATTATGGTAGCTTGCAATAGACATTTACAGATAAAGGCCGAATACAGACATTCCACGTCTATTGTGGGCTACCAGTGTCTGGTTCGACCTTTTTATCATGGAAAATACGATGAACAAAAGACCAAGTTTGCAATTTTATCCTGCTGATTGGCTCAAGGACACAGATTTGCAGATGTGTAGCATGAACACAATCGGCATTTGGATTAACCTAATATGCCGGATGTGGGAGGTAAAAGAAGAGGGGATATTGAAAGGTAAAGCGGGGGAGTTGGCTCTATTAGTTGGAGCAAGGCCAAGTGAATTTAAGCGTTTCTTGAGTGAAGCTGGAAAGCATGGTTTTTGTGATGTGTTACAAAATGTTACAGAAAGTTACCCCGTTGTTATAATTAAGTGCAGACGGATGAATAAGATGTTTTTGGGACGGGAACGGGCAAAAGAAGGCATGAGAAAGCACCGGCAAGAAAAGTTACGCGAAAGTTACTCTCCATCTTCATCTACATCTTCTACTTCATCTACAAAGAGTGTCTTCAAGCCGCCTACTCTTTTGGAAATTCAAGAGTACGCAAAAAAGAAAAACTACAACATCGACTGTAAGAAGTTTTTTGAATGGTACACTGAATCCGGCTGGAAGGATAATAAGGGAAAACCCATAAAGAATTGGAAACTTAAAATAATTAGTTGGAGTAATCATGGAAACCAAAAGCAAAACGAACGTGCTGTCGATAGGCGAGATACTTTCTCAGGACAAAAATCGAACATTGGTGAAACCGTCGAGAGTTAAGTGCGAAAAGTGCAAAACCAGAATGGCGGACAGCCTAATGGACAAGATTTGTCATGTTTGCTATCGAGAGATACAGTTTGGGAACTTACCAGAAGAGGAACAACAGCGAACCCTCTTGACTATCGTGCCTGAACGATACATCAACGCAAAAGAGGCAGATTTACCACAGGCGATACAAAAGGCTTTTAAAGCAGAGATTGACACTGGTATACTTTTATGGGGCGAAACGGGGACGGGCAAGACCTATGCGATGAGTGTCTTGGCAAAAAAGTATATATCAGAGGGATTTACCGTAAACAGAACTCATTACGAAACGCTTTGCCTTCGGTTACGAGACACCTACAATCCTAACGCTACCCAAACCGAGTGGGGTATTATTGAGCCACTCCTCAACTGCGATAAACTTTTCATTGAAGATGTTGGAACGACAAAATCTATTGGTAAACTAGAGACTGATTTTAGTTTGCGGACATTCCTTGTGTTGTTAGATATGCGAATGGAGCATTGCCGACCGACATTTATTACATCGAATAAAAGCGTTGAAAGTTTGACTAATAGTTTTGATGAACGAATTGGAGATCGGCTGCGGATATTCAAAGTGTTTAAACTTACAGGTAAAAGCAAAAGATGAACTATGTAGAATATTTAAAAAGTCCCCGTTGGTTAAAGCTGCGACGGGCAAGGATTAAAAAAGACAAAGGGCGGTGTCAAGGGTGCAATGGTAAACAGGAATTAAATGTTCACCATAAAACGTATGAGAGATTTGGGCACGAATTGCTTGATGATTTAATTACATGGTGTATCAGGTGTCATAACGATTGGCATTATTTTAAAAGGCAAATACCCGCAACCGAAAAAATGATACTGCAACAAGTTAAAATAACAGAAGACGAATACTCCCAATATTCCAAGAGCTTGTTAAGGAAATAAGAGGTTAGGAGATAAACATGACAAAAATAGCATGGACAAACGAACTATTTATCCCAATGCAAGTTAATATGACATTTTTTGCACGTAGCTCTTGTATCGAATATATGAGCATCATCGTAACCCAAATGGTGATGATATTCGACCGCTTTTCCTGTGCAATAAAAACAAGGCAAAGTGTCCGGTCTTGGAATTCGACCTGTTTTGACAGCGTAATTAATCTTACTGGACACATATGTTTGTCTTTTTCTGGATGGCGCGAGCCCTTTTCTTTTCATTCGGATTTTTACTCGTCGGCAGTTTCGGCATACAGAAAACTTGCCGTCCCATCTAGCCGAATCCTTACCAAATTCAGACATGGGAATCCAAGAATTACATTTGTAACACCATTTAAGACCAGACTTTCGGCGAGATTTGTATTCTTTTACCGTAAGATTGGTTTTTTTAGCCATCAGCTTAGCGATGCCCGTTTCAGTTTGAGCCATAATATTCCCTTTCATAACATGAACAGTATATGTCCACTGTAATAGGAGAATAAAAAAATGTCAAGAACAAAAATTAATTGGAGTGAATTTTCTTGGAACCCGATTGTCGGTTGCTCGCACGTTTCGGCGGGTTGTGATAATTGCTATGCCGAGAAAATGGCCTATCGGCTGGCTTGTATGGATATGCCTTTTTATGACATGGTACAAGAAGAAGGGCAATGGAACGGCAGAACGGAGTTTGTCAAATCGGCCCTCGACAAGCCCCTACACTGGAAAAAGCCCCGCAAGATATTCGTAGGGTCGATGGGTGACTTGTTTCACAAAAGCGTACCGTTTGGGTGGATAGATAGAGTGTGGGATATAATGCATCTGGCGGATTGGCATACATATCAAATATTAACAAAACGACCAAAAGTGTTATACGAATATTGCGAAGAAAAACAACGTGGAACATGGCCTAAAAACATCTGGCTCGGCGTAACCGCAGAAAATCAGGCTATGGCAGACAAGCGTATTCCAATACTTTTGCAGATTCCCGCAGCGAAAAGGTTTGTAAGCATTGAGCCGATGCTGGGGGAAGTGAATTTAGAGGAAACATCTATTGGGCAATCAATCGGCCCTTGCGATCAATGTGGCAAGATGAAGGGTAGCTCTGAATGTGGTTGTTGTATGGGAATACCCTCACTTGACTGGGTAATTGTCGGATGTGAGTCCGGCCCAAAACGCAGAGAATGTAAAATCAAATGGGTACGGTCAATCGTCGAACAATGTAAAGAGGCCGGCGTAAAAATATTCGTAAAACAGTTAGAGGTTGGTGGCAAAGTAACAAGTGACATGGAACAATTCCCAAAAACTTTACAAGTTCGCCAGTTTCCTAAAAACAAAGGTAAACAAATAAGGCAATATCCAAAAGCAGACTAAGGAGATAAACATGACAGTCAAAGACATTGTAAAAAAATACCTAGAAGACAACGGCTTTGAAGGACTAGGCTGTGAATATTGCTGTTGTGGACTGGAAGACCTCATGCCATGCGACGGTTGCAGTGTTGGCGGCGATGTAAGCACATGCAAGGCGGGATACATAATACCCTGTGACCCTGAAACATGCACTGCGGACGGCGACTGCCCTTTTCATATTGGAGAAAGGAGCTAATAATGGACAGAAATATTAAATTTCGCGGAAAATCTGTATCAACAGGAGAATGGGCGTATGGCTGGTTATGTGTATGGCAGGGAGTAACATTGATATTTGACTCACCTTTTAACCTTTTCAATAATCCTATTGAAGTCCACCTCGACACCGTAGGCCAGTTTACCGGCGAGATATGCAAAAGTGGCGAGGTATACGTCGGCGATAGAATGGTAGACGAATGGGAAAACTTCGGCATTGTTAAGTTTGGAAAGCTCCCTTTAGGCAAGAGTGGCGACTGTGTTTGTGGCTACCCTGCATTTTATATAGACTGTGCTGGCGGTAGTTATATGCACGATTGCTGCGAAATAGGTGACTGGATGAAAGTCATAGGCACAATCTACGACAAGGACGACAATGGCAACACTTAAGCAAAAAAAGGCAAAGCCAAACAGTAAGTACTGGAAAAAGAAGGCTGATGATGCTTGGGCGGCTGAGATCAAGGCCGTAGGCGAGTGTGAGCATTGTCACCATACCGACAGACAACTTAATGCCCATCACATCATAGCCTGTGTACGGCTTAGGTTCAGACATGACTTGTCCAATGGGGTATGCTTGTGTGTTCGGTGTCATTCTTTCGACACGGACATAAGCCCGCACCAGGATAGCTATGGCGGAGAGAAGTTTTTGGCATGGCTTGAGCGTGAGCGTCCAGGCCAGTTCCAATGGTACGAAGAGAACAAAGACGACAAGCGCCAAATGGAAGGCACTTACAAAGACAAATATGAGCTTTTGAAAGGATAGAAAAATGAGCGTAAATAATATGGATGAGCTAAAAAGAGAAAATCTTTGTTTGCACCAACAAATTGCCAAGCTCACGTCCGAGCTGGCGGAGGCCGAGAAAGCATTGAAGTGGCACAAGGTCGAGCTTGCAAAGCAAAAGCCATATATCAAAGATTTAGAAGCTCAGGAAAAGAAAGAAAGGTACGAGAACAAGGCCCTGCGGTCTGAACTCGAAAAACTGCCTTGTCTTGGCAATGGAAATTTTTATGGCAACAGCGAAGGCAATGTAATCGCACAGAAAGCGTTAGGGTTGAAGCCTAGTGATGTTTATGGATTAATAAACAAAGCTCTAAAGGATAACAAAGATGGCAAGTGAAAAAGGCAAAATGACTCATTGGACAGAAAAAGATGGATGGCATGACGATGAAGTGCTTGATCCTTGTCCTATTTGCAACTCTACGGTAAGTGGTGAGGTTGATATACATTGTAAGAAGTGCGATTTAATAATGTATAAAAAAAACAGAACAAGAGATGAACTCATCATTGCATGGAACACCCGTGTTGACCGCTGGATACCTGTAACGGAGGGACTGCCGGAGAAAACTAAAGAAGTGTTGCTTGTTATTAAGCGTGCAAGTGATAAAAAGCCCGTAGTGGTTTTTGGTTCATTCAGGACTTACGCGGCTTGGGACATTACCCACTACAAGCCAATAATTTTACCCGAATAAGGAGAAACAATGAAGTACAGAGAACTTAAATATTACAAATATCAGCTTATAGAAGATTTCGTTATCTTTGTTAATATCCTTGATCCTGATCGCTGTCGCCGTGTACCTGGTTACATAGGTTTGGTTGAGGGGTCTTTGTGGGTTGGGCCTAGATATTGCTGGGACGGTTCAAGTATACCTTTCAAGAAATATTTCAAGTGGATTTGGGATGCCGATAAGTATTGTAAAACAGCAAGCCTTGTTCACGACGCGCTTTGTCAGCTTATCAGGGAGAAACTCCTGCCCATGATCTACAAACAACGAGTTGACGCGATCTATAGGGATTTGATTATTGAATATGTTGTGAAGATAAATAAGAAAGCAAAAACAAGATGGCAAAAACTCAGAGCGAAAATTAGGCTAAAAAGAGTGACATTCGAGGCAAATTCAAGATACTGGTGTTTGCGAAAATTCGGCGACTCGTTCGTAGTCAAGAAACCCGACAGCCCAAAGGGTAAAATACTGGAAGCTTAAGGAGACGTAAAAATGAAATTTAAAATAAAACATAAATATAGTGGTGACGTGTTATTTAAGTGCGATGTAGGCTCATGGAGGCTTGCGGTAGAATTGGCGATTAGCCGCTCTGCTAACCTCCGCTTTGCCGACCTCAGCTCTGCCGACCTCCGCTTTGCCGACCTCAGCTCTGCCGACCTCAGCTCTGCCGACCTCCGCTCTGCCAACCTCCGCTCTGCCGACCTCCGCTCTGCCAACCTCCGCTCTGCCAACCTCCGCTCTGCCGACCTCAGCTCTGCCGACCTCCGCTTTGCCGACCTCAGCTTTGCCAACCTCAGCTCTGCCGAAGGGGTTAATAAACACCAATGCACCCCACTAACAATTTTACAAGACCAAATTGGCAAAATCAGAGCCTATAAAATTGTTAATGATAGATACGAAGGTATATATAACGGTGGTATTAAATATGAAGTGGGTAAAACTGTTGAAGCAGAAACCCTAAATACAGATGATACTGAACAGTGCGGGGCGGGTATAAATCTTGCCACGCTTGCTTGGTGTTTGCAAGAATGGTGCTCAGACAGGCATATTCTATTATGTGAGTTTACCTTAAAAGATACGCTGATAATCCCAGTTGCCACTGATGGTAAATTCAGGGTTAAGCGGTGCAAAGTGATAAAAGAAATAAATTACAAGAAATATGGGATTAAAAAATAAAGATAACCCGCCCCCGGTAGAAAGGCGAAAGAATGTTTAGCGTATCGGTATATCTTTACTGTGATGCAAATCTTAGAGGGTGCGAGTGTGAGGTTGTTGACGCTGATTCAGAAAGTAGAGGTTTTATGGAAGCATCGAGCGGTGATAGTCCACATGAAACCAAAAAATCTTATAAAGCTGAAGCAAAAAAACAGGGTTGGGTTTTTAAAGGGACAAAAGCTTACTGTCCTTTGTGTTGGGAAATGATCACGGCAGAAAGGAACATAAAATGAACGAACACGCAGAAGGCTAGTATGAAATATCTATTAACAATAGCATTAGCTTTGCTTGGCTTTGCGGGGCTTATATTACTATCACTGGTATTAATCTGGGTTTATGCAATTTATTTTGTTTGGCTTGCAGGAAAAGAGGGTTTCTGTGGAGCAATATGTTGGTGGCTTAAAAATGGATAAGCAAAAAGGAACTAAACACGCAGAAGGCTGCGACTACAAAACCACGCTTTATGCGTGCAAGTGTGGTTTAAGTAAAATCTTAATCGAGCAAAACCTCACAGAAGTCGAAAGCATGGCCACACCGAGTGATGGCAGCGGTGCCTTGCGGTTAAGAAGGTGGCCCGGTGGTACTACAGATCATTATGGAGACGATTAATAAGAAAGGAACGTGAAAGATGAGCGAAGAACACGTAATCGCAGGTTTAAAAGCTAATATGAAGCAAGCCAATATTCAATATGAGAAGAAAAAACTGGAACTTCAGTCCACCATCACCGCCCAAGCCGAGACGATCAAGGGGCTGGAGAAGTTAGCCCAAAATGCTTTAGAAAGTGCAGGTATTCGGGGCGTTGCACTGGAAAAAGACGAGGCCCGCATAGAGAAGCTTGAAGGAATGCTTAGAAAGGAACGTGAAAGATGAGTGATACGAAAAAACTTATAAAATGTTTTCGTGAAATAGCAAATCCCCAGAAATTAAGAACTATGGGAACTATTACGCCACGCCATCTTACGGAGGCATGCGATGTTATAGAAGAACTTCAATCCACCATCTCCGCCCAAGCCAAAGAGATTGATAGGCTTATGCAAGAGCTTAATGCAAAGGCGTGGGATGATAGAACGGACAAGCTTCAGGTTGAGAACAAAACATTAAGGGTTATAACAGAAATCAAAGACCCCGAACAACACTTTGAACAAATTATGTCCGCAAATAAGCATCTCCAAGCTAAAATCAAGGGGCTAAAAAAGCAATATAATATATTATTTAGTCAAAATGACAGTTTACAGCGACGATGCAATAAACAGCAAGCCCGCATTACCGAGCTTGAGGGGGCGGCAAAAGAAGCAAATGGACTGCTGGGCGATATTAACTCAAGAATAAATGAAATACTTTATCATCATGCGATGCCAAAAAAAAGCAGGCATGGTAATACTACAAGGACTTGTGAAGATATTAAAAGTAGGATAAATACTGCTCGTCAAGCTCTCTCCCCGCCCAAGACAGAAGGCAAGCCCAAGTGCTTCACCTGTGGCGATAGCGGGGAAGTGCGAGAGGGTAATAACGTGAGTGGGATATTATTAGTTACGCCTTGCCCTAAATGCAAAGACAAGCTCAACTTCACGGTCTATGATCCACCGAAAGGACTATAGCTTCTCAATCGCTGCCTCAATAGCGTCAATCTTGCCTACGCCCATTTCGGTATTGCCTAGCAAATAGGCGACCAGCGATGTGGAGCTAATCCCCTTATGCCCGTTAGGATGGGTGTATTCTGCCAGATTCGCGGCCTTTTCAATGGATATGCCTGCTTCTTTGATCTTTTTTCTGAGTTTTATTGCCCGTTCTGTGGGTTCGCTCATTTTATTCTCCAATTTCTAAAAGTAATGCTCTTATGTACGTTAACCGTTCTGCTCTGTTGGGCATAGCACGCTCTATTTTGCCCCTCATCCACGTTAACTGTCTTAGTTCCCTGTTGGATAGGGGTACGAATTTTCGACGCTTCCTAGAGCGTTCTCGTAGCTTTTTGCTTGTTTTCATAGGGTTTGCTTTGGTCGCCAGAATTTCCACCACTCGCGGGTGTAGAAATAACAATTATCAGCATAATCCCCATCAAGCCACCACCTACAAACCTCTTTAAATTGCGGGTGTGGTATTCGGCGACATTTACAATCTTTACATCGTTTCATCACTCACCCCCTGCGGCGGCGATAGCTGTTTTATTTTTGTCCATTGCTTTTTTGAGGTCTATTGCTATCATCACGGGGAACTCGAAACCTCCTGGCAAAGTATCCGTAAACTTCTTAAACAATTTACACGCTTCGAGCAGGGCTTCGTGGCTGTTCTTATCAACCCTTACCACTTGATCGCCCATCGAGTAACGATATTCAATCTCATTTATAATAGATTCAATCTCCTCTTCTGTGTCGGCTTTGATGATAATTGTTGCTTTTAGTTCCACAATAACTCCTTTCGTTAAGATTAATAAGACCTTGCCCGCTTTTGAAGCTAGAGCCGTGTTTCGCTCGGCAAGGTTGGAGAAGGGGTTAATCGGCGATACAAATATTGTACATTTTAACAAACTGCCAGTCTGGAATCTCGTCTTTTTTGAGTAGATTTTTTGTAGCTTGCTTTAGACAACTTAACGCGTCATTTACTCCGTTATTTCCATCTGCTCTGGTTTTTAAGAGGTAGACTTCCATTGCTCCTATTAAAAGTTCTTCTTCGGTTACTTTTTTCATAATACTACTCCCTTCTGATTAAATAGCATTTAACGGAGAACCCCGCAGGATCATCCGCAAAAGGCTGTTAGTGGGCGTATCTAGGCAAAAAACAATCTGTTAGCTTACCAGTCTCGCGGTCAATATGGCCTTGAATGCCCCAAACGTCATGGAAAAAATCGCCGTCTTGTGCATCAAGTAATTCAGTAAGCTTGATCTTACAGTCGAGATGTGCAGCGCCAATGTCCATATTTAGTGACATCAAATCTATTTCCGGGTGTGTTCTTTTTGCTCGTTTGCAGATATGGCTTATCGCCAATGTGTCCTTTTTGCTTATTCTTGTCCAATTAATCATAATAAACCCCTTTCAATGGCATAATTGCCAAAACCACGTGCCGGGAACGATCCGGCTAAACGCTGTATTCGTGGTTAGTCTTTAATTGATATAGCACGAAAATACACATCGCCAGGCTCATCTTCAAATTCTACTTCGGCGTCGATATGAGTTTCGTATTGTTGGCCTATTTTCTTAATCTTCGCACGGCCTTCAAAATCTTCTTTTGTGAATGGCTTTTGATAAATTGATACTGTATCACCTACTTTCATAATAAACCCCTTTCAATAAGATTAACATTCTATAATAAGTATACATCATAGAACATACTAAGTCAAGTAAAATATATAAATTATTCTTGCCATAGTATAAATATCGGCAAAAAGAGGGCTTAACATGAGCGAAAACGGGGAAAAGTGTATAAATAAATATATTTTTTATTTTATTCGTGCAAAGTGCGAAATATAGGTTACAATTTATATACAGCCCTAGCGGTCTAACCGTTAGGCCCCCGGCCTCTTCGGATGTTGGGCTTTTTAAGAAATACGATGGAGGCTTAACTGTCGGCTGCGTGCCTAAGAGATGCCTCTCACGTATAAGGGACAATATATGTGACACTCCGTTGTCGTGATGGTTTTCATTTAGTTGTCCTTTCGGCCTGGAGGTGTTACAGCATCAAAGGGCCACAAAAACAAAAGAGCCTTTGCCGTTGAAAGCGGATGTTTTTCGAGGGCTCTTGAGATTATGATGAGCGGCTAGGTGCGGGGTTAGTCCTGCACTACTGCCGTTTATCTTGTTGTATAACAGGGAATGTTTCAGAACATCATAAAGCAAGGATGCTATGACAAAGACACTGATTGAGCATTTTGAAAAGACATATTTTAACCTGATAGCCATTTCCCACGATTGCTTAACCAACGAACAAAATACTTCATACGATACAGCATTTAAAGCAGTACAAGAGTTACAGACAAGCCTCAAAGACACTCCTGAAGATATCATGAAAAAGATGGCAGGGAGCCTTTTACAGATAATTAGTGAAGATGAGCTTGATTTTGACGGAATAATGACAATTTTGAAGGAATGGAGTAAATAATGAATAAAACAGAAGAAATCCAATATTTAGGTCAAATGTTAACTGCTACGACAATACAGGACAAAAAGCGGCTTAATGTTATAATCAGACGATTAAAAGAAATCTAACAGGCCGGAACAGTAACAACGTATAAAAAGATAAATGCTGCCGTCCGTGCCTGTTTATGAGGATATAAATGATATCAGACGCTGATAAATTAGTAGACAAGACAGTTAAAGAGCACGATCAATGCGAAAAATGCAAGTTTAACGGCCAAATATGTAGAATTATGAAAATAGGGATATGTATGTCATTTGAAAGGATAAAAAATGCGTCATTTAAAAGTAAATCCAAGAGTCCTCGAGAGAACTGCAAATAAGCTTGAGGCTGAACCAGAACCGCCATTATCGGCTGGAGAGCAAGCTGTCGCGATAGGGGATCCAACATCAAATGGATTGGCATTAGTGGCTAAAATGCCTAAAAAGGTTAAAAAGCAGGTTAAAGCCAAGAAAAAGGTTGTAAAGAAGAAAGCAGTCAAAAAGGTGACTAAGAAGAAGAAAAAGGCTAAAAAATGAGCCATTGGTTTGAATATGACCTGAAAGAATGGGATAGAACCTTGAAAAAGGCGGATTATAAAGCTATAAAACGATGGTTTCGACAGGCAAGGAATAAAGTTGAGCCGATGGTAGAACTAAAAATGAGGGAACAAATCGCAAGTCTATTAATAAACGGGTATTACGTGGAGGGTTTGCCATCGTAACAACTAACAAGCTAACGGGCAAAGAAGAACTGGCGATGCCAGTGCATATTATCATGAAACTCGATAGGTTTCAGCTTTACCGTTGTCTTGAAATGGGTTTTGACGAATGGTACACTTGGGCTCAATGGAATATTAAGTGTATTAAAGAGGTCTTCCTGGGGGCGATGTGGATGAGAGATCGCAAAATAGCCAAAACCAGCCTTTCTCTTCTCAAGAAGGTGTGGCCAGAGCTATTCACAAGCAAACAGTTAAAATGGCTGTTAAAAGCTCAACGAGTACTCGATTTCTCATTAAAACACTCCCTCTTGTGTGTTCGATACGCAAGAATACCTATAAGTCAAGATAGCAGGTTATCACTGCAGTACAGGGACTGGAGGTTTAATTGCCTTGAAAGAGATTCATGGAAGTGCCGAGATTGTGGGTCTAAAAAGAAGTTACACGTACATCACATAAAAAGCTTTAAGGACCACCCTCAGTTTAGGATAGATATTAATAACGGGACAACGCTGTGTCGACCATGCCATACAGTGAGACATAGAAAAGGCTAAAATATGGAAACACTTGAAAAGCTAAGAGAAGCCTGTGAGCCACAACAACAACTATTTGCACAATGCCTAATTTTAGGTATGACACAAGGTAAGGCATACGATAAATCAGGTTATACAGCTAACAATGATAATAATAAAAGGTCTAATGCTTCAGAATTAGCAGCAAAACCCAACGTAAGAGCTTACTTTAATGCCTTAAAAGTAGAGAGGGAAGCTAAGGTACTAAGAGTGGAGAGGATTACTCGCGAATCGCAACTCTCGATGCTCTTAGATGCCCATGATATTGCTAAAGAGAAACGCAAAGCTTCAAGTATGGCCGTTTGCTTACGTGAAATGAATGCTATGCTTGGTTATCATACAGAACTGGCTCCTAACGCCGCTAAAGAGGCTTTACGGCGGCTTATCAGTGATGAGGAGCGTAGGTTACTTGAGGCGTTTGCGCGTGAGCGTACGGGTCGTAAGGCCATAGAATGCGAGGTGCACGATGTACAAGGATAAGGACAAGCAGAAACAGGCTAATAAGGTGGCTAACAAGCGGTATCGCGATAAACTCAAGGGTATCACACAGGGCGAATCAGAGCGTGATACCGTGATACCCTGTGATATTGAGCGTGATACCTCAAAACCAGCGCACGAGGTTGGCTCAGGATGCACAAAGTCGGACTGGCACACCCCAAAGGGCAAGGCGATATTGGATGATATGATGAGCCAGCTTAATGACATTGAACCACCTGAACAACTCAAGCGCAAGCCCTTGCCGGGCGATGAAGGTTATCAAGGCGTATGCCAGAAGGTAGACGGAGAGTGGAAGGTCGTGGCATGAGGGGGGGGGGCCGATGGTAAAACAGGAAAGGAATAGATATGGACATAGTATCAAACCAAACATTAATTGGCCGATCCATACATGACGAGATTTGCTTGATCGAGAGAGTTCTTTTTGGAAGAGCTATGGGTGGTTATTGTGTAACAGGGCTAAAGCTTAATGATTTGCGTGAATGCGTTGCGACAGGCTTAAGCCCTGAAGATATGCGTAAAGTAGTCGAGAAGAGGAATAGGGAGCAGGTCAGCTTAAACTAAGTAAAGAGACTCCTTATCCCGGGCAAGGGGGTACACCCGGAACGGGATTGGCGGACGAAGAAAGAGAACCTAGTGGAGACAGAGATAAGTTATTTTTTTATTTTCTACATTAGTTGATAATTGGAACTATTCAAGTGAGTTAAAAATGGCTCAGATAACAGTTAAGCACAAGATCGGCGATAATGTAAGAATAAGGCACAATCCCCCTACTGATGGCATAGTTACGGCTATTTTCATTCGGGGCAGGAATCGTGCTTACGAGGTTTCTTTCACAAATAACGATGGTCCGACCAGCAGGACTTGTGAAGAGGTAGAGCTTACTAAGGCGTTTGGTGGGGCAAAAATAGGATTTAATATTTAAGGAGTGTAAAAATGGCAGAAACAATGGTAGAAAAGAAGTGGGAATGCAGATATTGTGAATCGGTAAAGCGGAACGACCCTGACGATCCTGAGTATTGCAGTGGCAAGTGTCGCAAGAACGACGGACGCGATCCTTTACCTCATCAGCTTGCAGAAGCTAAGGAATCCAGGGAAGTAATAGCGATGAACAAGCGGACACAGGATATACGGCGTGCGGAGGCTCATCTTGCGTCTTTGCGGTCAAAGGAGGGGCCGGTTGTACGGAACCCGATTGATCCCGATACGATAGACGGTCAACCGGAGAAGTTGGTTATATCTGAACCTGGCGAGATAATCCATTACAAGGAAGGTTCTGGTGTTAAATTGGCGAGTTTAGCTGATTATCATGCTTGTCCAGAGGATTATCACCGTCGTCTTAACCCTGAGACGTTAAACTGGGGTGTCCACTTGGATATGCCTCAGCTAAAACAGGCGGGTTTGCGGGTGAACCGCGTTCCTATCCCCGGAGACTGGGATTTTGAACAGGAAAAAGATGACTAGGCGTGATTTATTCAAACTGGTTGGTTTATTTTCGGCTGCACCGTTTTTGCCAAAAGTGGTGATTGCGGGTGTTCCAAAGCGGTATCGCGGATTTGATGTTACGATAGATACTATGTGGGATAAGAATAAACAGATATTTGTATCTAAGGACCATCATTATACGTGCGCACTGTTCGGTCCCGAAACACCTGATATTGAAATCTGGCAAATAAGTAAGCCAGAGATAGATAGGGCGATAGACCGTCACGAAAGGAGACATAATGCCACATAAAGGAAAAGGGAGTTACAAGAGCAAGTCCGGGCACAAGAAGCCCAAAGGTGGAAAGAAGAAATGAACGGCATAAGCAAGAAATTCTGTGTTTTGGTATTATTTTTCAATGCCATACAGGACACTACTGACTATGTTTTAGCGAGCATGTTACTTGCTGGTTTTGTGATTTATTTGCTCATACAGGGCAGATTGGATAAGAATGGGAAATAGAAGCCGAGTATTCAAAAACTTAGCCAAGGCACGTCAGCTACCCCGCATGGCTCTGTCAGACACCCATATAGCCGTCAACGGCTGTCAGGTGTTCTTAGGCCACCCCGACCCGACAAAGGCTAAGCAGACGGCTGAGAGCTTTAAGAAGATGCTCAGCGTGGCTATCGCCCGTTCGAGGGTTCCTAATATGAGTGATATGTATAATGCACATTTCCAGATGTGTGAACGGTTGAAGGCTGGCGAGACTATTGAGGAAATAATGCAATGATATATAATAGACCAATTACAGCTACGGAGATTATCAGGGGTTCTGACCGTATTAGAGGAAGATACGAAGGAGACTCTCGAACAAACGAAGAAATTATTGCCGAGATTCACCGTGAAAACCAAGAAACTTTAAGGCGTAACACAATAAACTAATATTAAAAAGTAAAAACTGAATAAAGGTAACATTATAACGGCTGTTAGGAGCCTAACCTCTTGACAGCCGTTTTTTGTTGCCCAAAATTATGAACTTAACACCAGAACAATCTGCTATGACAGACGCGCCGTACTGGGCTGATATTAACCAAGTCCTGATAGATGGCCGTCCGTTCACACTTAAAGGGCGCAAGTACCAGCTTGAGATAATGCGGTATAAGACCGATGATGGGAAAATAAAGCATAACGAGGTCATCCGTAAAGGTTCTCAGACGGGTGCTACGATGGGCAAGGTTATTGAGATAGCTCACGGTGCGATACACGACCTGTACCCGCAGGGGATTATCTATTATTTTCCTAATGCAAAGGCAGTAGAACACTTCTCCGGTTCAAGGTTTAAGCCATTCTTGAAGGACAATGAGTTTATAGCTAAGTGCTGTAACGATATAAACGCTGTTTCAGTTCGTAGAATTGGAAGGGTAAACGTAAACTTCTTTGGCTGTGGCGGTACTACTATTATAGGTGGTGAGGCCAAGGACTCCACTTCTGTCCGTTCCACGCCCGCCGACTGGATATTACTCGATGAGAGGGACTTATTCGACGATGAGATGGCGGCACAGGTCAACCAGAGGTTAGGAAACTCCACTATCTCACGCAGGACCGATATGGGAACCCCGAAGCTTCCTGACGATGGCATTGACCGGCTTTATGGAAAGTCAGATATGCGCAGGTGGCAGATTAAGTGTGACGATTGCAGAAAGTGTACTTGTTTAGAGACAGAGTTTCCAGGTTGCATTGCTTTAGACGATAACGGCAAGGGGTATGCGGCATGTATTCATTGTGGCCGTCCGATAAACCGTACAAGCGGTACGTGGGAAATGGACTCACCCTCAAGAGACTCTGTTGGGTATTGGCCAAGTCAACTGTTAAATCCAAATAGAAACCTTGCCCATGCCTTACTTGAATATGATGACCCCGAAGCTTTTGATACTACCGAGGCTGAGTTTCAAAGGACTGTACTCGGTAGAGCGTATGCACGTGCTGAGGACAAGCTTAGAGAGGCCGAGATATATCAGTGCTGCTGCCCCGACCAGATGGCGTACTCACACGAAGGGCCGTGCGCGATGGGGTTTGACGTCGGGTTTCCGATGCTTCACGTTATCATAGGTCATCGTGTTCATGGTGACAGGTATAAAATTATCAAGCTTGCCCGTGTCCCTGACTGGAAGACTCTGCATGAACTTGTAAAGAGATTTAATGTCAAGGCGACCGTAGGCGATGCGCAACCTGAGATGCACAGGATAAAAGAGTTTGCCGAAGAAGAAGCTAAATACGGCAATACGGTTTATCCGTGTTTCTACAAACCATACCTCAAGACGTTTGACAGGTGGGGTGCTGATAACATTGTAGACGTCAATATGACAGAGATATTCGACGAGACACACGATATGGTAACATCGCCCGGAAGACTCCTGATTCCGAGTAACTGTGAAGAGGTTAAAATATTCGCCCACCAGATGTGTAACAGGGCAAAGTTCTTAGATGAGAAAAGAAAAGAATATGTTTACAAGAAAGTTGGAGACCTTCAAGACCATTACCGCAGTGCTTTAAACTACTTCAGGCTGGCGTGTAAGAAGGTCGGCTTACCGAAGGCTGCTTTAAAGAAGCAAAAAATACAGATGCAGGATATGAGTTATAAGATGGGAGGGCGAAACCAGTAATGGTACGCCGAGTAAAGCCAACATTTATATGGATAACCCTGAAGTCAGAAGAGGGTAAGTGTTACAGGATGCGCATGTCCACGGACGCGGATGTGACTGCCGGAGTCGCGCAAGTGGCGGGACACATGATAGTAGAGAAGTTGAATGATACGACAAAACTCTATGAGAGTACAAGACTTGAAGTATAAAATTATTATAATCTTAATACTTACAGTCGCCTGCCACGCAGATTGGTACGGGTACAGCGACCTTGATATGCAAGGCTACGACATCAAGAATTTCGGAACTATAGCCGCTGACCACAACGAACTTATCAACCTTGCTTGGTCTGTAGCTGGGCATACGATGGACGCAGACCTTGTATTTTCTATCACCGATACAAAACTAGACCTGTCCGCTGTTACCGTAACAGGTGATTTCAAAAACATTCTAAGAACTAATTTACGTTGTATTGATACTGATTTCGCGGCAAATATCTGTTCTGGTTTTATCGCAAGCACTACTACAGACGATAACTGGCTTGCACTGGCCGGTAACGATTCAACCGCACCACTAATCAGGCTTGGTGTTGATAACGACCCAAGAGCAAGGTGGGCGATAGATGCTTCCGGTCTAATGGCGTGGGGGCTGCGAGATACAGGCGGTGCTTTTGACGTATTTTTAGGGAGAACTGTTGCCAGTAGGCTTGATTTAACCGGTTCGCTTCTTGTGTCGGTTGATATTACGGCAAGTAACAATATTGTTGCTACCAATAACATCATAAGTTCAACGGGCGGTATTGCAAGTACGCTTGGCCTGGTTTCTGCGGGGAGTTTTGTTAGTGCAAAGACTTTTGTTCGTGTCGCTGATTCTTCAACTGCCGCTGCACCTGCAATCAGGATACATAACGATAGCGGTATTGACAATGGTCTTTATGGTACTCATGGTGTTGATATAGGCTTAACTTTTGGTGGTTCGGTTTTAGAATACACTCCTACGAC
>SDBT01005333.1_pt1 | contig 21596 bp, 19 predicted proteins | sample 2277101 | NCBI WGS metagenome assembly SDBT01 (sample SAMN10404973, study PRJNA504765) | marine sediment metagenome | isolation source: marine sediment core GS10_PC15, 103 cmbsf | place: Arctic Ocean: Southern Knipovich Ridge | collected 2010
TTTAGGATATTTTTGCCATAAATTTGAAGATCTAGGTTTTGATTGTTATGGTGTAGAATCAAATTGGTATCAATTTTATTTTTTAAAACAATTGAAAAAAGCAGAAAATAGAGAATTTAAGATAATTCACGATTCTATATTTAATTACAAAAAAGATCAAGAATTGATCTTTGACGTTGTGCTTGGTTTATACATATTTCATCATTTTTTAAAGAGAAAAAACACTTATTTAAATCTAATTAAATTACTAAAAAGATTAAGAGTTAAGGAATTTTTTTTTGGAGCTTATAATCCAAAAGAATTTCGAGGCAAAAAAGTTTATCGTGAATATGAACCAGAAAAATTTGTGAATTTGTTACTCATGCATTCTTGTTTAAATAAAGCCAAATTGCTTGAAAAATATGAGAATGGTAGAGCCCTATATAAACTAACTCTTTAAAAGTTATAATCCTAAAAAATATTTTGGTAAATTAAATCCATTTATTTTCCTTCTATTTTTTAAAGATGAAAATTGAATTAAAATTGATATAATTTATTTAAAACAGTTTATAATTTTTTCATTTTCGTCTAAACCATATTTTTTTTTTAATTTACTACTAATTTTGTTAATATATTCATTAATATCAACATCGAAACCAAATGTTCTGAGGATTTTGAAATAATCAAGCCTATATAATCTTAAATGATGGCGATACCCGCAAAGTTGTTCTCTATCCTTAGGAGATTTTTAATTATATCATACATCGTATATTACAATTTTTACCTTAATTCTGAGCTTTTTTCCGCCAGGTTTAGGATTATCTTATCATTATTATATACCGCGATATTAAGCTTTGAAACAATATTATTAAAATTAATTTAAATAGCTTTAATTAAAAATAAATTTGTCCACCTATTTCATTTATGAGTAATTAGTAAAATAACGTATAGATTAAATCTCATCAATTAGATTTTCAACTTTAAAGTATAAAAAAAACTAATTGCTTAAATAATGCTTTCATAAATCTCAGTTCTTTAAATTAATTCAAGAAAAAAAAAAAGTGATTTATATTAAAAAAAAAACATTGAAAGAATTGGGAGATTAAAAACTATGGTAAAAAAATATTCTCTAAGATTAAATAATCAAAAAAAATTTATAATTATTTAAGATTAGTTAAAATAATGAAGATAATAGATAGAATAATTCAATTTTTAAAATGGAATTTTTTATATGGCAAATTGGGTGTTTTTACTGGAATAAATATTGAAACTTATGGCTATTGTAATCGCCAATGTTCTTTTTGCTTTAATAATGAAAAATTTTTACAACGAGAAAAAGGAATTATGAAAGAAAATATTTATTATAAAATCATTGATGAGTTAAGTCTTATGAAATTTGCTGGACGAATCGGACTCCATCATTATGGAGAACCATTATTAGACAAAAGACTCGTAAAATTTGTAGAATATGCTCGTCAAAAATGTCCAAGTTGCTTTTTAGAGATCGCATCAAATGTGGATATGTTGACGGAAAAAAAATTGCGAGATTTAATAAATGCCGGCTTAAATAAAATTATAGCAACAAATTATGATGATAAAGAAAATGATAAGATGTTGAAATTAGCAAAAAAATATTCTAAAATTATTCATTACCGCAACTATAAAGATATAAATATTATTAATCGTGCAGGGGGTTTATTTAACTATAAATCCAAATATACAAATAATCCTTGTTATTCGCCATCAAATCTGATAAATATAGATTGGAAAGGAGATGTTATTCTTTGTTGTAATGATCATTACTCATATTTTATTTTTGGAAATGTTAATCATAATACAATTCGAGATATTTGGTATTCAAAAAGATTTAATAAAATCAGGGCGATTTTAAGAAAAAAAAAAGGAAGATCTCAAATTGAAATATGCAAGAATTGTGAATCTACTACATATAAAAAAAGGATATTAGGAATATTGAAAAGATCAATTCAAAAGAAAATTCAGAAATATTTAAGAAAAATTTAATAGATTTAATTAAAAGTTATTTATATGTTCTAGATTAATCCGAAACCATAAATTTTATATATATAAATCTTTTTCCTGTAATTTTAATATATGGTATTTAGATAAAATCATCTTATCAATTCTAATAAAGTAAATTTTTCTAAATCCATTTTTTTGGCTTATTAAATAATTTAAAATATTAAGTATTAATATTGAAAATAAAATCACCTTGTAAGAGTTTTATTGATTGAATTAAAATTATTTAATTATCTTAAAATTTATACAATTTAATCAAATAGAAACAAGTTTAAATGATGTATTCATATTTATTAGTTCTTAAAATTAATTTAATATGAGAATAAGAAGGTGAAATTTTATATTAAAAAAAAAAAAAGCACATAATTCATGGAAAAAGCTATTTATACTCAAAAATAAATATCGTACGGATAAGAAAGAAGTTTTTTACAATTTAGGAGCAAAGTATTTACCTCTTGAAAAAAATGCGATAATTGTCGATATTGGGGCAGGAGATGCTTTATTTGCAGATTATCTTCAACTTACAAATAAATATGAGAAACTTTTCTTACTTGATGGGAATAGTATAACAATTGAAAATCTAAAAAAGAGATTTAGAAATACCATTTTATATAAAGCTCCTGAAAGACTTCCGTTCGAAAGTTCTACAGTAGGTTATATACTTTGTAGTCATATAATAGAACACCTTTACTATCAAGAGCTATATCAATTCCTTAAGGAAATAGATAGAGTCTTAAAAAAAAACGGGATTTTTGTAGTAAACTCTCCTTTATTATGGGATATATTTTACAATGATCTGAGCCATGTTAAGCCTTATAATCCATCGGTTTTTGTAAATTATTTATGCCGCAAAGGCAATTTTCCCTCTTCTCAGGTGATTTCCGAAAATTATTCTGTCTTAGAACTTGTATATAGATATGAATATTTTACTCGTTATTCTGAAGGATGGGGTTCTGCTTTAAAGAATGTAGATTTTTTAATTCAGCTCTTGAAAAAAATTTTATCAATACTCAGAATTTACAAATATAAAAAAAACGGATACACATTAGTATTGAAGAAAAATAAATGACTTATAAATTAGAAAAGATTCTGTTTTTAGCTTTGATAGATTTGTGTATCAGCTAAACTATTATACTCTAATGGAGTATTATTGTGACGAACACGCTGGTCTATATGATGAGTCAAGGTGTTGTTTAATGTGTCCGATATATCTTAGATTAAGGAAAAGGGGATACAATCAATATAAGAGAAAGATATAACAAAAATGACGGAAACCGAATTAGAATGGAAAAAACATTGGGATAAAATAGCTAAACATTTTAATAAACTCGTTGCACCTTCTCTCCTGAAGAAATATAAGTTAGCTCATAAAAATTAAGAGAGAAAAATTATAAAGATTTATTTTCAATAATAAGTAAATATGAAATTCTAAAGATTAAGGAATAAGAAATATCTCTTGAGGATTTATTCATAAATAGAATTTAAGAATGCTAAAAAAACAAGATATAAAGAAATTAAGTTAATCTTTGAAAACCTATTTGTGCGATAGGTCCTTTAAGTAAAATTGATATATTTTTTTGATTAATACCTTCCTTTATAATTCCAAAAACTTCATCAACAGCATTAAGATATTGATTCACATGTTCTTTTTTATGACTATAGCTTACATAAACGCTGGCTGCCGCGAGAAAGTTTCTTTTTAGCATTTCTTGAGTAAATAGTGTTATTAATTCTTGATGATTGTCATAATTAAAAGTAAATGTTACTAATGCATTAGGGGGTAAAACAGAGATATCAAGTTCGTGCTTATTAGCCATTTTTTTCCAACCTTCCCCAATGAGCATACCAATCTTATCCAAATGAGTAGGGACATTGTTTTTTTGCAGTTTATTGATAGTTGCAATAGCCGCAGCTGGTCCAATACGCTCGGTCCAATATGTACTACTGATAAAAGTGTCTTGCGCAACATCCATTACATTTCCTTTTCCTACGATAGCAGCCATAGGAAATCCATTGCTCATTGCTTTAGCTACAACCATAATATCTGGATTAACTCCATAGAGTAGATGAGCACCACCGACAGTTAACCTCCATCCTGAAGTTATTTCGTCGAAAATTAAAACCGCTCCAATATCATCTACAATCTCTCTAATTCTTTTAAGAAAATTATTTAATGGCTCTTGATGTCTAAACGGTTCAACAACAATAACTCCAATATCATTTTCTTTTACAATTATTTCTAACTTTTCTATATTGTTATATTCAAATGGAAGAGCTGTATTTATTAGACTTCTTGGAACTCCGAGTGGAACTAGCCCTGGTAAAAGATGACCATCAAGATTTGCATTATGAGCTAAATTACTTGATAGATACCAATCATGCCATCCATGATATCCACAAAATGCAATTTTTTCTTTTTTTGTATATGCTCGTGCAATTCTAACTGCAATTGCCATCGCTTCTCCTCCTGTTCTAGCATACCGTACACCTCCTGCCCAAGGATGTATTTTTAATAGCAATTCTGCTAATTCTATATCTTCAGGGCTGTTTAATGTTGCCATTGAACACTCATTAATAACTTTTTTAACTGATTCATTAACATTATCATCAGCATATCCAAGAATACAAGCACCAATGCCCATCCTTGACATTTCAAGAAATTTATTTCCATCTAAATCCCAAATGTTTACTCCTTTTGCTTTCTTGAAATAAGAGGGCCATTGTTCGGGTAAAAATCTTTCTGCGCGTTTGCTTAATAATTGTGTTCCTCCGGGTATTAGCTTTTTTGCTTTATTCCAGAGAGATATTCCAGTTTGACAATTCATTTTTATTTCCTCATTCAATTTCCTTTTTTATTGGTTTTAATAACTACTTATATTTATCTTCTTAATTATAAATAACCGTATGTATTTTGTTCTATAAGATTTAATTTTAAATATCAATCTTGATTTTTTAAATTAATTAGAAAAAAAATAGAGAAGAGTGATGTTGTTAAAATGAAGATATGTATAAAATGTGTAATGCCTGAAACTTGGGCAGGAATCACTTTTGATGATAACGGAGTATGTTCTCTTTGTAGAGAAAGTGAAAAAGAAAGAAATATTGATTGGAACGCGAGAGAAAAGATTTTACGGAAACTATTGGAAAAATATAAACAATATTCAATAGAAAAAAATAATAAATACGATTGCATTGTAGGTTTTAGTGGAGGAAAGGATAGCACATATACTTTATGGGCTGCTGTCAAAAAATATGGAATGAAACCATTAGTAATGACTTTCGATCATGGATTCCGTATGTCTCCAGATGCAGAATATAATCTTATGGAAATTCCTAAAATATTAGATTGTGATCATATCAGATTTACATTAGGTGGAGGATTAAGAAATGCTCTCTGTAGAAAAGGCAGTGAAATTATGGGAGATTTTTGCTGGCACTGCCATAATGGGGTTGGAGCATTACCTGCTAGAATCTCCAAGCAATGGGACATACCACTTCAAATTTGGGGTGAACCAACAGGAACAATATACAAAACTGAAGGAGCCGATTATACATATGAGGATTTTGAAGAACAAGATGAAGAACACTTTAAGAAATTATTCCAAGCAGGAATAACACCTGAAATGGTAAAACCTGAAAATTATGAATTAAAAGATCTTTTACCTATGACTTGGCCTGAAGGAGATTTTCACCTTCAAGCAATATATTTAGGGAATTATGAGTTATGGGATCAAAGAAAAAATGTCGAAAAAATTACAAAAGAGTTGGACTGGAGACACGCTGAAGTCGAAGGTACTTATGTTGATTGGGATAAAGTTGATTGCACATATGAACCAGTTAGAGACTGGCAAAAATTTATGAAAAGAGGCTTTGGAAGAACTACTTTTCAGGCAAGTAAGGATATTAGAGTAGGTTTATTAACTCGTGAAGAAGGTCTTAAACTTGTAGAAAAATATGATGGTAAAAAACCAAAGGTATTCGACAACTTTCTTAAAGAAACAGAAATAACTGAAGAAGAATTTGAAAAGCTAACAGAACCACATAAAGTCTTACCAAAGAAATAATAAGAAAAGTTTTTAATTTAGAGAAATGGAAAATAACACAATAAAAGGAAAAAAGATTTATTTACGAAAACTTAATATTTCTGATGCTAGTGAAGTTTATTGTCGCTGGTTAAATGATTCAGAAGTTAATAAATATTTAGAAACAAGAAAAGCTACAATAGAAGAGCTTAAAAATTATATAAAACAGAAAAACAAAAAAATAAATTGCCGGTTGTTTGGGATATTTGATATTAATAATGATAAACATATAGGAAACATAAAATTGGAACCAATCGATTTTTTTGAGAAAAAAGCGAAATTAGGTATAATGATAGGAGAAAAATCTTACTGGAATAAGGGAATTGGAACTGAAGCAACAAAATTACTTAATGATTTTGCTTTTAATCAATTAAAATTAAATTGTATTTATTTAGGAGTTATACCAGAAAATAAAAGCGCAATTAGAATTTATGAAAAAGTAGGATTTGAAATTAAAGAAATCAATCCAAAGGTTATAGACCATAATGGAGTTATGTATGATGAAATTGTTATGGAAATAAAGAAGGGAGGATAGTTTAAATGAGTATTGATTGTATTATTCAAGCCCGTATGGGATCTACAAGATTACCGGCTAAAGTTTTGATGGAAATAGAGGGAAAATCAATATTATTGTATTGTTTAGAGCAAGCAAGTAAGTCAAAACTTATTAATAAGATAATTGTAGCCAGTACTATTAATCAAAATGATGAAATCCTTATTGAAAAGGTTAAAAATTATGGTTATGATGTTTTTGCTGGAAGCGAGGATGATGTCTTAGATAGATATTATCAAGCAGCGAAAAAATTTGGTACAAAGGTAATTGTTCGTCTTACTTCCGACTGTCCTCTAATTGACCCTCAAATAATGGATAATGTAATTAAAACTTTTCAAGAAATTAAATGTGATTATTGTAGTAATGTTCAACCACCCACATTTCCTGATGGATATGATGTAGAAGTTTTTTCATTTAAGGCATTAGAGAGAGCATGGAAAGAAACCAAATTAATGTCTGAAAGAGAACATGTAACTCCATTTTTATGGAAAAATAATAAGAAATTCAAAATAGTAAATGTAGAGAATGATGAAGATCTTTCACATCTTCGAATTACTGTAGATGAAAAGGAAGACTTTATATTAATTGAGGAAATAATTAAAAAAATCAAAAAAAGTCCAATTTATTTAAAAGATATATTAAAATTATTTAAGGAGGAACCTGAATTATTAAAGATAAATAGTAAATATGCACGAAATGAAGGCTACGCAAAATCAATATTAGAAGATAAAATAGTCAAATAAAAGATAAAATGTGGTTTCAAAATTGAATGCAATGCAAGTTGATCCAATTGGGAAAATAATTATAGTTACAGGGGGAGCAGGTCAAATTGGTATCTCCATTTGCCGTCTCTACGATAAGTTAGACAATAAAGTTATAATGGCTGATCTGGATTATAAAATGTGCGAAAAAAGAATTGCTGATCTATCGTTGAATAATACAATCCCTATAAAGCTGGATGTTACTAGTATTGATTCTATCAAGTCTGTATTTAGAGATATATTTAATAGATTTGGAGGTATAGACATTCTAATAAACAACGCAGGAATCGCAGTTTTCACACCATTTCAAGATCGTACATTTGAAGAATTTGATAATGTAATGAAAGTGAATGTTTATGGTACATTTTTTTGTTCACAAGAAGCTCTGAAATATATGGAAAAACAGAAGAGTGGATGCATAGTGAATATAGGGTCAATTTATGGAGTAGTTAGTGCTGATCCGAGAATTTATGGTGATTCGGGGAAGAATAGTTCTGGAGTTTATGCAGTAAGTAAAGCAGGGATTATTCAATTGACAAAGTACCTTGCGACTCATGTGGAATGTAAAGATATTAGAGTAAATTGTATTAGCCCAGGGGGTATTTTCAATAATCAAAAAGAATCTTTTGTTAAGAATTATGAATATAAAACACCTATGGGTCGAATGGGGTATGAAGATGATATTGCTAAAACAATTAGGTTTATTTGTTCAAACGAAGCGTCTTATATCACAGGTCAAAATATAGTTGTTGATGGAGGGTTTACAATATGGTAGAAAGTAAATTAATAGAAATAGGAAGAAGGAAAATAGGGAAAAGCCAAAAAGTATTTGTAGTTGCAGAGGTTGGGATAAGCATAATGGAGATATAAATACTGCAAAGAATCTAATTATTGCTGCAAAAGAAGCGGGTGCTGATGCAGTAAAATTCCAAACATATGCTACTGAAAAAAGAGTCCCTAAAGAAAGTAGATAATCAGCTAGAGACAATTAGAAAAATACAATAAGAATTTTTATAAATTATGAGCTCTAATCTGTTGATTAAAGAGATGGAGAATCTTATTTAAAATGAAGAAATAATAAATAAAATCCTTGATTATAAAATTAAATAAAGAATATTAACAATTGAAAATGGCAAACAAAATTGGATAAACCAGCAATAGAAGGCGGGAAGCCAATTAGAGAAAAATATCTTGTATTTGGAGAACCTGATATCGGAGAAGAAGAAATAAATGAAGTAGTCAAATCTCTTAAATCAAGATGGATTGGTACAGGACCATTAGTATCTAAATTTGAAGAAAATATAAAACGCTATATTGGTTGCGAGTATGCGCAAGCGGTTAATTCATGTACAGCGGCACTTCATTTATCTTTATTATGTAATGGAGTAGGCCAAGGAGATGAGGTTATTACAACTCCCATGACATTTTCTGCAACAGCTAATGTTATCGAGCATGTTAGAGCTAAACCAGTTTTTGTAGATATTGAAGAAGATTCATATAATATCGACGCAAATAAAATAGAGGATGCAATAAGCTCAAAAACTAAAGCAATCATGCTAGTTCATTTCGCAGGATTACCTTGCGATCTTGATAAAATTTATAAAATCGGAAAAGAATACAATATACCTATAATAGAGGATGCCGCACATGCTATTGGTGCAGAATTTAATTCCAAAAAGATTGGTTCTTTTGGTAATCCCACCTGTTTTAGCTTCTACGTTACAAAGAATATTACTGCTGTAGAAGGAGGTATAATATGTCTTAACGACGAAGAAATGGCGAAAAAAATGAAAATTTATACTTTCCATGGACTCTCTAGACATGCTTGGCAGAGATTTAGCGAGGATGAGAAAAATACATATGAAATTATATATCCTGGATATAAATATAATTTTACAGATATAAATGCTGCTATAGTATTGCATCAATTAAAAAAACTTGAAAAATTTAATGCAACCCGAGAAAGATATGCAAAATTATATTTTGAAAGTTTTGAGGATTTTGATCTTATTGAACTTCCACCAGATAAGAAAGGAAGGAAAAATGTGTGGCATTTATTTCCTATTTTACTTAGGCTTGAAAAATTAAAAATTTCCAGAATTAATTTTATGAGGGCTTTAGATCAAGAACACATTGGTTCTGGTATCCATTATATTGCGGTACACGAACACCTTTACTACAAGAAAAAATACGGAATCAAGGAAAATACATTTAAGAGGGCAGAATATGTTTCTAAAAGAACCGTCTCAATTCCAATACAAACTTCCATGAGTGAAAATGATGTTTTTGATGTAATAAAAGCTACAAAAAAAATATTAAATTACTATAAGAAGTAGGAAATAGGGGAGAGAGAAAAATTTTAAGAATAGAAAATAGGAAAATTGGAGAGAATGAAAAAACTTTTATAATTGCAGAAGTAGGGATAAATCATAATGGTGAAATAGAAACCGCCAAGAAACTTATAAAGACCGCAAAAGAAGCGGGCGCAGATGCAGTGAAATTTCAAACATACATTACTGAAAAAAGAGTTCCTAAGGATAGCCCTATATATGAAATTCTTAAAAAATGTGAATTAAATGCAGAACAAACGGAGGAACTCATTAAATTCGCAAATTATAGTGACATAATCTTTTTCTCGACTCCTTTCGATGATGAAAGTGTAGATTTACTGGTAAAATTTAGAGTTCCATTAATGAAGATTGCTTCATTTGACATTGTCAATATGAAATTTTTAGAAAAAGTAGCCAAAACAAGTATTCCAACAATTATTTCTCGAGGAATGGCAAGTAAAGAAGAAATTGATGCTGCTTTAAAAATATTTAAAGAAAATAATATAGAATTCGCAATTCTCCATTGTATATCGGCTTATCCAGCAAAAGATACAGATGCAAATTTAAATGTGATCCAAAAATTGAAAGAATTATATGATTGCCCTATTGGATATTCAGATCATACATTAGGCATTGAAGTGGCATCTTTAGCTGTAGCTATGGGTGCATGTATTATAGAAAAACATTTTACTTTAGATGTAAATGCTGAAGGTCCAGACCATCAATTATCTGCGAATCCAAATACACTTAAAGAATTAGTTTCTAAAGTAAGGCAAATAGAATTAATAATGGGATCTAATAAGCTTACGACATATGCTTGTGAAAAAGACATACTTCAATATAGGAGGAAAAGTTAAAAAAATCAATATTTATGGTTGAATAAATGAAAAGATTATTTAAAATTGCCACTCCTATTTCTAACTTGTTTAAAAATAAAGATATAAAAGAAAGAATCATTAATCTTTCTGAGATTTTGGAATTAAGAGAGCTTGAGGTAGAATTGGGGAATGAATTTTCATATATATATCACTCTGACTTAAATATATTAGCCAAATGGAATGACCAAGATATTAAAAAATTAGAAGAAATAGGGGATCACTATCAAATTCAATGTGTATCTTACCATCTAGCATCTAGATATCAGAATAATGTAATAGAAGATAATTCATTTGTTGGAGTGGGAAAACTTTTCAAGATTTCAGAAATGAAAATGAATGTAAAGCAGAATTTAAAGATTTCAATGAAAATATTTGGTTTAGATACACCAATATTAGTGGAAAATATAAATCATCTATTAACTGACGCATATGATGATATAACTGAGGCTGAATTTATTCATGAAATTGTAAAAGATAATGATATTTACTTGCTATTGGATATTTCTCATGTAAAGATAACAGCTTATAATAAAAAAATTGATTTCATGGATTATATTAATAAATTACCGTTAGATAGATGTAAGCAAATTCATCTAAGTAGTTATAACATAAAAAATGGAAAAGCTATTGATAGCCATGAGGAATTAACAGAGGAAGATTGGTCTACATTCAAAAACTTAATAAAAATAGTTAATTCTGTTGAATATGTAACGATTGAATATTATAAGGATGGAGAAAAGCTCATTAATCAACTTGAAAAACTTAAAGGAATACTACAAAAAACTTTAATTAGTAAAATACTTAGAGTTTTAGATTGGGACACAAATTTCTTTGGATATAAAGTAGCACGAATAGAGTGCACCGATTTATATAAAAGAATTCTAAATGGCTGCATTGAAAAGGCAAAAAAGGATAATATTAGATGCATTTACTACTTAAGTGAACAAAAAAATCAAGAGATATTAGAATCTGTCGGTTTTAAAAGAATTGAAGGAAAAGTCGACTATGCTTATAGAACTAAAAATATTGACCCCCCCGAAGATGTTGAAATTGAAGAAGCAAAGTTGGAAGATTTACCAGAAATTAAAAAGATCGCTTCAAGGGTGTTTAGAGGGGTTACAAGATTCTATAAAGACCCAAATTTTGATCGCCAAAAGATAGACACTTTTTATCAAATTTGGATAGATAAATTAATGAAAGACGATGGATCAACGATATTAATAATAATAGATAATAATAGAATTGTTGCTTTTAATGGAATATCATTTAATAATGGGGTGGGAAGAATATTTTTAATTGCTGTTGATGAGGATTTTAAAAATAAGGGATATGGTGAAATTTTAATTAAACAAGCGTATAAATTCTTCATAAAAAATATAAAAAATTTAGAAAGTGAAGGTATCAATATTTATAAGAAAGATGAAAAAATTTATAAGATGAGAGTAAATGTTTCAACGCAAGATGATAATATTGCAGCAAAAATTCTCTATGAAAAAATGGGTTTTGTCAATCAAGATACAAAGTATTGGTTTCACTGGTGGAATGAAGAGGATTTAAATAGAAAAACTTATGATAATGCGGAGTAAAGTTTTGAACACCCTTCCAAGAGGATTTTAAAAAATATTAGTTGCTAATAGCTTTAGAAAACAATATACTTCAGTCTAATAAAGCCAAATATTAAATCTAAAATAAAATAATAAATTGATTACAAATAATTAATTATGATAGAAAATAATAAAAGTAAAAATTAATGCCCAGTGAAATTACCGATAAACCTTCGTGTCCTATTTGTTTATCTGATTCAAGATTTTGGGATTTTGCTAAAGAGGATATTTTATCTGAAGATTCAGATAGAGAACCAAAAATATTTAAAATTTACAAATGTAATTCTTGTGGTCATGGATTTATTTATCCAGGTTTAAAAAGCAATGAAGAACTTCTGAAGTATTATGACGAAAATTATGCTAAAACTTATGATCCTGATGTTGATGATAAGTCTATCAAACTAAGGAAAAATCAATATATTGTAGATGTAGAATTAATAAAGAAATATATAACTAAAGAAACAATCTCTGTCCTAGATATAGGTTGTTCAACTGGACAATTTCTTAATAACATGCCTTCTAATTGGAATAAGTTTGGCTATGATATAAATAAATATTATATAGATTATATTTCAAAACATTATAAAAATATTACTCCATTTTCAGAAATATCTCAAATTAAAGACGATTTCTTTGATTTAATTACATTAAGAGGAGTAATTGAACATATGTTTGATTTAACTGAATCTTTTTCATTACTAAATAATAAGTTAAAAGAAATAGGTATTATTTTTATATGTGCAACCCCTGATTTTAATTCTCCTTGTTCTTATATATATAAATCATCTTGGAACCAAATTAATCCACCATTCCATTACCATCAGTTCACTGCAGCTTCAATTACTATACTATTTTCCAAACATGGTTTTGGGCTTAAAGCATTACATTATCAGTATGTTGAGACTCCTTATGCTGATTTTCCTAAGGATGCTCTTAAATTCATTAACAATATTAAACGATTTTTTGAAAAAAAAGATCCTATAGATACTGTTCATGCGTATCCTGGAAATATAATGAGTCTAATTTTTGAAAAAATATAGGTAAAAAATTTAAAAAGACTTAAACTCAACCTAAAGATAAATTATTAAAATAAATTGATTATTTATATCTCCATTTATAATGTTTATTGATATCCATAATTTCGGGATTTTCATCCACTATTTCTAATATATCTTCCAGTGTAAAAACAATAGATTTGCCCCTTTCCTTTAATTTTTTATAGACTTCTCTTAATACAACTAAATCTTCTTTATAATCAAGGCATAATCTCAAATCTTCAAAATATTTAAGATTCTCATTATTATAAGAGACTATAGAAAACCTTTCTGGATGATTATAAAAGATAGGCGTAATATGCTCTTTTTCATATTCTGTCTTTCCAAGATTATAGAGTTTTTCTAAAATCTCAAATGAGAAAATTTCTATATCAAAACCAATCGGAAAGGGCGTTATTCCATCTACATTTTTAAAATAATCATAATTGTTATTAATATAAATAATAAGCATCTCATCTAATATTTTAGGATCTACAAAGGGACAATCCGAAGTTATTTTTACTACTATTTCGATATTAAAGTTTTTTGCTGCTTGATAATACCTTTCTAAACCATTTTCTTCACTACCAATGAAATATGGTAAATTATAAGATTTTGCTACATCAACAATTAAAGCATTTTTTTCATCAGGAGTAGTCGCAATAATTATCTCATTTGCTACTTTACTTAATTTTAATCTTTTTATTAGAACATCGAGAACGGTTTCATTTTTATTTAAATTTTTTAAAATCTTGCCAGGAAGTCGTGTGGAACCCATCCGGACTTGTACAATTATACCAACTTTTTGATTTATCATTTTTTGGAAAATTATACTCTATAAAAATATAGATTAAAGGCTGAAAATTAAAATAAAAAATTAATAAAGCTATTTAATTATTTTAAATTTTTTAAAGATAAAAAACATATAAAAATAAATTTGTGTTGTATATATGGTTGGAAATGGGAGGGTTCTTTTTATTATTCATGATGTTTATCAAGACGATAATCATTTTCCTAGCGGTGTGGGGTATATGGGGGCTATTTTAAAAGAGCAGGGGACAGATGTTAAAGTATATAGTCAAGATGTATTCCATTATACAAATGAAGAATTAGCAAAGTATTTACAAAAAGAACATTTTGATCTTATCGGGGTGGGTTTTATGGCGGCAAGATTTACGGAAACAGTAGAGCCTCTCTGTAAGGTAATCAATAAATATAAAAAGGACGCTTGGCTGGTTTTAGGTGGGCAAGGACCATCCCCAATACCCGAATACATGCTTAAAACGACAGATGCACATATTGTGGCAATTGGAGAGGCAGAGTATATAATGGTAGACCTTTTGAAACAAAAACTTGAGAGTGGGGATCTCTCGAAAGTTAAAGGCATTGCATATCGTGATGGTCAAGAAATATATATTAATGAAAGAAGGAAACTCGTGAGAGACTTAGACTCACTACCTTTCCCTGATTGTTCATTATTTCCCATGAAAGAGTATACCACTTGTCTTAAATTTGATGATATGAGTGATGATGATAGGGTTTTCTCAATAATAACAAGCAGGGGTTGTATTAATAGATGCAATTTCTGTTATCGCATGGAAAAGGGATTACGGTTTAGGAGTATAAAAAATGTAATTGAAGAAATAATTACCCTAAAAGAAAAATATGGTATCAATTATTTCGTAATGAATGATGAGCTCTTTATATATCCTCGAAAACGTATTTTTGAATTTCATGATGAGTTAGAGAGAAATGATCTAAAGATTAAATATCAGTGTAGTGGTCGTGTAGATATTATGGACGAGGAAGTCGCTCAGGCTTTAATAGAGTCAGGATGTACACTTCTTATCTACGGTGTGGAATCTATGGATCAGGATGTGCTAGATCTAATAGATAAACATACAACAGTTGAACAAAATATCCAAGCAGCAGAAGTTTCAATGAAAACAAAACTTGGAATTGGCATAAATATCCTATGGGGTAATAAGGGGGATACAGAAGAGTCATTAAAGAAAAATGTACAATTTCTTAAAAAATATAACACATATCACCAAGTTCGGACGATCAGACCGGTAACTCCTTATCCTGGATGCCCACTTTATTATGAAGCAATCAATAAGGGCCTACTATCAGGACCTGAAGATTTTTTTGCTAAATTTAAGAACTCTGATTTATTATTAGTTAACTTTACCAATATACCCGAAAAAAAATTCTATAAATTGCTCTATGAATCAAATAAGGAGTTGATTTTAGACCATTATTCACATACATCAAAAAATATGAATGAAGCGAAGCAGTTAATACAAAATTTTTATGATCTATATTTTCAAAACAATATATCCTTCAGAGGGGCCAGACGTTATGAGGCTCCAAAAGATAAAATATGAAAAATTATGAGAAGTAAGATTTAAGAAGAGAGATTAATTTATTCCAATAGTTATTGTAATAATCTTTATTAATCAAAAAAAAATTTATCCTTTCTTTTAATTCTTGATAATTTTCAACACAAATAAATTTATCATTTGGAAGAGCATAATTATTCAAGTTTATTCTTCCTTGAGGATTTATCATTAAAAACGGCATAGAACTCAGTAATTCTATAGCATAAGTAGATAAATTTGATAATGATAAATAATTGTATTCTTTAGGTAAATCTCCTATTTTTTCAACAATAATAATATTATTTGATAAAATTTTATCTGCTTCTCTTGATTCAGGATGATATTTTGCATAAATCGGTAATTTAAATTCTCTTGCAATTTGTTCAACAAAATCTATTACTTGGTGGTAAGAACTATTAAATATTCGAGATTTAATGAAAGTTCCACCAATAAAAAATAATGCTAATTGTTTTTTGGAATAATCTTCTTTTTTCTTAAAAGCCATGTCAAATTTAAAATATTTAAATTTTGCAGTTCCTATATATCGATTCTTTTGAATTTTTGAAAAAACATAGAAATAATCATAATTGACAATAGGTCCGTAACTTCCAAGTCCATGTGCAAAAGATACTACTTCTATTTTAGAATTTTGAAACTTTTCAGTTAAATAAATTGATGATTCAAATCCTTCAGAGTTATAAAATTCTTTTAGATTAGGAAATTGTTTATTTACATAATTTATGAAATCATCAATCTCACTTCTTTCTATCATTATTCCTAATAAAGGTATTTTAAATTCATTTGGAAATAAGCTTAAATAGATTTTTAATGCATTTTTTATTATAGGAATAATCTTAATTTTAGGAATATAAAAAAAGAAATCATAATCCCTTCTTCTTAAGTGGTCAATATATTCATTCTTTCTTTTTAATACCATGTCTTTGCTATTTGGTTTGATATAGATTATTGTATTGTTTAACGATTTATTTAATTTATTTAAGTAAATTTTCTCAGCACGTATATCAAAAGCTTGAAAAATTGTAGAATATTTAATTTTTGGATTAAATCTCGATTTTTTTTCTGGATAAAGTTTTGTATTTTTATGTTGTTTTATTATAGATCTTAAAAATAATAGAATCATTGAAACTTGAATAAATTTTAACTTAAAAGATTTTATTTTTTTGACTTCTAAGCCATATTTCTTAAAAAGAACAATATCTTTTTTCGATAAGAATGGTGCGGATATCTCTTCTATTTTAAATTTGTTATCTAATAAATATTTAATTAAACAGGCTTTTCTTCTAATAAAATTATCTGTCATAGAACGATAATTAAATAGATGTTCTTTAAATGATTTTTTTAAGATTATTTTATTAAAATTATATTTAACCAGTTCTATTCTTATATCTCTAGTTTCAAGATGAAGATATTGTAGATCATTAACGTCTATTTGTCTTTTTTTATTGTTAACTCTTAAAATTATTAAGTGTTGAGATCTTTTTCTAATTGCTTTGAAAATATTGTAAATAAATTTCTTTACCTTGATTATCATTGAGAGGTACCTCTATTATATGATTTATTAGTTAATTTTAAGAATATCCACGAATAAAAAATAAATGTAATTTGGTATAGTAGGTTTTTTATATCAAATTTTTCTCTATAAAGAAAATTTAAATTTACTAAAAAATTTTTTGACTTGGAAGGTTTAAAAATTAACAGTGATTCCGGTTTATATATTGATTTAGAATGCTATTTCATTATCTTTAAAAATAGATCTTCAATATGCAACTCTTTCTCGTATATTTTTTTTACATTGTGATCTTTTAAAATAGAAAATAAATCTTTGTAATTCTTTCTTTCTTTTAACCATACTGTAATTTCTTGAATATTTTTATTTTCATCAATGATTGCCTTAACATTGTTAATAAATTTTTCTTGTTCTAATGATTTTCTTAATTGACTATTTTTATCGACAACTATAATGATTTGTATTTCCTGTTGAAAAAAATTATTCAATTCTTTTTTACTTCCTTCTAAAATAAACGATCCGTCTTTAATAAATGCAAACTTATTACATACCTTTTCTAAAACATTAAGGTTATGACTGGTTAAGAATACTGTTTTATCCAGACTTTTTAATTTATCAATTATGAAATTTGTAGTTTTTAAATCCAATCCTAACATCGGTTCGTCTAAAAACAGTATTTTTGGATCAAGTAATAATACTCGACATAAAGCTAATTTCATCTTCATTCCTGTAGAATATCTTTCAACATATTCATGAATCCATTTTTCCAAACCTAATTCTTGTGCAATTTTTTCTATTTTGTTCTTATAATCTTTTATTTCATATATTTTGCAAAAAAACTTTAAATTTGCATATCCTGTTATTCGATAATAAATCATTTCATTTCCGAGCATAAGAGCTATTTTTTGCTTAACGATATTAGGTTTTTTTAAAATATTATTTCCGTCAATGACAGCATAGCCGCTTGTAGGTTGCATGAGCATTGTTAATATAGATATCATCGTGGTTTTGCCAGCGCCATTCGGACCCAATAATCCAAACTTTTCTCCTTCTTTTATACAAATGTTTATATTATTCAAAGCGAGTATTTTTTTTTTTCTTCCTTTTAGATGATATACTTTAGATAAATCAAAAGTTTCAATAATATTCAATTCAATACCCCGAAATCCCTAATTTTTTATATATATAATTAAATGCATAAACACAAATAATTGGAAATATTATTAAAAAAGATATAAAGATAACTATATGGACAGGATGCGAAGATGCAGTTATCAATATATTATTTTCAATCCAAGTCCATCTAATTATATCAATTATGTAGTAGATAGGATTTAATTCAATAATAGTTTGAACTATATTGGGAAAGATATAAAAGGGATACATTACACAACTAAACCAAAAAATCATTCTAGCAATAAAATCTAACACAGACCATAAATTTTCGTTAGAAATCGCAAACACTCCCAGTAAGAGACCTATTCCTGAAAATATAACAGAAATTCCCAAAAACATTAAAATTATTATTATTAAAGTTAAAAGAGAGATTGGAAAATAAATAATTGTGATAATTAAAAACACAATAAGCGGAATTAAGATGCCTATAAATTCTGAAATAACATAGCCAAACAATAAATAAAAACGATTAAATGGTGCGGTAATTAATGCTGGGAGAGTTTTCCAATATTTCTCTCTCATAAGATTAACCGGTATAAGATTTATCATACTTCTCATCAATAAAATATTGTATCCAATAAACACAAATACCATATAATTTTTTGATGTCCATGGACCAAATTTAACATTATAATCGAAAAATTTACCCAATACTATAATTGGCATTAATATTGATAAAACCGGAACGATAAAAGATAAAACAATTCTATATTTAACCCGCAATTTCATTTGAATATTTTTTTCTGCAATTGCAGATGTCTTCAAAATGATACGACGTATTTTTTTGAATTTTATATATTTTTTCATCATTTCATTGATATATAAGAGATTTTTAGGGCCATAATTTGCAAGATTATTAATCTTCTTCAGCATTTAAAAAATTGTAATTCTTATATTTTTAAAAATTTTTTAGATTATTATTCTTATTTCTTTTAGAAAAATTTGGAGTATATGTTAAATTTATTTTTAGTTCAAATATTTCAAACTTCTTTTATTCTGTTAGAATAAATTTTCCTTATAAATTGTTTTAATTATCTATCATTATATAACATTAAATATAATGTGAGATTACTTTTAATTAATATAAAAAAGGTAATTTGTATGTCTGAAGATGAGCATAAAGTAGAATATACAACTGTTTCAATTCCTAAACCTCTTGCTGAAAAAGTTAAAGAAAGAATGAAGGGTACAGGTTTTTCTAGTGTTTCAAGTTATGTAACTTATGTACTTCGTCAAGTTTTATCTTCAATTGAAGGAGAAGAGCGATCCAAACAAGCATTTACTAAGGAAGAAGAAGACAAAGTAAAGCAACGTCTAAGGGATTTAGGATATATTGATTAGATAAGGGTATATTTCAAAAGCGAATAATAAAATTTAGAAGAGGTTATGAGATTAAATGATAAAACCACATGGTGGAACATTGATTAATAAGGAGCTGCCTAGAATTGAAAAAGACAGGATAATGGGAGAAATCAATGAATATAAGAAGATTATTGTTAAACCAGAGACGCTTAAAGTAATCAAAAACATTTGTTTTGGCGTTTTTAGCCCCTTAGAGGGATTTTTTAACGAAAATGATTATCACTATGTTTTAGATACGATGTACTTAGAAAATAATATCGCTTGGCCATTTCCAATTACTCTAGATGTGTCAGAGGAGGAAATTAAAAGTATAGAGATTGATGAAAAAATAATTCTTACAAATAATAGTTCAACTCCTATAGCGTTAATGAGTGTAGAGACAATTTATGATTACGATAAAAAACTATATGCTGAAAAAACATACGGGACATTAGACCAGAACCACCCTGGAGTTAACAGCGTATTTAATTATAAAGAAAAACTTCTTGGGGGTGAAATTTTCTTAATTAATGAACCTAAATCAACTTTCCCCGATCTCGATTTAAAACCTATTGAAACAAGAGTCTTATTCAAGGAGAAAGGTTGGGATAAGGTCGTGGCATTTCAAACACGAAATCCTCCTCATATCGGTCACGAATATGTGCAAAAAGCAGGTTTAACTTATGTGGATGGTCTATTTATTAATCCTGTGATTGGGAAGAAAAAAATTGGAGACTTTTTAGATGAAGTAATCATAAATGCCTATAAGGTATTAATAAAAGAATATTATCCTAAAGATAGAGTTGTATTAAGTACTTTTGAAACGGAGATGAGATATGCTGGTCCTAAAGAAGCAATATTTCATGCTATAGCAAGAAAGAATTACGGATGTGATCACATTATCATAGGACGAGATCATGCGGGAGTTAGTGATTATTATGGCCCTTATGATGCCCATAAAATCTTTAATCAGTTTCCTGATTTAGGAATTGAACCAATAAAATTCAGATCTTTTTCAAAGTGTAGTAAGTGTAATTCTGTTGTTAGTGACAAAATATGTCCTCATCCCCCCGAGATGCAAAACTTTTTTGCTGGAAGAAAAATAAGGGAAGCATTACAATCAGGAAATCCACCAGATCCAGAAGTTATGCGTCCTGAAGTTGCAAAACTTATCTTAGAATATGAAAATCCTTTTGTATGTTAGGCTTATAAAAACCAAGAATTTTTTTTATTGACCTATGAAAAAATCTAAGAAAAAGTTACTCATAATTGGATTGGATTGCGCTACTCCTAGAACCATTTTTAAAGATTTTTTAGACGATTGTCCTAATATTAAAAAGATGGTAAAGTATGGAGTACATGGGAAATTAAAAAGTTGTAATCCACCAATTACTATTCCTGCTTGGATGGTAATGTCCACTGGGAAAAAAGCTGGAACACTAGGAATATATGGATTTAGACACAGGAAAAATAATTCCTATGATGATTTCTGGATTGCGACTTCGTACCAAATTAAGGAGCCAAAAGTATGGGATATTATAGCTGAAAAAGGTTTAAAATCCTGTATTTTAGGTTTACCTCCAACTTATCCTGTTCAACCTATAAATGGTTGGGTGGTTTCTGGTTTTATTACACCAGATATTAACTCGAATTATACATATCCCTCTCAATTAAAAGAAGAAATTAAAGAAAACGTGGGTCAATATATCTTAGATGCTAATTTTAGGGTAGAAGATAAAACAATCCTACTAAAAGAAATTTATGAAATGACCAAAGTTCAGTTTAAAACAGTTAAATATCTGATAGAAACTAAGGATTGGGATTATTTTAAGTTTGTAATTATTGGATTAGATAGATTCCACCACGCCTTTTGGAAGTATTATGATAAAGAACATCAGAAATATGAACCAGG
>SDBT01005334.1_pt1 | contig 21594 bp, 18 predicted proteins | sample 2277101 | NCBI WGS metagenome assembly SDBT01 (sample SAMN10404973, study PRJNA504765) | marine sediment metagenome | isolation source: marine sediment core GS10_PC15, 103 cmbsf | place: Arctic Ocean: Southern Knipovich Ridge | collected 2010
GGGGAGCTGAAAGACACTAAACGCAGAGAAATGTATCTCAAATCAAACAAAGGGAAAACAACACTAACAACTATATTAAAAGAGTATTTTAGAACAGATAAAGGAATTTAGCGTGCGTTCTTGGGCGGTTGGTCATCGCCTTCAACAATGGTTCTATGTACATCTGCTGTTGTTTTTCCGTCAGGCTTTCTTTTAAGATTGCCCAAAAAAAATCCCCTTTCTGCCTTCTTCTTTATTTTTTTAACTGGAATGTTTCCCACATCTACATTTTCTCGTCCCTTTCTTACCCAGGAAGACTGAGGCACTTTAAATATTGGACAGGATTCACCTTCTCCTGCACTTTCATTGCTCATATATCTAAAAATACCACCTTTTTTCAATCATTTCAATGCCCAAAAAACTTGGATTTCAAATTTGCGCTTCTGGCAGTCAGTAGTAAGTAGAAAAAATGTAAAAAATACTGGGAAAATGGTAAAATCAAGCTAGGATGAAAAAAATTATTTTCTTTTTTCTAATTCTCCTCTTTTCAACTGGTCTAGGTTTTTTTGGCTGGTGTCAGTGGGTCAATGCTCCTGTTAGCCCCCAAAGCCAAGAAACTCAGATTTTTGTGGTGCCCCAAGGCTGGGGTGCCAGCCAAATTGGCCAGGAGCTGAAAGAAGCAGGTTTGATTAAAAGCGACCTGGCTTTTCAATTGATTGTTTTTCAAAAACAAATTGGTAGTAAACTGCAAGCTGGTGACTACCGTTTATCCAAGGCCATGAATTTACAAGAGATGATGGCGCAGCTCACCAGCGGCACTTTGGATATTTGGGTGACGATTCCCGAAGGTTTAAGAAAAGAAGAAGTAGGTTTACTGATTCAAAAAGCCTTTGATCAGCAAGAAGCTGATTTTGATCCTGAAGAATTTTCTCAGAAAAGTAAAAATCTGGAAGGCTATCTTTTTCCAGATACTTATTTGGTACCCAAAGAAGCCTCCGTCAGTACAATGATCAAAATGCTGCAAGGGAATTTTGAGAAAAAGTATGCCAGCTTGGATAACCAAACCAGTTTGACCAAAAAGCAAATAGTTATTTTAGCTTCCATTGTGGAAAGAGAAGCCAGAGAAGACCAAGATCGGCAAATAGTAGCCGGTATTTTACTCAAAAGAATGAAAAAAGGTTGGTCTTTGGAAGTTGATGCCACCGCTCAATATATTAAAGCCACTAATCAGTGCCAACTGACTGATCCAGACTGCGATTGGTGGCCGACGGTTTTTCCCCAGGATTTAGCCACCCAATCAGCTTATAATACTTATGATAATTTGGGTTTGCCGCCGACGGCGATTTGCAATCCCAGTCTTTCTTCTTTACAGGCAGTAGTTACGGCTCAGGATTCAAATTATTGGTTTTATCTTTCTGATACTTCGCTGCAAATGCATTATGCCACTACTTTTGAAGAGCATGAGACTAATATTGCCAAATACCTGCAATAGCAGTTGCTTTTTTCCTTCAATTTTGCTATCATTGCCTTAGCTTTAAGCTTATAGATTAGTTTATTAAGGTAAGAAGGTGGGTCAGCCCACCTTTTTAAATAATTATGATAGCCATACCAAATTTACTTAATGCCAGAACTGAATTTGCCCTAGCTCTAAATCAAATTTGTGCCGAAAGAGGCATTACTCCGGAATCTGTTTTAGACACCATTGAACAAGCGATTTTAGCTGCTTACCGTAAAGATTTTGGTTTAGAGGAAGAAGAAGATTATGGGGTGAAAGTTAATCCTCAAACAGGTGCAGCCAAAATTTTTCAGGGCAAAGGTAAAAAGAAAAAAGACATTACTCCGCCTGGTTTTGGTCGGATTGCCGCCCAAACAGCCAAGCAAGTAATTTTACAAAAAATCCGGGAAGCAGAAAAAGACGCGATTTTAGATGAATATCAGGGAAAAGTAGATCAGCTGGTTTCGGGTATGATCCTGCGTTTTGACGGCAAAGACATTGTTTGCGATATTGGCCGAGGTCAAGGCACAATGCCCTTAGAAGAACAAGTGAGGGTGGAACTATATACGCTTAACAAAAGACTAACTTTTTATATTCTTGATATCAGAGAAACGATGCGGGGGAAGCAGATTATTGTTTCCCGATCTTCAGAAAAACTAGTCGCCAAACTTTTTGCCAGAGAAGTGCCGGAAGTCGGTTCGGGCGCCGTAGAGATCAAAAAAGTAGCCAGAGAACCAGGGGTTAGGAGTAAGGTGGCGGTGGTTTCTACCCAGCCAGGAGTTGATCCAGTGGGTTCATGTGTGGGTCAAAAAGGAGTCCGGGTCCAGGCAGTGATTGATGAGCTTAATGGTGAGAAAATAGACGTGATCCAATACAATGAGAATATAGAAAGTTTTATTATCGCATCTTTGTCTCCAGCAGAAAAACTGATAGTTAAAATTGACGAAAAGAAAAAAATAGCTACGGTTAGTGCTCCGGAAGATCAGCTTTCTTTGGCAATTGGCCGGGAGGGGCAAAATGTGAGGTTGGCCTCGCAATTAACTGGTTATAAGATTGACATTAAGGGTTCTAAAACAGCCAAGGATAAGGAAATTAAAGAAGAAGGCAAAAAAAGTAAAGATAAAAAAGAAAAAAAGGTAAAGAAAAAGACAAAAAAAGCAACACAGAAAACACAAAAGAAACAGAAAACACAGAGAAAAACAAAATCTCAGAAGTCTCAGAAAATTCAGAGAATCAGTGTTGTTAAAAAAGCATCCAAGAAAACTAAAACTAGAAAAAAGTCAAAATAGGATGAAATCAGCAATTTTAGTTGCTATCGACTATGGGAAGAAAGAAAAAATCAGCTCAATCCGTTTATATCCGACCTCCGGTGGTGGCCATTATGGGCCATGTAGATCATGGCAAGACCACTCTTCTTTCTGCTTTAAAAGAATTTGATCTGACAAAAAAAGAGCACGGTGGTATTACTCAGCATATTGGCGCTTATCAACTCAGCTTTAAAAAAGAGAAGATTACCTTTATTGACACTCCTGGCCACGCGGCTTTTGCCAAAATGCGTTCTCAAGGTGCAGAAGTAACTGATTTGGTGGTTTTAGTAGTGGCGGCAGACGATGGAGTTAAACCACAAACAAAAGAGTCTTTAGACCACATTAAACAAGCTCAGGTGCCTTTTTTAGTGGCTATTAATAAAATTGATTTACCTTCGGCCTCGGTGGATCAAGTTAAAGCCCAACTGGCAGAAAATGGGGTGCTGGTGGAAGATTACGGCGGAGATATTGTTTGCGTAGCTGTTTCGGCCAAACAAAAAAAAGGTTTGGATGACCTTTTGGAAATGGTCCTGCTTTTAGCTAAAATGCAAGAACTGAAAGCTGATCCGAAAGCTAGCTTTAAGGGCGTAGTGATTGATTCTAAACTAGACTCCAAAAAAGGACCAGTGGCTACGGTTTTGGTCAAAGACGGGACTTTAAAAGCAGGTACTTTTATTAAAACCGATGGAGTAACCGCGAGAGTGAAGTTAATGTTGGATGAAAAAGACCATAAAGTGGTCAAAGCAGAACCTAGTCAACCGGTCTTAGTTTTAGGTTTTAAAAAAGCGCCGGCTGTGGGCGCTTTAGTGGTTAGCGTTGAGAAGCGGGGTAAGTGGCAGCCTAGCGCTTTTATTTCTCAGTTAAAGCCTGCTCAAGCTAAGCAAGAAGATCAAGAAGAGCAAGAGGGTCAAAAAGAGTCAGAAGATCAAGAAAAACAAGAAGATAAAGAAAAACAAGAAAAAATTAAAATTATTCTAAAAGCTGATACCAGCGCTACCTTACAAGCCTTGGAAGCTAATTTGAGCGAAGAAGTGCAATTGATTTTAACTGGGGTAGGCCAAATCAGTGAATCAGACGTGCTTTTAGCTCAAGCGACCCAGGCTAAAATCATAGGTTTTAATGTTTCAACGCCGCTTAAAGTTAGTAAACTGGCTGAGCAGGAAAAAATTAATATCAAAACCTATAATGTGATTTATGAACTTTTAGAAGATTTAGAAAAAAAAGTTTTGCAAATGATGGAACCGACTATTAATGAAACTGTTTTGGGAGAAGCGGAAGTGATTGCCGAGTTTAAGATAAAGGGTCATCATATTGCTGGTTGCGCCCTTAAAAAAGGCAGAATTAATAAAAAAGATAAAATTCATTTAAAAAGAGAAGACAAGATTTTGAAAGATGCCAAGATTAAATCTTTACAACAAGAAAAACAAGAAATTAATCAGGCAGAAGAGGGAACGCAGGTAGGCATAGTTTTTACCCCTGACGTTGACTTCCAAATAGGAGATGCTATAATAGCCTATAATTAAAATTCTAAGTACAAAACACTAAATTCTAAACATTTAGAATTTAGAATTTGAATTATATATGGAACAAGGTTTAGATCTAACCTCATTACAACAACAACTGCCCCCAGCCAAAGACATTTTGGTGTTAATTCCCCAAAACCCCACTTTAGACAAGGTGGCGGCCGGATTAGCTCTATACTTGTCTTTAAAAAAACAGAACAAGCAAGTGATCATTGCTTGTCCTTCAGAGATGACCGTGGCTTTTAATCGTTTGTTTGCGGTCAACAAAATCCAAAAGCAAATTGGCAACCGTGATTTAACCATTACCTTTAAAGGCCAGAAAGACAAAATTGAAAAAATTTTATCCCAAACTCAGGGAGAAGATTTAAGTTTGGTGATTGAACCGAGAACAGGCTGCGCGGCCGTCAGCCAGGACCAGGTGATTTTTTCTTATTCTGGGGCTCAAGCAGACATAATTTTTGTTCTGGGCGCGGCCCAACCAGAAGACTTAGGCAAATTTTATACCGCAGAAAAAAAGATTTTTGAACAAGCCCTAACCGTGAATCTTGATTTCCAAGGCCAAAATAGCCGTTTTGCTAAACTTAATCTAGTTAGTTCTGAGTTTACTTCTTGCTCCGAACTGGTAGTTTACTTAATGAAAAACCTAAACCTACCCGCGGATCAAGATATTGCTACTAATCTTTTTTCTGGAATTAAAGCTAATAACTCTAATTTTTTAGCGGCTAATGTGAAGGCGGCTACTTTTGAAGCTGCGGCTTGGTGTTTGCAAAATGGAGCTAAACCAAGATTAGACAGCCAGCCTGCTTCGCAACCGACCATGCCTATTTCCAGCAGTCAACCACCAGCCAGACAAACCTTGATTCAACCTCCTTTTACCAGCGTTCAACCTAAACAAAATCTACCTCAATTCCAGCCACAGCAACCGCCTCCGGACTGGTTTAAGCCCAAGATTTTTAAGGGCGGCAGCCAAATTTAACTCTTTTCTTAGGTCTGAATTTCTGCTAAAATATTTTTATGGCATTAACTAAACAAGAAAAACAAAAAATTATTACAAAATACGCAGTCAAAAAAGGCGATACTGGCAGTCCTGAAGTCCAAATTGCCCTTTTAACCGCTCAAATTAAGAGTTTAACCAAACACCTTAAAGGCCATAAAAAAGATGTTCATTCTCGCCGAGGGCTTTTGAGTATGGTTTCCAAAAGGAGAAGACTTTTAAATTATTTAGAAGAGAAAGATAATCAGCGTCATAAGGAAATTGTGAAGCAATTAAAACTTTCCAAGTAATAAAGGATACTTTATGATAGAAAAAAAAGTTCAGCTTAATGGTAATCAGTTAATTTTTAAAACTGGTCAACTTGCGCCCCAAGCTAATGCGGCGGTTTTAGCCCAAATGGGAGAAACCATTGTTTTGGCCACCGTGGTAGCTTCAGCCCCCCGGGAAGATCTGGATTATTTTCCTCTTTATGTGGAATACCAGGAAAAACTTTATGCCGGCGGCATTATTAAAGGTTCCCGCTGGGTTAAAAGAGAAGGCAAGCCTTCAGATGAAGCCATTTTGTCTGCCCGGCTGATTGATCGCTCTATTAGACCCCTTTTCCCCAAGGATTATAAAGCAGAAGTCCAAGTAGTGATTACCGTTTTATCAGTTGACGGTGAAAATGATGCAGATATCCTAGGTCTTTGCGCCGCCTCCGCTGCTTTAAGCATTTCTGATATTCCTTGGCAAGGACCAGTGGGCGCAGTCAGAATTGGTTTAGCTGAGGAAAAACCTTTAGTTAATCCGGTTTATGAAAAAAGGAAAAATTCTAAATTAGACCTGGTCATGGCTGGTATTGATCCATCAGTCATTATGGTAGAAGCTGGCGCCGAGGAAATTGGGGAAGAAAAAATGATTCAAATGATGGAATTTGGCCATGAAGAAATTAAAAAAATCATTCAGGTGATTAAAGATTTGACCAAAGAAGTGGGTCAGAAAAAACAAACTTTTAAAACAGAAAAAATTCCTGCGGATTTAATTAAAAAAGTAGAAAAATTGATTGCTAAAGACGTAACACAACTAATGGCCAACTTTGTGGAAAAATCAGACTTAAACCAGATCAATGAAATCAAAAAAGCCGCCCAAGAAGAATTGCTAGAAGAAGCAGGGGCTAAATACATCGGCCAGATAGTGGATGACTATTTTAAAAATCAAGTTAGAAACCAGATTTTGCAAAAACAAAAAAGAATTGATGGCCGCAAGCTTGATAAAATCAGAGATTTGCATATTGAAACCGGAGTTCTGCCGCGAACCCACGGCTCCGCTATTTTCCAGCGCGGTCTGACTCAAGCTTTAACGATTACCACTTTGGGCTCTCCATCCTTGGAACAGCTGATTGAAAGCATGGAAGGCGAAGAGTCCAAGCATTATATGCATCATTATTTTATGCCTCCTTACAGCATGGGTGAGTGCGGTCGTTTTGGCTGGCCTTCCCGCCGGGAAGTGGGTCATGGTTCTTTGGCCGAAAGAGCCCTAGGGCCGGTTCTTCCTGATGAAGAAAAATTCCCTTATACCATTAGGGTAGTTTCAGAAATTATGTCTTGTAATGGCTCGACTTCAATGGCTTCTGTTTGCGGTGCCTCGCTTTCTTTAATGGACGCCGGCGTCCCGATTAAAAAACCAGTAGCCGGGATTGCCATGGGACTAATCGTAGATGAGAAAAAAGAAAAATTGGTTAAAGGCGACTGGGTCGTTTTAACTGATATTATGGGAATGGAAGACCATATTGGAGATATGGATTTTAAAGTTGCCGGCACCAAAGACGGCGTTACTGCCATGCAAATGGATGTAAAAACTTTGAAAATCGATTTGAAGATTTTAAAGCAAGGTTTAACCCAAGCTTATGAGGCCAGAACTTTTATTTTAAAAGCCATGGAAAAAGCTTTGCCAGCGGCGCGGGCTCAAGTTTCCACCTGGGCGCCTAAGATTTCCGTGTTGCGTATTGATAAAGAGAAAATCGGTGAAATCATTGGTCCAGGCGGCCGGATTATTAAAGCCATTATTGCCGAGACTGGGGTAGCCATGGACGTGAATGATGATGGGAGAGTGACTATTTCTGCTATTGATCCTCAGGCGGTGCAAAAAGCAATGGAATGGGTAAAAGGTTTGACGCGAGAAGTTAAAGCCGGTGAGATTTTTGAAGATGCTGAGGTTAAAAGGATCTTGCCTTTTGGCGCTTTTGTGGAAGTGTTGCCGGGCAAAGAAGGCTTAGTCCATGTTTCTCAAATATCCACTGATTATGTCAGCAATCCGGCAGACAAATTAGAAATAGGCCAAAAAGTTAAAGTCAGGGTTAAAGAAATTGATGATATGGGGAGGATTAATCTTTCTATGCTTTTTGGAGCGGATGCCAACAAGCCAATTGTCAGAAGAGATAGACCCCGTCGACCAGATAGCAGAAATCAACAAAGAAGTCCGCAAAGAAGAAATAATTATCCCCGTTTTGAAAAGAAATTTTAGACTTCTTCAAATAAAGCTCGGCGGTATTTGCTGGCTTTGGGGTTGTAAATAAAAATGCGGCCGCATTTACAAGTGATTTTTTCACCGCCATCTTTTCTTTTTTCTTTTTTACCTTTTTGCAAAGGCATGCCGCAGCCGACACATTGGCCTTTGGATAGTAGCCAAGCCTGAACCGGAGCAATAATGTTTTTTAAAACCATTTTATTAACCTCCCTTTTTAATTTATTTCATATTATCAAGATAATCTTCTAAAATCAAGCAAGCAGCAATACTATGGGAATCTTTTTTTCTTTTTTTCATCGGTTTGCCGGCTTCAATCATTTTTTCCAAAGCAGTTTTTGAAGTAAAGCTTTCATCTTCAAAGCTGACTTTAAGTTTGGTTTGTTTTGCCAGCTTTTTGGCAAATCCCAAAACCGTGTTTTTAATCTTGCCTTCAGGCAGGCCAAAAACCAGATGTTCAATCTTATAAATTTTACAAATAGATGTTAGTTTAACAATGGCTTGCTGTAGATTTTTTATCTTAATTGTCATTAAGGGTTCAACGGCTGAGCCAAAATTAGTCGCCAAACCCATAAAACTGAGACCAAAATCTAAAGCTAAAAATTTTTTCATAAACGTACCAATCGAGCCAGGATGATACCTCTTTTTAAATAAGTGCCAGGCGGCACACAAGTAATTAAACTTAGCGCTTGTTGATCAAAACGCTGTTCTAAAACATTAATTTCTTCTGGCTTAACTTCTTTGTAGCTGACCACCTCATAACTAAATTCAATGCCGTCAAAATCAACCAGAATTTGATCGCCTTTTTCCAAAGTGGGAATCAGGGAAAAAATGGATTCGTAGTCTCTGGGATTATAGAAAACCGGCAGAATAGAATGGCCAAAAATAACTACATTGCCAAACTCACCTGGTAAAGCTGTACCCGGATATTGAATCAAAGCATCTTTGATCTCTTTGCCGCCGATTTCCACAATCGCTTTTTGGATCCTGACCTTGGGAATAGAAAGAGTGTAGTGGGTGATTTTGCTATCTTTTATTTGGGGTAAGGACGCGGTGGGAAACCAATTATTGATGAGATTGTAATCTAACTGTTTTTTACCATTTGATTTAGTTTCATCTTGACTAGAAGCGCCGGCCACCAGAAGATTAGTAAAACCTTGAGTTTCGGCTATGGCAATCTCTGAAATTGGAGCCATAATCCTTTCCTTAGCTTTTTTAAAAATCAGGAATTGATAGGCCAAAAGTTGTTGGCTCAGGAGTAAAACTAAACTTAGGCCAGCGGGGATAAACAAAAAAGGAGAAAATTTTTTAAAAGTTAGCCAAAGCTTTTTTTTAGCAATAAAAAGCCTGGTTTTTCCCGGTGGAATTTTAATATAAATATATAAAGGCATTTATTCTTCTTGCTGGATTTCAATAGTGATATTTTGCTTGTTTCTGGGTAAGCGTTTGAACAAACCAGCAGAGTGAGGAGTAATTTCAATCTCAGCTTTAGTAAAATTAGGCAGATTTTTAAACTTATCCTGGCATTGGTCAATCTGACAGCCCTTAAGTTCGTTTTTGAGCTGGCTAAAATCAATTTTGGGCAAAAGATAAACTTTGGCCAAAGCTTCAATTTGGATCTTATCTTTGGTCAGTTTAGCTTTTTTGGTTTCTAACTGGGTTTTGCCAGCGTCTAAAACAAAATCCCCAATTTCATCTTGGACTAAACTCATGAGCACAGTTTTTAAATCAGTTTTATTCCAGGCAAAAGCAGTAAATTTGATTTCCAAACTTAGTTCAACTTGATCTGCTTCGTCATCAGCCTCAGCCGAAAAATCTTGACTCAGGATTTCTGTTTCCAGGCCTTGATCTAAAATAACTTTTTCACCACCCAGCTGATTAGCTAGTTTTTCTAAAGCTTCTTTGCCTAACTCGTCAGTTAAACTGGTTTCTAAATTTTTAAGGTCTTGATTGGAAACCACTTTTACTTGTTGACTGCTGCCGCCAGCTAAACCTTCTTCTGTTTTGGCGCTAAATTGTGCTTCGCCATAGCTTTTAAAAGCGAGATTAGTACCTGAAGATAAATTTGATTCCGTGCCAATTTGCGCCGCTTTTACTTCAGCCTGAGCTTTGCCATAAATGATTTGTTCGCCTTCTTCGTTGAGCTGGCTTGATTTGGAAGCAATACTGACTTCTTCTTGCAACACAAATTCTAACTTATCTGGACCCACCAAAACAGAGCCGGTGTTAAAAGTTTTTTCCACTTCAGTTTTGTTATAAATAGTAACAGAGCCAGAAGCTTTATCGCCAATTAATTTTTCACCCGTCGCGTTTTGAGTTTTCCCCCCAGAAACAGTGATGCTTTGAGTGACTGCCGGAATAATTTTTTCTTCTAAATCAACGCTAGTGGCAGATAAATCAGCTGTTAGTTTTATTTCTTTTTCAATGGTTTTGGGAGTGAGATAAAGATTTATTTTCGCTTTAGGGACATACCAGAAAAAGGCCCAAACACCAGTTCCTAAAAGTAAAAAGGGAAGGAGTATTAAAATTAATTTGATTTTTTTCTTGCCTCCCAGCAATATTAATTTAAGCTTAAAGACCATTCTTTTAAAACCTGAGCCGGCCAGCCTTGGGCTGGCTTCCACTTCAGTTTCTTTCTCCGTCTCAGGTTCTACTGTTTCCTTTTTAGTTTCAGTTTTTATCAAGGGATCTGTTTGAGTAATATCTGCATCTGAAACAAAGCCCAAATCAGCGGCAGAGATAGCTTCTGCTTCAGGAGGAGCTTTTTCTTTCAACGCTTGTTTTGCTTGGTCAGGATTTTCATCTTTTTGCTGAGAATCTTCTTTGGCTTGAATTTCAAAGCCTAAAGATTTGGCCACTTCGGCCCCGCCGGCCAAGGCCACTGCCCTGATAGTTTTATTTTTCTCCAAACTTTCCACTCGGGGGAAATGTAAAAAAGGCAGTTTCTCTTGCCAGTCAAAAGCTACTATTTGCTGCTTTTCTTCTTCCAAGCATTTGCCACCATTGTAAATAATGATCCGAGCAGGCAGATTTTGAGCCTTTTTAAATCTAGTTAGGCCTTCCTGAACATCAGCAGCCAAATCATCGCTCCGGCCTACCACTTCACTGCTTTTAATTTTGCCCAGCTCAACCAGGCTGATTAAAAGCTGTTGTTCTAGAAATTGGATAAAAATAGCATTAATGGGTGTGCCCTCATTTTGTTTTAGAAAAGTGACTAAAACTTCTAAGCTGGCGACAAAACCCAAAGGTTTAAACTCTAGTTTTTGACAAATGAATTTTAAAAATTCTTTTCGGGTGGCTTCAATTTGTTCTTCTCTAATCCAGCTTAAAGGCAGACCGAAAATAATGCCTTGAGGTTCGTTTTTGGCTTTTTCGCAGGCAGTGGAAATAGAATTGTCTACTGCCGTCAGTAAACTTTCTTTTTCCTTGCCATCCCATTTTTCCATAGAGCCGATTTTCACCACTTCAGTTTTGCCCGCTACCACAGTCCACAAAGCGCTTTTAATATCTTGAAAAGAAACCTCAATGGCTAAAAAAAATTTCTGTTCCTCTTCAGGTTCTTTTTTGAATTTAGAAAGAAAGTTTTTTAAGTTCATACCAATACTCCATAAATCCTACGCTTGCCTGCACTGCAGGATTCCTCCTTTTTAATCTTAAACCTTCCTAATTTTCCTGTAAAGCATACATGGGGACCAGCGCAAACTTCGAGACTGAAATCAGGAATACTGTAGACCTTAACTTGATCCGGGTATTTTTGGCCAAAAAAAGCCAAAGCTCCCTGTTTTTGGGCCTCAGCCAGACTCATAGTCTGACAACTGATTTGCAGGTTTTGCTTGACTTGTTGATTAATCAGATCCTCAACTTGTTTAATTTCTTTGTCAGTTAAAGGTTGAGGATGAGTAAAATCAAACCTCAGTCTTTCGGCGGTAATATTAGAGCCAACTTGTTGGACATGATCACCTAAAATTTTTCTTAGACTGGTGTGCAAAAGGTGGGTGGCAGTATGGAGCTTGGTGATAATTTCAGAATGATCAGCCAAGCCGCCTTTAAACATGCCCTTGGAAGCAGTTCTAGACTTTTGTTGATGTTTTTCAAATTCTTTTTCAAATTCTTTTTGATTAATTGGGCAACCTTTTTGGGCTAAAAGTTCTTGAGTGATTTCAAAAGGGAAACCATAAGTTTGGAAAAGATCAAAAGCTAATCTAGCGTCAACTTTCTTAAGATTGCATTTTTTAATTTGCTTCAGGCCGCGATCTAAGCTTTTACCAAACTTGTTTAATTCTTGGTCTAAAATAGACTTTAATTTATTTCTAATTTCTGTTTGTTTTTGAAAATACATACCACTTTCGTTATAAGTTTTAATGATTTGATAACAAATTGATGTAAATCCTGGAACAGGAGTGAGGCCGCCGCCCAAAGAATGCATTTTTACTGCGGCGCGGCGTAAAAGCCGGCGTAAAATATAGCCTTGAAGCTTGTTGCTGGGTTCAATGCCTTCACTGATCATAAAACAAGCTGCTTTTAAGTGATCTGCTATTACCCGCATTTCTTTTTCATGGCCAGCATATTTTTTATCACAGGTTTTTTCAATTTCTTGGATAATGGGCCAGAAAAGATCAGTTTTAAAAACATCAGGCGTATCCAGCTTGGCGGCTAAAATTCTTTCCAAGCCGCCGCCAAAATCTACATTTTTATTGGGCAAAGGTTCAAGTAAGCCATCAGCTATTTTTTTGTATTGCATAAAAACAGAGTTGCCAATTTCTAAAAACCGGCCGCAATCACAATTAACATGACAGGTTTGGTTTTTATAAGGAGAATTTTCATGAATTTTTAATTCCGCACCGAAGTCATAAAAAACTTCTGAATCAGGACCACCAATTTCTCCAGTCGGCATTTTGTCCGGTGTTCCTGCTCTTGACCACCAGTTTTTATCTGCAGGATAAGTATAAATTTTAATCTTAGGGTTAAATCCGTCTTTGCCTGCTTTAGCCGGACCAGTTTTTAAGAGCCGCCGCCAAATATTTATTGATTCAACATCTGGGCCAAGCGTTTGATGTTTATTATTGAGAAGAATTTTATAATTTTTATCACCATCAAAAACCGTTACGTAAAGCTTATTAGGGTTTATACCAGCAATCTTAGTCAGAAATTCAAAAAACCAAGAGAGTTGTTCAGTTTTAAAATAATCGCCCAAAGACCAGTTGCCCAGCATTTCGAAAAAAGTGGTGTGGCGGTTATCACCCACTTCTTCAATATCCTCCGCCCGGAAACTTGGTTGGCTGTCAGTCAATCTTTTGCCCTGAGGATGGGGTTGCCCCAAAAGATAAGGGACTAAAGGTTGCATTCCAGAACTGGTGAAAAGCGTGGTGGAGTCATCGACCGGCACTAGAGAAGCCGGAGGAATTTCTTTGTGTCCTTTACTAATAAAAAAATCAATAAATTTTTGTCTTAAATCATTTCCTGTCATAAGGTAAATTTTAGCAGAATTAAGATGAATTGAGAAGATAAGGTTATTTACCCAGGCTTTTGCCTTTGCGGGTGAAAAAGCGGCGCTTTTTTGACTTTTTATCCTTGTTGCTGGTGATCACTTCTACCTCTCCGACATTTTTTTCTCCCGACGCTTGCTCCGCCTGGTCAGGATTCTCGGCATTCTGTTGGGACTTGCGCCGTTTGAAAAAAGAAGAAATGGTTTCAAAAAATTCTACACCCTTTTTCAAGCCCATGAGGAAATCTGAGGCTTCTTCAATGGGTTCAGCAATAGATTCGGTAATCCGGCCGGCATCATCCAGAATCTTATTGACTTTTTTAAAAGTGATTCTTAATTCTTTAAGAATCTTAAAAACCTGAAGCCCAATAATAAAGAGGATAATGGTTAAAAGAACAATGACGAAAGCGACCAAGATCTGAATTGCGTCTAAAAACATGGGCAGGAATTTATTTTATAGATCCCCATTTTCATGGGAATGACTTTTTAATTAACGAACGATCTAATTATCTAGTAATCTAGTTATCTTTGTCAACTACTGTTACCTTGCGTATCACTATACTTTGCTTTTTACGCTGATCTATGGCTTTGACCTCAATCTTGTTTTCTCCGGGCGCCAACTGGAGCTGGTAAGCGAAATTACCCTCATCATCCGTATTAACTAGCTGATCATTGATATAAACAGTAGCTTCTTTTTCCGTCTGACCCTTGATTTCTAATTCATTTTCTTGAGTTTGACTGTTTTCTTCAAGATTAAATAGGGTTAGTTGGGGCGGAGAAAAATATTTTTTTACCTGCAAACCTAAATAGGCCAGAAATAAACTAGCGCCAAACCCCATGACTAAAACTAAAGTCATTTTGGGCGTCCACCAAAAACTGCGATTAACTTTTTTAGGATCAATCTCTGCGGGAATAATGTTTATTTTCTCCTTTTTACTTTTGTCTCGGCGGAAAATAGCGATTAATTTTTCTGGTTTTAAGTTTACAGCTAAAGCATAATTGCGGATAAAGCCTTTGACAAAAGTTTCCGGAGGCAGTTTGGCAAAATTATTGTTTTCCAGGGCCCGCAGGTTTTGCAAAGAAATTTTAGTTTGCTGCTGAATTTGGAGCAAGTTTTTTCCCAATTTCAGCCGCCCTTGTTTTAAGATTCCACCTACAGTTTGCATAACTTATCTATCCTTCTTGTTGTTGGGCGAGGAAAGTGTCCGCGTCTTGAATGAGGACATCGCGGGGCTTGGAGCCTTCAGCTGGAGAAACAATCCCAGCCTGTTCCAATTGATCTAATATGCGGGCGGCCCGGGCATAGCCAATAGACAACCGACGTTGTAAAAGTGAAGCCGAGGCTCGGTCATATTGACAAACCGTTCTGATAGATTCAGCAAAAAGATCATCTGTTTTTTTGCTGCCGCCACTTAAAATACCGCCCCTAGTGGTACCAGCTTTATATTTAGTAGTCACTTCTTCGGTATAAATTGGACCGACACCGTTGTTTTTCAAAAAGTCGATTAGTTGTTTGATTTCTCCATTAGCCACATAAGCTCCCTGAATCCGGTTGGGTTTAGCTTGAGTAGGGGGAATATAAAGCATATCTCCTCGGCCCAAAAGTTTTTCTGCTCCAGGGAAATCCAAAATTACCCGGGAATCAACCATCGAAGACACATTAAAAGCCACCCTACAGGGAATATTGGCTTTAATCAGTCCAGTGATGACGTCCACACTTGGTCTTTGAGTAGAGACCACTAAGTGAATGCCAGTGGCTCGGGCCATTTGGGCAATCCGGGTGATTGTATCTTCTACTTCTGAAGGAGCAAAAAGCATAATATCTGCCAACTCATCAATAATAATGACAATATAGGGAATTTTCTGGAAACCAGCCTGGGTATTATAATCTTCAATGTTTCTGGCGCCTTTGTCTGCAAAAAGCTTGTACCTGCGTTCCATTTCGGCAATAGACCATTTTAAAGCAGAGAGCACTTGTTCTGGTTCAATAATCACCGGCGTTAAAAGATGGGGAATGCCATTATATTGAGTTAACTCTACCCGCTTAGGATCAACCAGGATTAATTTAACTTCATCTGGTCGGTTGCGAAAGACGAGGGTAGCAATAATAGAATTGATGCAAACTGATTTGCCGCTGCCAGTAGCACCGGCAATCAAAACATGAGGCATGCGGCCAATATCAATCACTATTGGAGTGCCAGAAACATCTAAGCCTAAACCTACGGTTAGTTTTGATTTTGATTTTTTCATTTGTTCGGAGGTAAGCATTTTTTTCAAACCTACCACTTCCAAAGACTGATTGGGGACTTCTATGCCGACCAAAGAGCGGCCGGGAATCGGGGCTTCAATCCGGATCTGGCCAGTGGGCGCCGCCAAGGATAAAGCCAAATCATTAGCCAGGCCAGTCACTTTAGAAAGCTTAGTTCCCAAAGCAATTTCTAAAGCATATTGAGTTACGGCTGGACCGCAATTCACTTCCACCACCCGGGCTTCAATCCCAAAACTTTCTAAAGTTTTTTCAATCACCGCCGCATTGTTTTTCAAATCGCCCCGATCTGCCTTTTTTGAAATAGAATCAGATAAGATGGATAAGGGCGGATTTACCCATTTAGTGATTTGTTGATGAGTCATATTGCTGATTAGCTGAGGACTTAAAGGTGGTTTTCTCGTGGGTTTTTTTGCCTGAGCTGGCTCAGGAGCCATGGGGTTACTGGGTTCTAAACCTTTGATTTGCACCTGGCCCTTTTGGCCATTAACAAAACCTTTTCCAGAAGTTTTTAAAAGCGCATTGGTATTTTTCTTGATAAATTTAAACAAATTACCCGCTAAAAGCACCATTTCTTCCAAGGAGGTTTCAAATAGAACCACAAAACCCACAAAAGCTGAACCTACAAGAATAATAATGGCGCCCACTCCAGTAATCATGCCCGCCAGCCCTGACCAAATTTGTCCGCCTAAAAGCCCAGCTTGGCTAAGGCCAATTAAAGAAAAAATGAGTAAAAGTCCGCCTACAAAAACATTGGGTTTGGCCAGACGCCATTTAAGCCTGGTTAACATCAGGCCGGCGCTGATGAACAAAAAAGGCAGAAAAACTGCTCCCCAGCCAAAAAATTTAACCAAAAACTGGTTAATGCTGATTAAAAGATTACCCTGTTGGGCAAAAGAGAGAATCACTAGGGCGGCCAGACTGAGAAAGATAGTACTGGTAATACTATAAAGACTCTCTTTTTTTAAATTGAGTTTAAAAGGTTGGTTTCTCAGGCCTTTTTTCCGGCCTCTTTTTTTTCTCGCCATTTTTATTTTATGATCACTTGTTTTTGAGCGTTAATTTCAATTATTTGCCCGGCTTTGGGTAAAAGGATTTTATCTTCAGCCCAGCCCATTTGCCCAGCCAAAAGCTGATAAGCCCGCATATATCTGAAATCGCCGCCAATGGGCAGCAGATATTTAGGTTTAATCAAGGCAAAAAGCATTTTAATATCTTCAGCCGCGCTATGTCCAGAAACATAAAGGTTTTCCTGGAGCTCATAATAATAAACCTGGGCGCCGATACGAGTGAGATTGTCTACCATTTTATTAACCGCCACAATGACTCCGGGCGGTGAAGGATCAGCGGAAAAAATGACCGTGTCATTGGGGTGAAGTTTCACCCGGCGATGTTGAGCCAGAGAGATTTTTTGTAAAGCTGAGCCAGATTGAGCATAAGAGCCAGCGACTAAAACAGTTAACTTGCGGGGAGCTATTTTTTTGATTTGCCGGGGTTTGACTAAATGTTTTTTCAATCCGGCGAAATAACCCAGTCTTTGAGCAATGTTGGCACTTTCTTCCATGGAACGGCCCAAAAAACTGACTTTGCGGCCAGCGCCGATGGAGGCCAAAATAGCCTGCTTCATCCGGGAAATATTAGAAGTTACCGTGGTGATTAAAACCATACCTCGGGTTTGGGCAATGATTCTGGCAAAATTTTCTTGGATAATCGCCTCAGACATAGTATGACCGGCTTTAGTACTGCCCAAACAATCAGACATGAGCAGCAGAGGTTGACTGTTTTGGGCCAAAAACCCGGCTTTTTGAATAGCAAAAGGCTTTTCTTCCACCGGCGTCCAGTCAAACTTATAGTCGCTGACATGACAAATGTTGGCTAGCGGAGTTTGCAGAAAAAGACCCAAAGCTTCAGGGACAGAGTGATTGACATGAAAAGGGGTGAGGGAAAAAGAACCAATTTTAATCTGGTTTTGTCGATGATTAATCAGATGAAAATCAATATTTTTCGGTTTCAGGCCGAATTCTTCAGCCTTTTTTTTAATGAATTCAGCGGTTAAAGGTGAACAATAAACCGGCAGATTGATTTTGTTTAAAAGCTCCGGTACGGCTCCATAATGATCAAAATGAGCATGGGTAATGACCACTCCTCTGACTTTATCCCGGTGAGTTAAAAGATAAGAAAAATCAGGCAGTTCTAAGCTGGCTTCAGAGCCGGGATCATCAGGAAAACCAATGCCGCAATCAATCACTAAAATATCCTGGTTAGATTCCCAGATAAACATGTTTTTGGTGACATTGTCAATGCCGCCCATAGGCAGGAGGCGTAAATAATTTTGCTGCTGATGTGGATCTACCATGGTGATATAAACTCCTTTAAATTATTATTATTGATATGAAAACTTTCGCCTTGACCTTCAACCACTTTTTTAGCTATTTTTCGGCAGACATTTTGGATATTTCTTTCTAAACTTCTCATGCCCGGGTCAAAACCCAAAGGCCTGACAATTTGCGGCCAAAGCTCTTCTGCAATCGTCAGGTTTTCTGGTTTTAAACCAGTTTGTTTTATGATTTTGGGTAAAATATATTTTTGGGCAATAATAATTTTTTCCTCATCACTATAAGAGGGCATTTGGATAATTTCCATTCGATCCAAAACTGCCGTAGAAATATTAGTGGTGTTATTGCAGGTAGCCACAAAAAGCACATCAGAAAGATCAAAAGGGTAATCAATATAATGGTCGGTAAAATATTGGTTTTGCTCTGGATCTAAAAGTTCCACTAAAACTCCCATGATGTCTCCCCGGGAATTTTCCGCAACCCGATCAACTTCATCCAGCAGTATCACCGGATTATTGCTTTGGCAGCGGCGCAAAGCCTTGATTACTTGGCCTGGTTCATTGTCTGGATGGAGTCGGCTTTGGCCCCGCAAATCTAAAGCGGAACCCATGCCGCCAAAAGGGATTCTGACAAATTTTCTAGCCATGGTTTCAGCCAGAGAATAAGCAAAAGTAGTTTTGCCTGTGCCCACCAAACCCACCAAGCACAAAATGGGCGCCCGGGAGATTTTTTGTTTATAACGGGTCAATTTTAAAGTGGCCATAAATTCTAAAATTTTTTCTTTAATCGTTGTCATGCCATAATGATTTTTATCCATAATTTTTTGGGCTTGCTGCAAATCTAAAACATCTTCGGTTTTTGCTTGCCAAGGTAAGTTTAAGATCCAACCAATGTAATGGCTGACTTTTTCATATTCTTCAGAATAGCCGCCAAATTTAGCCATCCTCACCAACCGCCTCAACATTTGCAGAATTTTTTCTTTTAATCCCTCAGGAATAGAAGCAGTAGAAGTTTTATCTTCAAGCTGCTGAATCTCTTCAAATAAGACATTATCCGGGGCAGTATTAACCATAGTTATATTTTACACTGATTGATCAATTTTTAAAACCGCCATAAAAGCTTCTTGGGGAATATTGATCCGGCCAATTTGTTTCATTCTTTTTTTACCTTTTTTTTGTTTTTTTAAAAGCTTATCTTTCCTGGTTTGGTCGCCGCCATAAAGTTTGGCGGTGACATCTTTGCGGAAAGCCTTAATTGTTTCTCTGGCGACGACCTGGCCATTTAAACTTACCTGGATGGGGACTTCAAAAAGCTGGCGGGGAATGACTGCCTTGAGTTTTTTGGCCAAAGCCCGGGCTTTAAAAACTGCTTTTTCTTTTTCTGTCAGGGAAGCTAAAGAATCGATGACGGCGCCGGCAATCAAAACCTCCATTTTTAAAGCCTCAACCGGTCGGTAGTCTAAAACTTGGTAGTCCAGACTGGCAAAACCAGAAGAAACAGATTTAAGTTGGTCATAGAAACCCTCAATCAGCCCAACTAAAGGCAGGTGATAGGTTAAATTAACTAAGTCATTGTAATATTGCTGATCAATTAAAACTGCCCGGCTGTTTTGACAAAGCTTCATAATGTTGCCTAAAAAACGCACCGGAGTAAGAATAGCAGCTTTAATCCAAGGTTCTTTAATTTGGGCTACTGAACTCAGGTCTTTGAGCTGACTAGCATTTTGCAGCTGTTGAGTTTGTCCGTTTTTCCAAACAATTTGGTAGCCCACGCTTGGACTAGTAGCAATAATATTCAGATTAAAATCTTTTTCCAACCTTTCCTGAGTAATTAAAGCGTGGAAAACGCCTAAAAATCCCAACTGGAAACCATTGCCTAAAGCGGGTGAGCCAGTCGGTTCAAAAGTTAAAGCTACGTCATTTAATTTTAGTTGTTCTATGGCTTGTTTTAATAAATTAAAGTTTTGGTTTTCTACCGGATAAAAATCAAAAAAGACGACAGGATTTGGTTCTTTGTAACCAGATAATGGTTCTAATTTTAAATTTTTTTCGCCAGCCAGCAGATTAAATTTTGCATTTGTTATAGTGTCTCCGACTTTGCAAAGGCTAATATTTTTAAGGCCAGTGGCCAGATAGCCCACTTGACCGCATGATAACTGTTTGGTGGGAGTCATTTGCGGGGTTAAATAACCAATTTCCAAAGGGGTGAATTGAGCGCCACCGACCATCATCTTTAAACTTTGTTTATTTAAAACTCCATCTTTAATTCTCAGATAAACGACGACTCCTTTGTGAGGATGATAAAAAGAATCAAATACCAAGGCCCGCAAGGGTTTATCTGTATTGTCAGGGGGAGGCGGAATTTTGGCTACCACCGTTTTTAAAAGCTGGTCTACATTTTGGCCGGTTTTGGCAGAAATATAAAGTATTTCTTCAGCTTTAAAACCCAAAGCAGACTCCAGTTCTAAGGCTACTTTTTGCGGTTGAGACTGAGCTAAATCCACTTTGTTAATCACAGGGATAATTTTAAGCTTAAGTTTTTCAGCTTGGTGAAAATGAGCTAAAGTTTGGGCTTGGATGCCTTGGCTGGCATCTACCATTAAAATCGCGCCTTCACAGCAGACTAAAGAGCGGGAAACTTCATAAGCAAAATCAATGTGACCGGGAGTGTCAATCAAGTTTAAAATGCAAAATTTAAAATTAAAAATTTTTTCTTGTTTTGGAGCAAGTGGGTATCTCATCCGTACGGGGGCGAGTTTAATAGTGACTCCGCGTTCTTGGGCAATAGGATGACTATCCAGATATCTTTCGTGCATTAACCTGGGTTCTACGGTGTCCGTCATTTCTAAGAGGCGATCAGTCAAAGTAGTTTTGCCGTGATCAATGTGGGCAATAATGGAAAAATTACGCAGTAAAGCCTGTTGATTCATCAGTTGCTCCTATTGGTTCCAAGCTTTGGCCGCGAATAATTTTTTGGATTAGTTCGATTTTTTCTAAAAGCCTGGCAAAAGTTTTTAAAGCTTTAATTTTGAAAACCCAGGCTAAAAAAAGATAAAATCCCGCGCCCGCTAAAGCCGCCACACCGGTCAAAATCATCAAACCGGAAACCCGGGTGGTATCAAAAGTCACTTGGTCCAAAAACTTCATCGGTAAATAAAGAGCAAAAGCAGTTAAAAAAGAAATGGCAAAAGTTTTTAATGCGGGTAAAAATAATTCTTTGCGTTCAAAACCATTGACCTTTTTATCCAGATAAAAGAGGAGTAAAAGAGCGTTGAGAATATTGGCAATGGAGGTAGATAAAGCCAGGGCCCAAACAGACCAGTGGAAGATGAGGATAAAAATAACACTGATAAGAACATTGCTGAGCACGCTTAAACCGCCAATGACCACTGGTATTTTAGTGTTTTGTAAAGCATAAAAAGATCGGGCTAAAAGGTGGACTAAAGACTGAGCGAATAAAGAAATACTGAAAAAAGCTAAAACTAAGCCGGTGGTAACCGTGGCTTCCCAATCAAAGCGAGCGGCGCCAAAAACCAAGCGGACAATAGGAATTCTTAAAATGATCAACAGCACGCTGCAAGGCAAGACTAAAAAAAGAATTTGATGAAAACAAGATAAAAAAGTTTTTTTAAATGCTAAAAGCCCTTGTTTTTCAGCGGTTTCTGCTAAGCTAGGCAAGGCTGCCTGGGCAATGGTGGCGCCAAACAA
>SDBT01005335.1_pt1 | contig 21594 bp, 19 predicted proteins | sample 2277101 | NCBI WGS metagenome assembly SDBT01 (sample SAMN10404973, study PRJNA504765) | marine sediment metagenome | isolation source: marine sediment core GS10_PC15, 103 cmbsf | place: Arctic Ocean: Southern Knipovich Ridge | collected 2010
GACAGCGCGGGCCCGGCGAAAAAGACAGGCGCTCCGACACGCCGCGAAAAGGCTCCCATTGTGGAGAAAGGCTGACACCATGTTTGCTTCCATAGACGACGTCACCGGGCAGTTCCGGGAACAGCAATACATCGGCAACAAGGAAATCTCGACGGTCATATACCTGTCCGAGCAGATGCAAAAGCCCATCCTCGTCGAAGGCTCGGCCGGCGTCGGCAAAACCAGCATCGCGGGCGTCTGGGCCGACGCGGCCGGAATCGATTTGATACGCATGCAGTGCTACGAGGGGCTCGACGAGAGCAAGGCCCTATACGAATGGGAATACGCCAAGCAGCTCCTCTACACGCAAATACTCAAGGAGAAAATCAACGAGGTCGTCAGCGACGCCGAGAGCCTCAACGAGGCGATCCAGCGGATCGACCAGCAGGACGACGTCTTCTTCTCCGAGAAATTCATTCTTCCCCGTCCCCTGCTGCAGGCGATCCTTTCCCCAAAACAAACGGTTCTGCTGATCGACGAAGTCGACAAGGCCGACCCCGAGTTCGAGGCGTTCCTGCTGGAGGTGCTCAGCGATTTCCAGATCAGCGTGCCCGAGCTCGGCACCATCAAGGCCAAGCACATACCGCATGTGATACTCACCAGCAACAACACGCGCGAGATGACCGACGCGCTCAAACGGCGGTGCCTGCACCTTTACATCGACTTTCCCTCGGCCACGCAAGAAATGGAAATCGTCAAGCTCAAGGTCCCCGGCATCAGCGAGACCCTCACCCGACAGGTCGTCGACGTGATCCATAACATCCGGAAGGTCGACCTCAAGAAGCTTCCGAGCATCAGCGAAACACTCGATTGGGCGCGAGCGCTCACGATCCTCAACGTCGACACGCTCGACGAAGACACGGTGAAGTCGACTCTCAACCTGTTCCTGAAATACGAGGGCGACATCAAGAAGGTCAGCGGCAACCTGGCGGGCCTGCTTTCGGCCTCCGACGGCGCGCTCAACTGAAGCGCCTCCGGGCGCAATAGAGCCTATCATGGATAAGACGATTCTCGACTTTATCGACGCGCTCCGGGCCTCCGGCGTGAGGATCGCGCTGTCGGAAAACATAGACTGCTTCCGTGCGCTGGAGACGCTCGGCGTCGAAGACAAGCAGACTTTCAAATCGGCCATGCGCTCGACCCTTGTCAAAAGGGGTCCCGACATCTCGACTTTCGAAAAGCTTTTCGAGATGTATTTCACATCGCTGACCAGGCCTTTGCTGTCCGAGGACGAAGATACCGACATGGGCATGCTCCCTTTCGGCTCGATGACGATACAGGAATTCCTCGAATCGTTCCTCGAACAGAACGCCGAAATGTTTCAAAATCTCGCCCACCTGATGCAGACGCAGTTCGGCGCCGATTTCCAGATGATGATGATGCGGATGGGCTCGAGCATGGGCCTGAGCGAGATCAGCAACCCGCTCCAGGTGGGCTTCTTCGCGAAGCGGATCCGCGACAGCCTCGGCTGGAACCTGCTCTCCGAAGAACTCGAACGGCTGCGCCAGGAACTGACCGGGCAGGGCTACTCGGGCGAGGAGATCGACCGTCTGATCGAATTCGTCGAGCGCCAGATGAAGCGGGCATTCGAGGCAATCAAGGAATTCGTTCGCCGCGAGCTCGAGAAGAACATGCTCAACGACACGGAGAAATGGAAGCAGGATGAGCTGCTGAATAAGAGTTTTTATCTACTCTCCAGGCGTGAGATCGAGATGATGCGCGACATAGTCGAGCGGCTTGGCCGCAAGATGAAGGATAAGCTGGTCCTGCGCAACAAACGCAAGAAGCGTGGGCGCATAGACGTCAAGCGCACGATTCGGAAAAACATGCAGTACGGCGGCGTCCCTATCGAGCTTATCTACAAGAACCGCCGCCGCGACAAGCCGCAGGTTTTGGCGCTCTGCGACATTTCCGACTCGGTCAGCTACGCCGCCAGCTTCATGCTTCAGTTTCTCTACACTCTTCAGGAGCTTTTTTCGAAGGTTCGCACATTCGTATTCGTAACGCAAATAGCCGAGGTCACCCAGCTTTTCCACGAGCACGACATCAACATCGCGATAGACCTTGCGCTCAACTCGCGCCACGTCGACTACAACGGCCACAGCAATTTCGGCTACGCGTTCCACAAGTTTCGAGACGAATATCTCGAATCGGTAACGCCGAGGACAACCATCATAGTCGTCGGCGACGCGCGCAACAACCGCAACGACCCGCGCACGTGGGCCTTTCGCGATATCGCCGAAAAAGCCAAGCGCGTCGTGTGGCTCAACCCGGAAGCCCGCACGGGCTGGAGATTGGGCGATAGCGTCATGCACGAGTATATGCCCCATTGCGACGAGGTCCACGAATGCCGCAACGCGCGACAGCTCACCCACATTATTGACAAACTGCTCGTCAAGTAGCATACTTTGTGGAGTTTTTTTTCGCCGCCGGGGGGGCCCATTTCGGAGCTTGATAAAACGTTGAAGATCGACAGGCAAAAGCTGATTACCCGCGCCAGGAGGCTGGGCGCCGACGTCGCCGGAGCTGACCACGGCATCCATCGCGCCCGGCCGCAAGGTTCGCAAGAAGAAAATCTGCGATGAGTGCGGCGAATGTGTCAGGGCCTGCCCCGCCGGCGCGCTCGACACTCCCGGCAAGACCGACAAGCGCGCTTGCGGACAGACGGTTTTCGAGTTCGGCCTGCGGGGGCTGATGCGATTCGGCCATGGCTGGGTCGACGCGAAGAAGAGCGCCAAAACGCAGCTTTTGAAGAGCCGCCCGGTGCGGGAGCTGTGGCAGGGATTTATGACCGGGATGTATTACACCTGTTTCAAGTGTCAGGCGGCGTGCCCGGTCGGAAGGGCATAGCGGCTTGCGCGCGAAAAGGAAAAGGCAGGAGCCGAAACGGGATAGAACGTTTCCCCTTAACGAAAGAATGGAGTTGAAGAAATGAAGATCACCGTCCTGGAAAACATTCAAAAAGCGAACGACGTCATCGCCGAGGGAATCCGCGCCGAGCTGGATTCGAACCAGGTGCTCGCCATCAACATGATGAGCTCGCCGGGCTCGGGCAAGACGACGCTGCTCGAGCGCTGCTGCGAATTTTTCGGAGAAAAGGGAGTACGTGTCGGCATAATCGAGGGCGACATAGAGACCACTCGCGACGCCGACCGCCTGAAGCGGTTCGACGTGCCGATAGTGCAGATCAACACGGGCAGCGCGTGCCATCTCGACGCCAACATGATAAAGAGCGCCATGAGCAACATCGACTCTTCGGCGATTGACATACTCTTCATCGAGAACGTCGGCAATCTCGTGTGCCCGGCCGAGTTCAAGGTCGGCGAGGACCATAAGATCATGCTGCTCAGCGTGACCGAAGGCGACGAGAAACCGCTGAAGTATCCATTAATGTTCCGCGAGTCCACGGCCATGGTCATCAACAAGATAGACCTGCTCGAATACACCAACTTCAGCATGGACGAGGCCAGGGGAAACGCCACCAAGATCAATCCGAACCTCCGCATTTTCCCGCTGTCATGTACCTCCGGCGAGGGACTCGAGGCGTGGACCGACTGGCTGCTCGGGGAACTCGAAAAGAAGCGCGGGAATTAATATTGCCGCGGTTCGCACACCGCACAGGAGAAAATCGTGAGCGACAACATCTATGAAGCGCTAATTGACAAACTGAACGAGTACCCCGCTGGAGCCCCAAAGACGGACAGGTTCATCGAGTTGCTGAAAGAGCTGTTCACCGACGAAGAGGCGGAGGTGGCGGCCAAGCTACCGCCCTTCCCCACCCCGCTCGCGTCGATAGCCGAAGCCGCCGGCCGCGACGAGGCCGAGCTCAAACCGATCCTCGAGAGAATGGCCGATAAGGGCCTTGCGTATCATCGCACTCAGGACGGGAAGGACCGCTACAGCCTGTTCCCACTCATACCCGGCATCTTCGAGCTTCAATTCATGAAAGGCGAAGTCGATGACAAGTCCATGAAACTCGCACATCTCTTCGAGGAGATGTGGTATACCGGCTGGGGCGATGAACTCTTCGCCTCGGAGACGCAAATGGCTCGCGTCGTCATCATGGAGAAAGAAATCCCCAGCGGCGCCGAGGTGTTCCCCTACGAGAAAGTCTCCAAGTTCATCGAAGAGGCGGATTTTCTCTCACAGTCGGTCTGCTACTGCCGCCACGAAAAAGAGCTGCTCGACAAGTCGTGCGGCAAGGCCAAGGACGTCTGCATGCAATTCGGCTCATTCGCGCGGTTCGTGGTCGAGAGAGGTTTCGGCCGCGAGATCACGAAAGAAGAAGCGTACAAGACGCTGGACAAGGCCGAAGCCGAGGGCCTCGTGCATCTCTCCGACAACAGCCAGGACCGTATCAATTTCATTTGCAATTGCTGCGGCTGTTGTTGCGGCCTTCTCGGCGGCATCACCAAATTGAACAAACCCCACGCCATCGCGACCTCTCATTTTGTCGTCGAAATAGACGCCGACACCTGCGTGGCATGCGGGGCGTGCGTCGACCGTTGCCATTTCGACGCAATCACAATCGGCGAAACGGCCGAGGTCGATTTCGAAAAATGTCTCGGCTGCGGACTCTGCAACATGGTGTGCCCGACCGAGTCTCTCTCGATGGTGAGACGCGACGAGGTGGCCGAGCCCAAGCGCAACTTCCGTGATTTGATGGCGACGATAATGCAGGAAAAAGGCAAACTGTAACAGACAGGGAAAGTTGACAAGCCATGCATGAGATGTCAATAGCTCAGAGCATTCTGAAAATCGTCGTGCCGCAAGCCGAGAGGAACGGCGCAAAGAAGATAAAACTCATTCGTGTACGCGCGGGCGAGCTCCGCGGAATCGTGCAAGAGCAGCTCTCATTCCTGTTCGAATTCGTGGCGAAAGACACCATCGCCGAGGGCGCGACCCTCGCCGTCGAGCGCGTCCCGATCAAATCGGTCTGCAAGGAGTGCAAGCACGAGTTCATGGTGCAGGAGTACAGCTTCATTTGTCCCGAATGCGAATCCAAAGACGTCGACACGATCGAGGGCATGGAACTCGACGTCAAGGAGATCGAGATAGAATAGCGCCAAGATGATCAACCGCATCGAATGTGACGTTTTATGCGTCGGCGCCGGTGGCGCCGGCATTGTGGCCGCGGTCACGGCCGCCCGGGCCGGCGCGAGCGTCGTCGCGATTTCGAAAGGCCCTTACGGCTGCGGCAACACGCGCATCGCCGGAGGGCTGGTTCTCCACCCGAATGTCTCTCCCAAAGACTCATCCGATTCGCTGATGCGCGACATGCTCGTCGGCGAGGCCATCGCTCGCAGCGCCGCCGCGCGCGAAGAATCGTGGCGCGGGACACTCGAGTAGAAAACGCTACAATCGTGTTGGAATCGACGATTTTGGAAGAAGATAGCGCTTGACCGACACGGACCTGCGCATTTCATCGGATCGATGCGCCGAGTGGCGCCGCGCCTTCGACCCGCCCCTCCCCCCCGTTTGGGGCGCCTCGGTCCCGCGGAGCGCTTACCGCGCTCAGCCGAGGACGTTTGCGACCTTGGCGTATATTTCGGCGGGCGTGAACGGTTTTCGGATGAAGCCCTTGGCCCCCATGTCGCTGGCCTTTTCAATAGCGCGAAACGTCAGGAAAGATGAAAGGTACACGATAGGTATCTTCTCGGTGACGGGATCGAGCCGCAGCCGGTCGTGTACTTCCAGCCCGCTCATGTCCTTGAGGCCGAGATCCAGCAGGATGAGGTCGGGCACGTGCTCGACGGCCGCTCGCGCGCCCTCTATGCCGCTCTCGGCGGCGAGCACGGTGAATCCCTTCTCGCCTTCAAGGCAGTCCCGCAAGAGCATGATCACCAGGGGGTCACTGTCGATGATGAGAACTCGGGTTTTCGCAGGCTTGTCGTTGGAGCTACGACGCTTTTCCGAGCGACGTTTCATGGGAGATCCGATCGGGTCGAGTCGGTTCATTCGAATGGTATAGGAACAAATAATAACACAGGATTATTCTTTGTCAAGCAAAATTTTCGAAGCCCAATCTTTCCTTGTTTTACGGCGCCGGTTGGCATAAAACATGCTATTCTTTCTCCTCGAAAACGATCGATGTAAACACGTAAAGCGACGCTCCGTTCTTGTAGGCGTCCGGATCGAGGCCGGCCTTGCGCGCGCATAGGGCGCTCAGGAATTCTTCCTTGGTCCAGCCGGTTTCCCGGGCGACCTGTGGCAGAAACACCCCCCGCCGAAACCCCTTCGACACGACGACGCCGTGCTTGCCGAGAACTATCTCGTCCGGCCCCGAGACGGGGCGCAGCGGTGTATTTACCGATACCTCGATGTGAATGTCGTCCAGCTCATCCGGCCTCACGGGCGCAAAACGGTGGTCCTCGGTCGCGGCGGCGGCCGCCATCCGGATAACCGTCTCGTATAAGGGCGCGGCGGGCTCCATCCGCCCGATGCATCCGCGCAGGCGCCCGTTCAGGTGGAGCGTGACAAAGGCCGCCCCGTTTTCGGCCAGCCGCCTGCTTTCGGGCTCATCGACCGCGATCAGTTTCTTGTCGCGGACGATCGACTCTACGGATTTCCTGGCAAGCTCCAGCAGCGCCTTCTTATCGCTTTGCGTGAGGTATTCCTCCCCTGCCGCTTCACGGTATTCCTCCGCTATCGCGGCGACCGGATTTTTCGGCTCTCGAGCGGACGCATCCTCGCCGGGCCTGTCATCCTTGACGAAGATTATCGAAACGTATCCGACGACGGCGTCCTTTGTCCCGGCCGTGTCGCCCGAGTTGGCGTACTTCAGGAGCACGGGCTTTGCGCCCTGGCTTTGCGCGAATGAAAGGACGGCAAGCACGGGGGCGGGCCCGCACATCGCGTCTCTCCTTTCGCTGGCGTATCCGGCCATCCCGAGCGGATCGCCTCTGAGGATCATGTCGACGGTCTCGGCATCCAGCGCGTTCGCCGCCTCGTAGGGCTTGTAGTGCGAAAGGTCGCTTGTCGCCACGACGAGTATGCGATTGTCCCGGGCTATCTTTTCGAGTCCGGCGGACACGGCCTCGATGTTGGCCAGCCCCTGACGCCCGAAGATCGCCGGCACGATCGGTGCGCCCGGCAGAACTGTTTGCAGGAACGGTATCTGCACCTCAGCCGAGTGCTCGCCCAGGAACAGTTCCCGGTTAAACGAAAGACGCGGATCGGAATCCATGAATGTTCTTGCGAGAGCGGAGCTTACGGCAGCCCGTCCCAAAGGGGTCTCCATCGAACCGCTGTGATACACCGACACGTTTCTATATGGTTTCCGATGGCTGAAGCCCAGCACGACGACGGCATCGAGCCCGCGTCGGCCGCCCGCCGAGGCTTTGTTTTTTTCCCTCTGATCGCCGATAGCCTTGTAAGCATATGCCGCGACAGGCCCCGAGTATATGTATCCGGCGTGAGGAACGATTGCGGCGACGATTTCGCCCTCTATTTCGGGAAGCTTCACCGCTTCGAGATATCGGTTTATGTCGGCCCGGAGCGTTTCGGCGTCGTCGGGATAAAACGCGCCCGCAACAGATGGCGGCAGCGCAACGAGCGACTCGGGGGCGGGCGGGACGGCCGGGCTCTCCGTCTGCGCGAAGCAGCGAGTCGTCATCGCCACAAACAGGAGAAGAATAAAGCCGAGTTTTCGGCGCATGTCATCGCTCCTCTATAAGGCGCGCAAGTTCGTCGATGATCTTCCGCGTGTGGGTCGCCTCCCAGAAGACGCGCGAGCAGACGGCGCATTCGGCGAATTCTTCCTGGGTCTCATATACATAAGCGGGAACCCGCGCCTCCAGCGAGCCCTTCGGGATCGGCCGGAGCGGTTCGTTGCAAACGGCGCATATGGTCAGGGCCGCGTCTCGGTTCAGCCCGGCTTCGAGGTAAACCTGCCTGAGTTGCGCCCGCCAACGATCCTCGCGGATGAATATGTAATCCCGACATCGCTTTCGGAGTACGAGCCTCGTGTCCCGAGTCAGGATGATTCGGCCCTCGGACTCTGCGATGTCGATGATTTCCGAATCAGGGATACGGCGCGAATATTTTGTATCATATCCGAGAAGCCGAAGCCATTTCGCCAGGCGGCCGAGCATCTCGTCCGCGAGGAATTTTGGTTTGTTAACAGTCTCCATCGCAAATAACCCGAGGCCGGAGTCAGACGGCGGGCGGTTGATGTTTTAGATGTTCCTCGTACCGATAGACGAGACCCCGCTGGCCGTCCGTCTCGATCGAGCATGGGCGAATATGTCTTGTGCTGTCGATGGCCTCTTCGGCGGACTTACCCCTTTTTACGAAGTGGCACGCCAACACCGCGCCCGTGCGCCCGCATCCCGCGCCACAGTGAACGACAACGGCCCTGTTCTCCACATAGGCCATCCGCTCTATGAACTCCATGCATTGCTCGACCTGCTCGATCGTGGGGGCCGTGAAATCCTGGACCGGCACATGCAGGCGCATGAGGCCGCTCTCCCGCAGGGCGGCCTCGTCGAGAGGAATCTCGGACAAAGAGAGGATCGCCCCGATGCCCTCAGCCTTCATGAAGGCAAGATCTTCGGCGAGGGGCGCGCGGACGCCCGGCCTGCCCATTCCCGCCAGCGTCCCCGGCATGACAAAGCTGAAATTCAGGATTGTGCGCTTGTAGTCCATCCTTTGCGGGCTCCGGGAAAAACGCTGGCGCCGGCAGGCGCTCTTGCCGCTTCATCGCTCAGTCGAGGCCCGATCGCGGCGTGAAACCGGCAGCCACGGCGGCGCCTCATCGCAAGAGCATTATATCACAACCGCGCGGGCTCGCGTTTTTCTTGACATGCCATTTTGGCATGTGCTAGAATGCCCATGACCCGGGCAATTCTTGTCAACCAATACGTGGAGAATGCTTTGACTCGTCCAGTGCTGATGACGGTCGACGACGACCGTAACGTTCTCGAAACATGCGGCGACATCTTCAAGGATATCTATGACGTCGTCCCGATGGGGTCGGCGACTGAAGCGCTCGAGTACCTCGGTGACAACCAGGTCGACCTGATCTTCCTTGATATCCAGATGCCCAAAATCGACGGCATGGAGATGCTCAATCGCGTCCAGATGCGCGACGACCCGCCCCCCGTCGTAATGGTGACGGCCACGCGCACGACCAAGGCGGCCGTGACCGCAATGAAGATGGGCGCCTCCGACTACGTCACCAAGCCGTTCAACGTCGAAGAACTGCGCCTTGTCGCGGAAAAAGCCCTCGAGGATCGTACGCTCCGCAAGGAAGTGCGCACGCTCCGCTCTCAGATACAGAAGAATTACGGCTTTGAAAGCATGGTCGGCGAGAGCAAGCCGATGCAGGAGATCTACAGCAATATCGAACAGCTAAGCGACAAGAGGACTTCGCTGCTCATCCTCGGCGAAAGCGGAACCGGCAAGGAACTGGTCGCAAGGGCTCTTCACTTTCACAAAGAGAGTAACCGGCGAAACGGACCCTTTGTCGCGCTCGACTGCAACACACTCCCCGAATCCCTTTTCGAAAGCGAGCTGTTCGGCCACGAGAAGGGGGCGTTCACCGGCGCCACCAAAAAGGTAGGACGTTGTGAACTCGCCAACAAGGGGACCCTGTTCCTGGATGAAATCGGCGAAATACCGCCAACCATACAGGTCAAGCTGCTGCGTTTTTTGCAGGAGCACGAATTCATGCGCCTCGGCGGGACGCAAATGATCTCTGTCGACGTAAGGATCATCGCCGCCACCAACCGCGATCTGGAAGCGGCCGTCAAGGATGGCGAGTTCAGGGAAGACCTGTACTATAGGATTAACGTCGTGCCCATTAATGTCCCCCCCTTAAGGGAGCGAAACGAGGACGTCCCCCTACTGCTGGACCACTTCGTGAAGCGCTTCTCAAGCGAACTGAACATCCCGGCCAAGTCGTTTTCCGCCGAGGCAATCGACCTGCTGGTGACCCATCAATGGCCCGGAAACGTCCGGGAACTGCAGAACGTCGTCGAAAGATTGCTCGTGCTGTGCAGGAAAGACACTATCGATGTCGACGATCTACCCGAGTCCGTGCGACTGTCCAAGCACGACGTCTCCCAGTATTCCCGGAAGATATTCTCCGGCGAACTGTCCCTCGAACAGGCCGAGCGCGAATTCCTGAGCGAGATCATCTCCGAAGCGTTGCGCCGCTCCAACGGGGTCCAGACCCGCGCGGCCGAGATGCTCAAGACCAGCCGCCGCACGCTCAAATACCAGATGGACAAGCTGGGGCTCTCCGGATAGGTCGGCCGTTTTTGTGCGAACTCGTCCTATCGCGTGCATGGCGATTTCTCCGACGCTGGCGAGCTGTTGTGGTCTCACCTCTTTCCCCCATGCCACACCCCAATATATAGTGGCGCCATCGTTTTACCTATAGCCTAACAACCTTGGCATCTTCCTTGCTTAATCACGTCTCCCAAGTCAGGGAGACACTTCTAATAATTCTTTATACCGAGATGGAGTTCATGCTTAGACCAAACACAGACATCGCGATACATCGGCCCTTGAGCGAGCCGGGCGGAAAAGAGGAACTCAGGCTGCTCATCATGGAAGCGCTCGAGCCGCCCATGCTGACGCCCCCGATGAACAGGATTCTTCGCGTCCCCTCCCGCGAGGATGGCGGCAAAACCGGGGCGCGCGTCGCCGAGATCGTGGACGCAATCTCCAGCCATCGTTCGTTGGCGGAGAGTATCCTCAAGGTGGCCAACTCCGACAGCTTTGGCCTCTCACAGGATGCGCCGAACGTTTCCCGGGCGATAAAAGTCCTTGGTTACGAGGCCGTCAGGAGTCTGGCCCTCGGCGCCCTCGTCATGGAATGCGCGGCGGAAAGAGAAGCCCGCGGACTGTTCGACCGCAAGCGCTTCTGGACGCATTCGCTGGCATGCGCCTATATTGCGAAAAGAATCGCCGCCATGACCCATCTGGCGAGGATGGAGCCATCGTTTATTTCCGGATTGCTGCACGACATGGGGAAAGTGTTTTTGGCATGGCGCCTCCCCGACAGTTACAACCACGCCATTACGTTGATGGAAACCGGGCCGATCACATCGGTCCAGGGTGAGCGTCGCGTGCTCGGGTTCACCCATGCCGAGGTGGGCCTTTGGCTGGCCCAGCGTTGGCGCCTGCCCAAATCGGTCGTCTTCGCCATCGCCAACCATCACGGGGCGGCCGAGCGCGACGAGCGCTACAGCCCGCTCACGTCGATACTGCGCCTGGCCGATCACATATGCCGACTCGAACGGATTTCGGTCGAGGATAGCGCGTTCGTCGAGCCCTTTGACAGGGGGGCGCTCGAAGAACTGAGAATCGGGAAGGACGAGGTGACCGGACTCAGAAGGGAGTTGGCCGAAGAAAAGGAAAAGCTTCAAGCCCTTGCCTGAAACCACGATAGTGTGATAAAGGAGTAGTAATGAGCAACGAGATTCACAGGGACACCGAAGCCTGCGACACGAAGATCGAGGGGACCGACACTCCCCAAGGCGAACTGAGGCGCCGTTACGAAGAGGCTCTCTCGCAACTGTGTCTGATCGAGCGGATGAATGAACAAATCACGCTGCTCGACGACATGCCCAGCCTCTGTCTTTCGATCGTGCGAACGATCCTCGAATTCACGGTCGCCGAGAACTGCTCCATCATGCTAAACGATTCGGGCTCGGGAAATCTCAAGCTTTTCGTGGCGAAAGGCAAAGGCGACAGGGGCTCACACTTCGGCTCCGACAGGATGGAGGCGCCAATCCTCAGGTGCGGCGAAGGCATTGCCGGGTTGGCCGCCGAAACCGGAGAGATCATCTGCGTTGACGACTGCGAGACCGACGGGCGCTTCGTCGAGCTGAAGACGTCCGCCAAAGCGGTTCACTCGCTCATATCCGCCCCCATAGTCTCCGATGACGGCGTTTTGGGCGTCATGAACTGCAGCCATTCGAAGAAGGGGCGGTTCAGAGAGATCGACAAGCTCAACGTCAGCCTGGTGGCCGATCACGCCGCCGTCCTGTTGCAAAGGGCCATCGCCGCCGACCGCGCCGCCCAGGAACTCCGCGCGCTCAAGAAGCAATTGGAAGACGCGACGAAGTCCATCGGGGAGAGCCGCGACAGGCAGGCCGAGGCGCGCGAGCAGCTCTACAGATCGGAGAAATTCGTAACGCTGGGAGAGATGCTGGCGGGTATCGCGCACGAGCTAAACAACCGGGTGGCCCCAATACTCATCTATTCGCAAATGCTGCAGCAATCGATCGACAACGAGCAGGACTCCAAGCGCCTGCGAATAGTCGAAGATTCCGCAAAGGGAGCAAAGGCGATCCTCGAGACGCTGCTGACCTATTCGCGCGAGGGAACCCATGAAAAGAAGGCCGTCAACCTCAACCAGATATTGCAGAGCGCGCTCACGCTCACCGAGTACAAAGTCCGCAACCAGAGGATTGAGCTTATCGTCGACCTCTCGCCTCACCTCCCGCCCGCTAAAGTCAACGAAATGCAATTAGCGCAGATCTTCCTCAATATCATCAACAACGCGCTCCACGCAATGGAATCCGCCGGCAAAGGAAAACTCTCGATCCGGTCCGACCGCGAAGGCGAAAACATCCGCATCACCATAGCCGACTCCGGTCCCGGCATACCCGAGAAGATCGCGGCCAGGATTTTCGAGCCATTCTTCACCACGAAGGAGGCCGGCAAGGGAACCGGATTAGGCCTGAGCATCTCCAAGAGATATATAGAGGATAACGGCGGCGGCATTCGTATTGAAAAATCCCCTCTGGGCGGCGTCGCTTTCGTCATCGAGGTCCCGGGCCTGGAAGTCAAGTCAAACGGGGTCGACAAAAAGCCCTTTTCGGTCGCAAGCGCGACTACCGGCGCCAAGATACTGGTTGTGGATGACGACTCGACCATTTGCGACGTCATCCGCGACATCCTCGGCCCCGGTTACGAAGTCGAATTCGCCTCCGACGGCCACGTCGCGACACAGAAGATCGAAGCGGACCCCTTCGACCTCCTGTTGGTCGACTACCACATGCCCGGCTTGGACGGGAAACAGCTATACGAGTGGATCGCCGGCAACCATCCCGCCATGAAGAATCGCGTGGTTTTCAGCACGGGCGACATATATCACGACAACATACGCGATTTCATCGACAGCACCGGCTGCAATTGTCTGATAAAACCGTTCACAACCAAGAACCTCCGGGAGATAGTCTCCGGCTCGCTCGGCGCCTGAGCGGCCGAGAGCCCGGCGGGCGCGGACCATCCGGCGTGACGGCCAAGCGGCGACCTCGCGCTACCACCAGGGACTTCAAGAAGATTCCAGAACAGGCGACTTGGATGTTATGAGGGAGGTCGCGGAAATACTCGTTTTCGGCGCGGACGCCGATTCGTGCGATCATTCGGCCGATCTGCTGCGCGAGATCGGATACGAAGTCGACCGGTTCACCTCCGCCACGGAGGCGATGCTTCGACTGCGCCGATCGCGTGTGGACGTGGCGCTCCTCGACGTGGACACAAACGAGATACTCGGGACGGAAATTATCAAGGAAGCCCGGTCCCACAATCCCGAGATTTCGATAATCCTCATGGGCTCGAAAGAAGCGATCGACGCAAACCCCAATCTGATGCTCTCCAGCGGATATGAATACGTCCTCAAGCCTCTGAGTCGCGAGGTCTTGCGGGCGGCCGTCGAACAGAGGCTTACCCAGCAGCGCATATATCGCATCTGCTCGACTCTCGGCTCGACGCTGGACCTCGACGAAACACTCGACCTCGTTCTCGATACCGCCATGCGGGAGACCGCGGCCAATCACGGCGCGGTACTGCTCGAGAACGGCGCGCCCGGCATGCTCAGGGTCGAGGCCGCCCGCGGGCTCCCGGACGAGATCGTCGGAGTGGAATACGCCGTCGAGGACACTGACATAATACGGCTCGTCCTGGACAACTGCGAGCCGGTCGTCATCCAGGGAGGCTTCACCCGACTGGGCTTTTTGCCCGATACAATATCATCGGCCGTCAGCTCCAGTGTCTGCGTGCCGATCCGGGTAGACGGAGCGCCGGTCGGCGTGCTCAACGTTAACCGCGCGGCCCCAGCCGAGCCGTTCTCGCAAAGCGACCTGCGAATGATCGAGATAATCGGCATGCAGGCGGCCATGGCGCTGACCAACGCAAGAGCCCACCTCCAGGCCCTCGAGTGCCAGAAACTCGATCACGAGCTCGATCTGGCTCGCTCCATCCAGCAGAGTCTTCTGCCGCAGTCGCCTTTCCGGCGGCAATGGCTCGACGTGGAACCGCAAAGCATACCGGCCCGTGTGATCGGCGGCGACTTCTACGACCTCGTCGAACTCGGCCCCGACCGCTTCGGCCTCACTATCGGCGACGTCGCCGGCAAGGGAATCCCGGGCGCCCTTCTGATGGTCCGGGCGATTAGCAGCCTGAGGCTGAGGGTCGGACCCGACGTATCGCCCGGCGCTGTTTTCCGGATGCTCAACAGAGACCTCGTCCTCAACGGATCGAGAGGCATGTACGTCACCGCCATCTACGCCGTTTTCGATCTAAGCCGCCAAACCCTGCAATTCGCCTGCGCCGGCCATCCGAACCCGATCCTGAGACGTTCGGGCTCGGGCGCCCGATCGCCCGTGAAACATTCAGACGGCATCCCGCTGGGAATTATCGAAAACGCCGAGTTCGAGACGATCGAGATGGAATTCCGACCAGGCGACCTCGCCGTATTCTATACTGACGGCGTGACCGAGGCGAGAAACCTTTCCAACGAAGAATTCACCCTCGCACGCCTCGAAACCCTGATCGGAAGAGAACCGTCCCCGGCAAAACAGCTTGTCGACAGCGTCATGACCGAGCTGGCCTCGTTCACCGCCGGCCGGCCCAGGCACGACGACCTCACCCTCATAGCCGTCGGCGCGCGCCAGTGACAGGGATGACCCTCCCGCCTCATTTCCTCAACTCCCGGCGGCGGCTATCGACCAATCCGACAATCTTACCGACTCAAATATTGATAAGTAATTAGCGTCTGTCCCTGTTTGTCTCTGGACATCTGTGAATTCGGGGTGTCCCCCCACTCGCCAGACGCCTGACCGATGGACAAATCCCGCTCAGAAAAATATAATAGAGGAGGATGACACGCTCATGCCGTAATCAGCGAACATCTAAACCATCGGGGGACGGACTGATCGCTAAATTGTGCCACAAATGCGGCGACGCCTGGGAGTCCGAACGGCGCATCCCGGGACGAACCGAGACGTGCGCCGGATGCGAATACGACCTTCACTGCTGTCTCAACTGCAAGTTCTACGCCCCGGGCAGGCCGAACGACTGCGTGAGCCCAACCGTCGAGCCAGTCCTCGACAAGGAGAAGGCCAACTTCTGCGGCGAGTTCGAGTTCGCCGACGGCAGGGGACCCAAAACAGACGACGGCGCGCGGCAAAAGGGACGGGATGACTGGGGCAGCCTCTTTGGAGGCGACTAAGCTGAATCCAGCGTCGTTCGATCGCCAAACCGATACGGAAGGATTACAAGTATGCTTAAACAGGGAGGCCATCTGCTCGCAAGAGCCCTTGGAAACGAAGGCGTCGAGTGCGTCTTCACGCTCTGCGGCGGACACATACAGCCGATCTATTCCGGCTGCGTCGAGGCGGGCATAAGAATCATCGACGTCCGCCACGAACAGGCCGCCGCCCACGCGGCCGACGGATGGGCCCGAGTTACGCGCAGGCCCGGCGTCGCCATCGTCACGGCCGGGCCGGGCACGACCAACGCCGTGACCGGCGTCGCTAACGCGATGAGGGCCGGCAGCCCGATGGTCCTTATAGGCGGGCAGGCGCCCCTTTTCCAATTCCAAAAGGGCGCGCTACAGGAAATGAATCACCTCGACCTTATGCGGCCAATCACGAAGTCCGCCGTCCGCGTTCATGAGACCCGCAGGATTCCCGAATACATCGCCGCCGCGTTCCGCGAGGCCGCGGCCGGCCGCCCCGGCCCGGTGTACCTCGAAATCCCGCTCGACGTGCTCATGAACTCCGAAAACGAGGACACAACCGTCTTCCCCGAAAACCGGCGCGCCGAGGCGAGAACTTACGGCGACCCGGCCTGCGTCGAGCAAGCGGCCGAGCTGCTGCGCTCGTCCGCCAGTCCGGCGATAATGGCCGGCAGCGCCATATGGTGGGATGACGCCGGCGAGGTTGTTCAGGAACTGGCCGCATGCCTCACGGCGCCTATATATGTCAATGGAATGGCGCGCGGTTGTATCAGCACGAAGAATCCACTTCATCTCTCGACCACGCGGGGCAAGGCGCTTGGGGGGGCCGACGTCGTTCTGCTGGTCGGCGCCGAGTTAGATTTCAGGCTCAGATACGGCGATTCCGTCTTGATTAATGGAAACGCGAAAATCATTCAGATCAACATCGACGCGGGCGAACTCGGGCACAACCGCTCGATCGACGTCGGCATTGTCGGCGACACGCGCGCGGTCGTGGGGCAAATTCGCGACGCGCTCGGCTCACCCGGCGTCTCATCCGAACGCAAGAGCTGGGTCGACGGCCTGAGAGACGCCGAAAATGAGACTCTTGAGCGAATAAGGCCCTATGCGGAGTCCGACGCCGTCCCGATTCACCCGGCGCGCCTGTGCCGCGAAATCGACGATTTCCTCGATGACGACGCGGTAGTCGTCGGCGACGGGGGTGACATAGTATCCATGGGGGCGCGAATGATCCGCGCCCGCGCGCCCGGACACTGGCTCGATCCCGGCCCGCTCGGATGCCTCGGCATGGGCGTCCCGTTCGGGCTTGCGGCCGCCGTCGCCAAACCCGACAAACAGCTGCTCCTGCTCTACGGAGACGGCTCGTTCGGGTTCAACGGGATGGAAATCGACACCGCTGTCAGGTTCGGGCTTCCGATGGTGGCCGTCATCGGCAACGACGGCGGCTGGGGCCAGATGCGCATGGACGCCCGGGCGATGGGTGTCGGCGCCGAAGACCTCGTCGCCACCGAACTAGGCTTTACTCGTTACGACAAGATGGTCGAGGCGATGGGAGGTTTCGGCGAATACGTCGAGAATCCTTCCGATATACGCCCGGCGCTCGAACGCGCGTTCGGCTCAGGAAAGCCGGCATGCGTAAACGTCAAGATCGACCCCGCGGGCACGCGACAGGTTTTGCGCCCGACCCGCGGCATGGCGCCGTAAACATTCGCTGAGGAGGCAAAGGATATAGGCAAGCTACACGGGACAACACTCGGGCTCAAAGCTAATCAGATAAAACGCCTTGAGCGGATCTACCGCCGCAAGATCGCGCCGGAGAGGATCGTTTCACACGAAGTCGCGCGAAACCTTACGGAACTATCTCACGAAATTCGGAGACAGATAGGTATTCTCGTCGACCGCAGGGGCAGAATCTCCCACGTAATAGTCGGAGACGCTCGATCCGTTTTCCTGCCCGGCCTCGAACGGGACTATCCTGCGGCCGGAAGCCGGCTCAGAGGCCTGCGGCTGGTGCACACCCATCTCAATGGAGAGCCTTTGAGCGAGGACGACCTGACCGATCTCGCCCTGCTCAAGCTCGACATGGTCGTCGCCCTCGGTGTCGATTCGGACGGCCTGCCCGCCGACGCGCACGCCGCGCACCTGCTTCCGTCAAATCGGCAGGGCCGCGCCTGGCAGCTTCTCGATCCACAGCCGCCGGCGCAACTGGACGTCGACTTCACGGCGCTCATCGCCTCGATCGAGGAGGAAATCACGCGAGGGCGCCCCGGCCGTTCGCATGCGACCAAGCGAAACCGCGCGATACTCGTGAGCGTGACGACCGCCCCTTCGCATGAAGCCGAGGAATCTCTCGAGGAACTGCGCGATCTGACCGAGACGTCGGGCCTCGAGGTCGTCGACTGCGTCGTGCAGCGCCGCCAGCGCCCCGATCCGCGTTTTCTCATGGGTAAAGGTAGGATGAAGGATCTCATCCTGCGCTCGATGCAGTTAGACGCCGATATCCTGATCTTCGATCAGAACCTCAATCCCTCACAGCTGCGTTCGGTCACCGACATGACCGAGCTGAAGACGCTCGACCGCACCCAGTTGATCCTCGACATCTTCGCCCAGCACGCCAAAAGCACCGACGGCAAGCTGCAGGTCGAACTCGCGCAGCTCAAGTATCTGCTGCCTCGGCTCGTCATGAAGAACACCGCCATGTCGCGCCTCACCGGCGGCATCGGGGGCCGCGGACCAGGCGAAACGAAGCTCGAGATCAATCGCCGCCGCGCGCGCGACAGGATCATCCATCTCGAAAAGAGGCTCAAAGGCTCGGCCAAAAACCGACGCCTGCGGCGCAGCCGACGCAAGCGAGAGGGCCTGCCCATTATCTCCATCGTAGGCTACACGAACGCCGGCAAATCGACGCTGCTCAACGCGCTCACCAACAGCAAGGTAATCACCGAAGACAAACTGTTCGCCACGCTCGACACAACGAGCCGCAGGCTGCGGTTCCCGCGCGAGCGAGAGGTCATAATCACCGACACCGTCGGTTTCATCAGGGATCTGCCGCCGGAGCTGATGGCCGCCTTCAAGGCGACCCTCGAAGAGCTCGAGGACGCCGACCTGCTGCTGCACGTGGCCGACGCCGCCAGCGAATATCTCGAACACCGAATAGAAGTCGTCCGCAAAACGCTCGCCGAACTCGATCTCAACGGCAAGCCGCGCCTGCTCGCGCTGAACAAGGTCGACGGCATCTCGCCCGAGACGGCTGAAAATCTGCGGCGAAGGCACCAGGGAACCCCCATCTGCGCGCTCGACAAACAAACGCTTCATCCCCTGATATCCGAAATGGAAGCCATCCTCTGGCCGTAAATCTTTTTCGGGACTCGTTCGTTTATAATAGCAGGAAAGGCGAAAGCATATTCGACGAAGGGGAACGCGATCTTGGCCATTTCCGACGAAGCGTTGATGCTCAAATACGCCGGGGGCGACGTCGGCGCCTTCGAGCAGCTTGTCGAGCGGCACCGCAGACCGCTGTTCGGATACCTGTGCCGCGTGTTGAAAAACCGGGAATCGGCCGAAGACACGTTCCAGGAGGTATTCATCAGGGTTATGAAAGCGCGCTCGACATACAAGAAGAAGGCCAAGTTCAGCACGTGGCTCTATCGGATCGCGCGCAACGCCTGCATCGACTCCCTGAGGCGCGAGAAATATCGCAAGACCGAGTCGCTTTCCAAACCGAAAGACGCCGTCGGCGAATCGGAGCTGACGCTGCTCGACGCGCTCCCAAGCCCCAACCCGGGGCCGGACATAGAGTTCGACCGCAAACAGTTCTCGGAGGCCCTCAAGAAATGTATCGAGCGCCTCAGCCCCGAGCAGCGCGAGGTCTTTATCCTGCGCCAGTACCAGAATCTTCCATTTCAGCAAATCGCGCGCGTCACCGACGCCACCGAGAGCACCGTTAAGAGCAGAATGCGGTACGCGCTCAAGAGCCTGAGGAAAATGCTCGTCGAAGAAAACATCGTCGAGGAGGTGGCAACCTGACATGAAGTGCAACGAGGCGCAATCGCTGATGCTGGATCACCTCTATGGCGGTCTCAAGCCGCGCAAGGAAAAGGCGCTGCTGCTCCATCTGGGGGAATGCTCCACGTGCGCAAAGGAGTACGCGGCCCACAAGGCGACCGCATCGGCCTTCGCAAAACTCGATATGGAAGAGCCGCCGCCGGGACTCACCGCCAAAGTCGTCGCGATGGCGACCGAGGATATCGAGCGCCAGAAATCCACGCGAGCGGCCCTCGGTGGATTGCGCTGGGCGCCGACCCTCGCGACCGCGGCCGTGGCCGTCGTGGCCGTCGTATTCGTCGTGAGATATATTCCGCAAAAGACGGAGATTCAGCGGATTGCCTCCGCGCCTGTCGTGCGATCCGTGGAAGAGGCAAAAGACGCCCTCGCGCCGCCTGCCCCGGCCGAACGGGAAGAGACCCTTGGTCTGCTCGCGAAGCAATCGGCCGTTCGACCTGAAATGGAGACGGCGCCGAGCGACGAATATCGCGCAAACGCGAAAGTGAAAGCCAAGGCGGGCTTCTACGACCGGGAATCCGGCAGAGGCCTGGACCGCATCGCGGGGATGGAGAGTGACGCCCTCGACAGCAACGGCCTCGGCGACGATATCGCGATGGATAATCTTGCCGCCGGCGAACCCGACACTGTCTTGACCCAGTCGAAGAACCGTGTCATCGTCGGAGGAAAGGCCTCCGTGGACGGCCCGCGCGCGTCGGAGCAACAGAAGATCGTGTCAGCCTCCGAGAATAGACGACAACTCCGGGCGCTCGGCTACATCGACTCCGGCTCGTTCGGCCGTTCCGATGTTGAGGGCTATTCCATACGCTCGCGCGGGGACAAAGAGATTAGCGCGAAGCAGCCCGCGAGTTCGTCGCTCAGTTTTCAATACTCACATGCGGATGAAAAGAAAACCCTCAAGCTCGGCGAAGGGGTGTCGGCTGTCGTTGAGCCTGAAGCGCCGGCCCCGGCAAAGCCGCAGTCGATGCCCGCCAAACCCAAGCGAATACAGGCTCCCCTGAAAAAGGAACAGGCGTCCGGCGCCGCCGGCTCGGTCGAGGTCGGCAGTGTCGCCGGCTCGATAATTACTCGGGGAGAGCGCAAGTTCGATTTAGATGCCTCCCAAGAGGAAATGGTCGTGGGCAACGGCGAGTTATTCGACGGGCGAGAGTTCAACGAGGCCGTCGCGGAGTTCGAGAAAGGCGCCCACCGCGAGCCCGACAGCCAGTTCGCGGCCAAGGCCAGGTACAAGCTCGGCAGAACCTACCAGGAAGAGGACGACTGCGAAAAGGCGCTCGCCGTATACGAGACGATCCCCGACGAGCGTCCCGATTTCGACGGATTGGCCGACGTGTACATCGCCATGGGCGACTGCTACCTCGAACTGAATCGATTCGAGGACGCCATAGGCGCCTTCGAACTCGTCCGCGAAAAGTTCCCCGATAAAAGCATACTTGCGGCAAGAAGATTAGGCGAGGTTGTCGCCACGCAGAAGGCGTTGGAAAAAGCGAACGAGGACGCGGCCGAGGACTCTCGGCGGTCTGCCGAGGAAGTCGAGGAATAAATGTTCGCCCGCCACGCGCCATCCGGGAAAGCGCGCCAACCTTAGAGTGTTCGGCCGGCGAGACGCCTACTTCGTGCCGGAGCCTTCCCACTTCTTATGTGCGCCCGACCACCTCTTTATTTCCTTGAGCTTATCCCACTGATCTTCAGTCAATGTAGATTTAAGCGCTATGAAAGCATCCGCAAGCGTGACGGCCAGGGATTTCTTAATTTCGTATTTTTTGGCGATCAGCTCATTCACTTTCTTGGCATCAGGCTTGTCCTTGTACAGTTCAGCCATAATGTCAATCTGGACTATTTTCGCGTCAGCTCTTTTCCCGATCAGAGCCTTCCTTGCCTCTCTCTTCAGATTGTGGATAGCCGCTTCCTGGTCGTCCGACAGGCCTAATCGCTCTCCGCCCTTGAGAATCATACTCGCTTTGTGAAAGAGCGCTTCGTCGATCCTTCGAACATCCGTCATCCGCTTCTTCCCA
>SDBT01005336.1_pt1 | contig 21592 bp, 26 predicted proteins | sample 2277101 | NCBI WGS metagenome assembly SDBT01 (sample SAMN10404973, study PRJNA504765) | marine sediment metagenome | isolation source: marine sediment core GS10_PC15, 103 cmbsf | place: Arctic Ocean: Southern Knipovich Ridge | collected 2010
GGGCAGTAGACAGTGCGGAGGTATCCGCTGTGCTGACGGCGGCCGGAACGGACGTGACGCTGGTCGTCGACGTCACCGAACGTTTCATGGAGCTAATACCGCCGGCGGCCGTGATCTCGTTCGCGATTTTCAACTTCGATTCGTGGAGATACATGACGGATGAGGAATTCGCGATGGCAGTAAAACGGCGAGACGTCCGGGACGGCGTGGTCACCGAACTCGAGAAAATGACAACCGCGAACGGGCACGCGGTCGAGCTGGTCGCGGTCGGGACGGAGTACCAGCGCCGCGACAAGATCGTCGGGATGCCGGCGGCGCAGGTTCTATACGGCGACGAAGAACGCGAACACGCGGAGATGCATCGCAAAAAAGGATTCCTCGAGCTGCACGTTGTGTTCTGGGCGCAGGACACCTCGGCGCTTTCGGCGGAGTCGCAACTGGACGAGATGGTCGCGAGCGGCGAGACACTACTCGAAACGCAGACCGGCGCGCAATGGCTCGGGCTGGGCTACATCGACCAGGTCACGATCGACGGCATCCGGCCGTTTGAAGCGGAGGAGGACGCGACGCGCGGCTTCCGCAGCTACGTCATGGACGTCACGGTCGTCTATCGATACGACCGCCTCGATCCCTAACACCCAGGAGGACCGATGAAGGACTACAAGATCAAGATCACGCTGGCGCAGCCGAGGATCCTCGACGACGAAGAATGGGTCGGGCCGAAGGGCATCCGCTGCATACCCGGCCGCACGATCGAGGTTCCGGAGCCCGTCGCGCGCAACCTGATCGGCCGCCCGGGATTCGAGGTTCCGCTGGACCTGGTCCGGACGGTTGCGAAGGAAACGCAGGAGGACCCGAAGACGAAGGAGCAAGCCCCGACCGACCGCGCGATCGCCGCCGCGCTGGTCATCGAGGCCGCCGGCTCGAAACCGAAAACGAAGCCGGCGCGCGGAGGGAAGTAAATCATGGGCGGATACAATCAGTACGCATCGATCGGCCACGAAGCGGTCTGGGGCACGGAGGTCGCGCGGACGGATTTCCATCGCGCCTACGACGACAGCGTGATCACGCCGAACGTTCCGCGCGACCCGGTCGAGTACCTCGGGCACCGGGATCCCGACCTGACGTTTGACAAACTCGAGTCGGCCGGCGGGACGTTGACAATTCCGCTGACGTACAACAACGGGATCGAGCTGTTGATGTACTACGCGCTCGGGCAATACCTTCTGACCGGCGGCGGCCCGCCGCACCCGCATGTGTTCACGGTGGACAATACGCCGTATTCACGCGCGGCCACGCCGCTGATCGGCCTGAGCTATGAGCTGAATTACCAGCTCCCCGAAACCGCGTTCGAAGCGATGCTGATGACGGGCGGCCGGATCCAGACCGCGAGCGGATCGATCGTCGCCGGCGAGGAAGCGAAGGCGACGTTTGAGCTGGTCGGAAAGCAAGCGATCGTCGAACCGCTGACGGGCACGCCGACCTTCCCGGACTACGCCGGGAACGACACGGTCAAGTGGTCGCAGGTAACGATGAAGATCGACACGGTCGCCACCACGATCTACAACATCGACTGGAGCCTCGCGAACAACCTGAAAGTCGATCGCGGCATTCTTGGTTCGGCATTCATCGCGGAGCCGCGAGCGCAGGGACGGCGAACAATCACGGGATCGCTCTCCAAAGAATACGCGAACAAAGACATTCTGAACGACTGGATCGGCGGAACGATCGCGGAGCTGGAGGCGACGGCGACCGGGCCGGGCAACTTCAAGATCGTCTATCTCTGGAAGCGCGTCCAGTACACCGGCGAAAGCCCGAAGCTCGCGGAGGCGGAGGAGCAGGAGCAGACCTGCCCCTGGATGGCGCTCCGCGACGCGACGGACACCGCGATGAAAGTCACGATCACGAACGAAGACGCGGCGCCGTTCACGCCGTAATCCGAAAACCAGCGGGGCTCGCAATGGGCCGGGCCCCGCGCAACGCAGGGAGAATCGCTATGGGCAAAGCGAGGCAAGCATCGGTTCCGGCGAAGCAACGCCGTCGGGCCCGAGCGGGCGCGGCGCAGCCGGCCGCGGAAGACGGAGCAAGAGCGGAGGCGCAGGCGAAGATCGCCGCAACCAAGGGCGAGGTCGTTCACGACGGGATGTGCCAGTTTGACGTTCCAATCGGCACGCGGATCCAGCGGGTAATTTTTCGCGTTCCAGACCTCGAGGACCTGGCGGAGATCGATCAAGACGTCCCGCTACTTCCGGTCGGCGACGAACTCAAGGCGGAGGCCGATGCGGACGCGCCAACGGCGATGGGCAAGATCATGTCGGACCCGAAACAGCTGCAGGTATTTATGAAGCGGGCAAACCTAATGTTGATCGCGACAGCGATCGAGCCGCGGTTGGTCGCGAGGACGCGACTCGCACCGGAGGACGGAACGCTCGCCGTCCGCGCGATTCGATCGCAAGATCGGGTGTACATTTTTCTCGTCCTAACCGGGCTCGCTGGGTATACCGCGAAGGCCGCCGCGGAGATTGCCCCTTTTGTAGAAGCGAACGGATCAAGCTAAAGTGCGACGCGCTCGCACACCGCTATGGCCGGAGGCCCTCCGATTTCCTGGGCGGCGTCGGGCCGCGGAGTTGGACCCGGCTGCAGCGCTGGACGTTCGATGTGCACGCGCACAATACCGGCATCACAACCGAGAATCGCGCGAAGAAGCAAGCGCTCGCTGACGCGAGGCGGAAGGCGGGAATGAAGTAGATGGCGACGCGCAACGCCCGGATGATCCTCTCGGCGCAGGACCGAGCCTCGAAAACGATTTTCGGAGTAAGCGGCGCGCTGAAAGGGCTAGGCGCGCTCGCGGTTGCGGTCGGCGTAACAAAGATCGGGAAGGAGATGGTCCGCGGCGTCGCCGAAGGCGTCAAGGTATTTAAAGCGTTCGACCAGCAAATGTCCACGACCGCGGCGGTCCTCGGGAAGACGAAGGACCAGATCGCCGCGCTGGACAAGCAAGCGAAAACCCTCGGCCGGACTACGCAATTCACGGCGCGCGAAACCGCGGAAGCGCAAAACATCCTGGCGAAAGCCGGCTTCTCGGTAAACGAAATCTTCAGCGCGATCCCAGGCACGCTGGACCTGGCGGCCGCCGGCGAGATCTCGATCGGCCAGGCGGCCGACGTTTCCGCGCAGCTAATCCGGACCTTCGGCCTCGAGGCTTCCGCTTCGACGGACGTCGCCGACCTGCTGGCGAAAGCGGCGAACACTGCGAACACGACAGTCTCGGAGCTGGGCGATGCGTTCAAATTCGCGGGACCGGCCGCGAAGGTCCTCGGCGCGAGCCTCGACGAAACGGCCGCGGCGATACAGCTCGTCAGCGACCGCGGGCTGAAGGGATCGCTCGCCGGCACCGGCCTCGGCAAAGTAATGACGACGCTGCTGGGGCAAGTAAACAAACTCGAGGGCGCAACCGGATTGAGTGGCCTCGAGGAGCAACTATTCCGCACGGACGGCAGCTTCATCGGTCTAGCCGCAACGTTCAAACTGCTGAAGGAAAACGGCATCGATTCCGGCGACGCGTTTAAGATCTTCGGCGAGCGGGCCGGCAAGGTCGCGGCGATAATGCTCGACAATACCGACGCGCTCGAGGCCGCGACGGAAGCGCTGGGCATCCGCAAGGGGTTCGCGAAAGCCGTCGCGGAGGTCAAGCTCGACAACCTCGCGGGCGACACTACGAAATTCAACAGCGCGGTCGAGGGGCTGCAGCTGATCATCGGCGAGCAGCTAAACGAAAGCCTGCGAATCCTGGTGCAGCAATCCACGCTCTTGATTCAAGCGTTCGCCGATTCCGCGGAGGAAGGCAACTTCCTAATCGACGTTCTAGCAAAAGTCGCGTCGGCAATTTCCAGCGTCGGAACAATAGCGCTCGGGATCGCGGACGTAGTTCAGATCACCTGGGCCGGGATGCGGATCGCTTTCAATACATTTGTCCAAGCGGTAATCCAGGGCCTCGCGGATTTGAGCGCCGCCTCCGCATCGATCGCCGAGACACTAGCCTTCACGGACGCGATGGAAGAACGCGCCGCGGGGATCCGCCGCACCTCCGAAGACTTCCAATTCATGGCGGATTCGTTCGGCGATCAGAGCGAAGACATCTGGGAAGCCGCCGGCGAAACCAGCACGCGGCTCGATGAGATCGCCAACAGCTTCGCCGGGATCACGGGCAAGGCGAACGAGGCCCTGGCCGCGTCGGTTGCGGCGGCCGACGCCGCGGCTACCGCGCTAGAGAAAAAGGCCGAAGCCGGCGGCGGGGAGCCGAAGACGGGCCCGCAATTCGTGAGCGAAACCGGCCTCGCCGCGCTCGACGAAGCCGGCGGCGGGGACAGAATACGAACAAGGTTCCCCGCCCTTTTCGCGAAAGTTGAGGCCGACACCGCGGCCCACGAAGCGCGGCTGACGGAGATCGGCCTCGAGGCGAAGCTGGCGCGCGCCGACCTCGAGGACGCGATGTCGGAAGAACGATTCCAGCTCCAGATGGAGGTCACGCTCGAGCGGCAGGCGATCGAGCTGGAAGCCCTCGATGGGAACCTGACGGAGCAGGACGCGATGCGGCAACTTTTCGCGCTGAAGAATCAGAAACGCGAGGAGCAATTTACCGCGAAGAAAAACAAGATGGACGAGCTGGCAAAGCGCCGGCAAACGCAGCAAGTCGGGGCGCTGGTGAGCGAATCGATCGCGGGACTGCAAACCCTATTCGGCGAGAATAAAGCGTTCTCGATCGCAAGCGCGATTGTGAATACGGCGATGGCGGTCACGAACGCGCTCGCCGTAAGCCCGCCGTGGGTCGGGATAGCGCTGGCGATCGTCATGGCGGTCAAGGGCCTCGCGGAGATCGCGAACATCAAGAAACAGAAGTTCGCGCACGGCGGAATCGTCCAGGGGATCGGCGGCGTCGATACGGTACCGGCGCAGCTAACACCGGGAGAGCTGGTACTCCCGACGCAGGGCGACCAGGCGGAGCTCATTCTCGAATCGATCGCGAGCGGCGGCGGGATTGGCGGGACGACGATCGTCAACAACTTTATCGAGGGCGACGTCTTGGACCCGGATGATTACTTCCAGCGCATGGCGCAGCCGATCGGCCGGGCGCTCGAGGCGCTGGCCGACGACGGAGGAGCGGCGTAATGGCGGCGGATTATACGTTCCAACCGACGAACGACTACAGCCCGAAAATCGCCGGCGAGAAAACCACGATCAATGAACTCGAGGACCTCTCGGAGCTACGGCTGCGGCAGGGCGAAACGATCGGCGGGACCTATACAGAGAACTACCGGATGACCGGGCCGGAACTGGCGCTGCTGATGGGGTTTTGGGAAACCCGGCAGGATACCGAGAGCTTCACCAAATTGAATTACGACCCGCGGGATCCCGCCTTTGATCCCGACGACCCGGGAGCGGCAGCCGGGCCGGTCACGCGGGTCCGATTCCTGAAGCCGCCGATCTGGAAGATGCGAGCGCCGGACGACTACACGGTCCGCGTAATTTTCAAGACGCTCCCGAACGAATGATCACGACGAACGAAGCTGTGATCGCGAAGCTCTGCGCGCGACAGCTGGACGCGTGCAGCGCGGCGGAAATCTACCCGCCTGGATGGGGCCGGCTACGCGCGATCTTCCTGAACGGCGACATGGAGGACTGGGGCAGCGCGACGGACCTGAACAACTGGAGCGAGGGGCTCAGCGGCGGCACGGTCAACCGCGACGGAACCGATCAACGCAACGGAACGTTCTGCGCGCGGTTCGACAAAACCAGCGCGGCGGTCGTAACGCTGACGCAGGACATCAAGAACACGAACTTTCTGCCGGTAGTAACGCAGGGGCTGACGCCGGGGAAGTGGTATCACGTTTCTGGTTGGACGAAAGTCTCGGCCGCGGTCACCGGGACGGGTCCGTATATTCGCATATTCAATCAGACGCCGAGCCCGGACCTATACCTGCAGCTTTTAGAAGCGACCGGATGGACATCGGCCGTCACAAGCCTGCTGGTCAACCCCAACCTGTCGCAGACATACGTCCGCTTCTCGCGGTGGTTCCAGCTCCCGGCGACGTTCGGGACAACCGACGCGATCCGTTTGCAGCTGCGTGAAAACGTTTCCCCGGCCGGTTCGATCTTTTGGGATGATTGGAATGTCGAGGGGCCGTTCGACCGCCCGGGCTTGTACTACGCGACGAAGACGATCACGCACCGCGGCGACGACTACACGCCGCAGATTTTGAAGACGGGCCCGACGAAGGACACGATGAAGATCGTGCAGCCGCGCAGCTCGATAGTATTGGCGAACGCGAACCGCCCGCTGCGCGCGTACATCGATCCGGATACTTTCGCCGGCGGCCGGATATTTCACCGGGTAATCTTTCTCGACCCGGCCTCGAGCCCCACGACCTTCCAGCCGGTCGCGGACGAAACGGACCTGGTTTATTTTCAGGGCGTCGGGCGCCGGCCGAAGAAAGCAAAGGACCTCGACGTAACGCTGCCGATGGTCGGGCGGCTGAACCCGCGGAAACAGCCGTTCCCCGGGCGATCGACCGCGACCCGCTGCCAGGTCCGGCGCTTCGCTGACGGGACCGATTGCCCCTACACGCACACGACCACGGCGACGAACGACAACCCGGCGCCGGCGGCCGCGAGCGTGAGCGTTACGGTCGCGGTCGGGACGCTCCTGCGCGACGGGCAGAAAATCAAAGTCGGGAACAGCCCGGAAGTCACGATCGCGAGCGGCGGCGGGACCGTAGCGATCACGCTCGACACGGCGATCAACTGGAAGTCGGGCGACGCGGTGCGCTACACGGCCTGCGACCGCACGTTTAAACGCTGCGAAGACCGCGAGCAAGAAACATTTTTTCTTGGGTTCCGTCGAGCGGACTATATGACAAAGCCGCTGTTCCATGTGGGGGACAAGGCTTTTGGATCGGCGGCCGGGATCGGCCAGGACCCGATCTCGGAGATGTTCAAACTATTTCTGGGATCGACGTGGAATCCTTTTTCCATTGCGATCGCCACGATCGCTTCGCCCGGCGGCGTCGTTCCGTTTTTTTCCGGCCGGCGCTGGACGAGGGGCGTCCTGATCGAGGAGGCAAACGGAGTAACGGCGCCGTCCGCAACGATCAACATCAGGATCTATCTGCTAGGCGAGGGGCCCTGCGCGAGCGTGGTCCGCGTTCGCGAAAGCGGCGAGTTCGTGCAGAACCTGGTCAACGCCGGCGGGCTGCATCACGGGACTTACTGGCGGCCGGGCTCGATCGGCATCGCCGGCGCCGAAGACGTCGCCGCATACACCGCGGACCCGGGCGGCACGGACCCCGACGAACGGCCGCAAAACACCGACCTCGCAACCGTTACCCAGGTCCCCTACAGCCGGAGCTTCTACGCGATCGTCTACACGAAGGAGGACGCGGACTTTCAGCCGTCCGGCACAGATTTCGAGTTCGATTGCAAGGCGCTCGAGATTCAAAAGTACCTCGCGACGGGCGCCACGGACGGCGCGCTGGTCTGGAGCCCGAACCCGCCCTGGGCGACGGTCGCGATCGTCACGACGCCGCGCTATGGGTTCGACCTGCTACCAGCCGACCTGGACATGGCGGTGATCAAGCCGGAGGCCGACTACTGCGACGTCGAGCAGGACAGCAAGCTGGCGCTCACGATCTCGACGGCGAGCGCGACCTCGGCGGTTGTTCCGGTAGAACACACGGACGGATTCTACCCGGGGCAAACGATCGACGTCGGCGGGGACACGGGCCTCGAGGTCGAGGACGTAAGCGGCCCGACAAACGAGATCACGCTGACGGCCTCGATCACCTACGCGACGAACGACGTTGTCCAGGGCAAGCCCCGCCGATGGGAAGCGCACTATAACAAAGGCGACAAAGGCGACGGCCTGGGCGCGATTCGAGATCTTCTATTTTCCTGCCTGGGATTCCTGACCACGGACTACACGACCGGGAAGCTGCAGATCCGCGCGGAGCGGAACACCGCGATCGACCATCTCACGAACGGGAACCTCGACGCCTGGACCGGCAGCGTTCCGGACGGCTGGATCGTAAATATCGGCGGCGGCCCCGCCGGGACCGTGACCGAAGAAACGAGCGTGGTCCACACGCCCGGCGGCAGCGCCGCGAAGCTGACGCGGACAACCGACGACGGGCAGATCCGGATCCATCAAGGCGGGATCACGACGCTGCAGGGCGGGCATTGGTACCTCGCGAGCGGTTGGATCCGCGCGACGACGCCCTCCGGTTTCGGTTTCAATTTTGCGTTTAAATTGCGGCACCGGAACCTGTCGAACGCCGCGACCTGGTGGAACAAGCAAGACGGCACGCCGCCGGCGTGGGAACACGGTAGTATCAATAAATACGCGTTCTCGATCGACGCGCCGGCCGACACCTGGCTCAAAGTATATTCGCCGGTCTGGATTCCGCCGGAGTTCGACGGCGACACAATGCAGCTCGAGCTGCACAGCGACACGAGCGGGCACGCGGCGATCGGCGAGGACCAGATCCTCTACCTCGATGATTGGAAATACGAGGGGCCGCTGGACGGCTACTACCGCGACACCGACGACACCTGGCTGGCCGCCGCGCTGATCACGAACGGCGGGATGGAGAATTGGACCGCCGGAGTTCCGGACGATTGGGTGACGAACGACCCGGACCACGTTAGGCAGGCTTCCGGTGATAATGCACGAACCGGATCGTTTGCGGCTCTCTTCACGAACGACGAAGGATACCTGGAGTGGAGCTTCTTGGAGTGTCTCCCCGGTCGTGAGTACGAGATAAGCTTTTGGCGAAAGTACTCGGTCAGCGTTATCGACCAGGGACCGCGTGTCGAACTCTTTTCACACGAAACAGGCAACTACCTCGGAACGAATGGCGTTTGGTCGTCCGGTATCAAGGACGCATTCGCGCCACCCCTGATCACGCGGTACGGAAACCAATATCAGTTTTACACGTTCCGCTTCACGGTCGAGGACGCGCACGAAACCTGGCAGGGTATTCGTCTCCGGTTTATCGGCGCGCCGGTTTACGGCGACGTAATAGACGACATCACGGTCCGCGGCCCGATCGACCGCGTCCCGATTCTACAGCCGGGCATGGGGATCGTCCGCGGGACATTCGACTGGCTGAACGACGACGAGGAGCGCCGCGAGGTCAACCAGGTCGCGGTGCCGTTTCAGAACGAAGCCCGCGGCGGGCAGGACGACGTCGGGATCGAGAATGATTACGACAACCAGGACCGCCTGGGGTTCGTGAAGAAGCGGGAATTCCACGCGCCGGCGGTTGCCCACAAGGATCACGCGGTACGCCTGGCGATGATTCTGAAGCGCAAGCTGGTCCTGGGCGCGAGCGGCGCGAAGTTCACCGCCGGCTGGATGGCGCTGGCCGCGCAGCCCGGCGGAGTCGTCGCGATCAGGCATGAGCAAGGTCCCTGGACCGGGCACCTGCGGCGGATCACGAAGCGCGGAATCCTCGGCGCCGGCAACCGCCGGCACATGCTGACGAAGCTCGAGGTCGAGGACTACAACCCGGACGACTACACGCAAAACGCGCCGGACCCGGGCGACGACGACGGGATGGCGAGCCCGCTGGGCACCCTAACAATCGTGATTGACTCGATCACGACCGGCGGCGTCGCGATAATCGGCGGGCAGAAAACAATCAAGATGCACGCCGAAACGACGATCGCGCTGACGCCGAATTTCGCGACCGTCAAGTGGTACCGCAGCACGGTCATGGGATTCACGCCGGCGCAAGATACGCTGTTCCAAGTCAGCTCGCACAATCAGGCGCAGTATTCGCCGAAGCCGACGGAGGTCGGATCCGATCTCTACTTTGTTTGCAAGATCTTCATCACCGGCGCCGGCGGACTGGTCCTGACCAGCGCGGAGAAAAGCGTCCTCGTAACGGGGATCACCTGCAACGAGCAGGATCCGACCGCGTCCGAGTACATACCGGGCGCCAACCTGATAAGAAAGTCCGACCTGATAGGCGATTTTGTTGGCGGTAGTACCGGCGGCTGGATACACGACACCTCCACCAACCCGGCACCGGTAAGAACAAAACCCGACGCCAATATAATCGGTGTTGGATACGCACAAGCGATGATCGACCCGGAGCTTGCGTACGACGGGGCCATCGGTAGCGACAACGGAACGGCAGCCACGGCTTCGGTTGGCCTTGCTCCCAGAATAGAGGGATCGGTTTACCGGTTTCTAACAGGAGCGCAGACCGTAGTCGGTCGGTGGGTGTTCAAGTTCGGGCTTACCAACGTTCTGCCTGGATTGAACGAGGGCAAGTTCCTGTATTCCGAGGGACCGATCGGGCCGTACTTCGACTGCAACTTCCCAGTCCAATTCCCCGGACCATCATCCATCTTTGGGCCGATTCACGCTGCATTGAATAAGACAGACCTGCGGGCGAAAGTTAGCATCCTGCGTTTGGAGGACGATACCTCGAACACCCCGATACTGAGTCTCTGGGATCTGGAGCATCACAGTTTCCCCAGCCAGGGGGCGTTGTTCTCGTCAACCTACGGTGGGTTGATAACGATGTGCAGCGATGGCGTGACGGACAAGACCGTCGATCAGGTTCTGCCGTTCGACACGTTTGGAGCAGCAGTCGAAGGCGCGTTCTTAGTGTTCAGCATGTACGCTCGCGAGCTGAACTTTGCAGGCGACGCTAACCTGTTCGTTAAGCTACGCGCAAATGACGGGTCGTTCGATACCATAATGTCGCTGACCCCGACCACTCAACTCACTGTCGGGTGGCGAAGGTTCGCTGCTAGAGTAGAGATTGATTCTACGCAGACGCAGGGTCCGTATACGATTCGATTTAGTTCGCTCTCGACGAGGTTCATCCAAATAGCACGTCCGTCCTTGACGGTCGGGCAGCAAGTATATGGCTGGGGCACGCACGCGAACGACCCGCATCCGATCACGGACTTTCCGTTTGGAGCGGTCGGCAATTTCACGCCGGGCCCATGGAGCGGGGACTATACGTCGATGACACGAATCGCGGAGGTAACATGAGAACAACGAAGGGCAGCACGAAGTTTCTGGCGGCGATCGGCGGCGCGATCGCGATCACGATCGGCGCGTGGATCGTATCGGACCTCGACCCGGTCGAAGCGCAACCCGCGAACTCTCTCGTCGTCTGCGTCGTTCCACAGTGGCAAGCCGAAGGCGACATCTGCAACTTCGGCTATCTCGGGTGCGGTGCGTTCCTCGTCACGGAGTCGGCGAACCGCGGCCGAATCGTTTGGTGCAACGATTCCGATTCGCTAAACGACTACATCGCGCCGGCGGAGGCGACCGACCGCACCGGCTGGTACATCCTATCCGACGACATGAACACGCAAGCGGAGTGGAAGGATCAGATCGGCGTCGGTTCGTTCGACGCGGACAACGAATTCCTGATGGGCGCCGGGCGCGTATGGGAGCTGACGCTATCCGATCACCTACGCGGGCAGATCACCGACGAAACCGGCGGGCTCGATACCGGTTCGATGGTTGTGTTCAGCGACTTTCCCGTCCTCGAGCTGGGCCTCAAGGTCGGGACCGGAGCGATCGGCGCCGACCGCGTGCTGACCACCTACGACTTCCCAACGGACGACAGATTCTTCTACGACCATTCGGCCGTCGCAACCGCGATGTACGCGGCACAGGTTAACGGGACGGTCATCCGAACTCTCGGCGGGCATTTCACAGAGGGCAGCGGCGACGGGCTGCCCGGTATCACGATCAAGAAAGACGCTATCGACCTCGGCGCGGCGGGACGACCCGTGTCGGCCGCAATTACCATGCGCACAAGATTCGCGGCAGTCGCCGGGGGATCGTTCAACGGGAAGGTTACGGTTCAGGGGGACGACTCGAAGACCGCGTCGGCAACTCAAACGCAGGCGGGCGGGACAGCGATCGGCGACTCCTGGGTATACGAATGTTCCGTTGTGGCGACAACCGGGGACTCGCTAACCCTACCCGGAGCGCAGAGCGGGCGACTAATCGAGATCATCAACAACGGAGCGAACGCGCTCTGGCTCTGGCCCGCAGTCGGCGACAAGATCGGAGCAAACGCAATCGACGCAAAGGTCGTGGTTAGCGCCAATAGGTCGGTACTCTGCGCTGGCATAAATACAGCGAAGTGGTCGTGCAACCAGAAGACGCAACTCTAATGGAGAACATCGTGCGAAAGTTTACCGTCCCGGTTTTCGCCGTAGCCGCGCTCGCCGTAGGGCTTGCGCTGATCCCGAACGGCAACGCGGCAGGAGTTTTGATCGGCCGTAGCGGCCTCGACGACGCGCTCGAGGCGCAGGAGATCGTGGCATGGAGCGCGGCGAACGCCGGCGCGGTTCCGGCGCAATACGCGGAGGACCTGGCCCGCGCGCAGCTGGTCGTCGGAACGATCGTGGACCTCGGCGACGACCCGACGAACCAGGAAAAGCTGGACGCGCTCGGGACGGTCGGCACGCGAGCGGAATGCCGGCACCCGGAGCTGCAGCCGCCGCCGGTTTGCTACGTCACCTGGACCGATTCCACGATCGGCGCCGGCGACTGCGAAAACCGCGCGCCCTGCGAAACGATGGGCGGGCAACTTTGCGGATTGCTGAACGGCGCGATCCTGCGCGGCACGAACCGCGACCCGCCCGGCGATAGCTGCGCCGCGCAATGCCTGAAGCCGACCGGGCCCGGGAAACGCCGAATCGTAGCGACCCTGCGGATAGATTGTCGGTGAACAAAGCGCACCCGATGACCGGCGACCTCGAGGCGGCCGCCGCGGCCTGGCCGATCCGCGAGGGCGGGACGACCGGGATGGTCGGGCGGTTCGGGTATACACGCGACGGCGGGAACAAACCGCATTGGGGCGTCGATTACCTCGCGGACCTCTGGCAGGCGGTCCATGCCGCGCACGCCGGTACGATTCACCGCGCAGGATTCGAGCGCGACGGCGCGGGCCGGCAGGTCAACCGCGGATACGGCTCTAGGATCTCGCTGCGCGCGAAGGGCGCCGTCGAGACACGATACGCGCACCTGCTATCGCAGGTTTTCCTCGAGGGGATGGAGGTCGAGGAGGGCGAGCTGCTGGGGTTCGTCGGCCGCACCGGGAACGTCGGCGGCGGCCCGACCCATCTGCACTTTGAGGTTCGCGAGTACGACGCGGCGGCGCGGATCTACAGCCCGATCAACCCGGTCTGGTGGTTGCACGGGACCGATTACGGAACGCGCGAGGGCATCGCCCTGTTTACTGCGGGAGGGACAGCATGAGCGACGCGACGACGCAGCTGGTGGGCGCAGCTCCGGTCTGGATTCCGATCGCGACGGTAGCGGCGGAGGTCTTGATCGTTTCGTTTTTCCTGCACTACATGGTAAAGCGCGACCGCGCGCAGCAAGCCGCGGGCGTAGCCTGGGCGGCGGAGGCGAAGGCGATTTCAGATCGCTGCCACGAAACGCAAGACGCGGCTACCGCGGCGGTCCGGGAGATCGCTGTACAAATGCGCGAGCTTTCTACTCACATAATGCGATTGAACGGCAAAGTCCCCAAAGGGCCATGAGGCCATGAAAGAACGAACCGAAAAGCGGATACGTTGGATGCTCGACTTCGCCGCTAAGAATTGGAAGCTCACGCTGGGGATTGCCGCGATCTCGACCATGACAAGTCTCGCGGTTAAGCCGCCGGCGATCCCCGTCGCGCCGCCGCCGCCGCCGCCGCCGCCGTCACTAACGGCGGAGTGTTCCTGCGACGTCGTCCTGGCTACGCTTGAAATGTGCTTGGACCTAAAGGCGGACGCGCCCCGAACTCTGCCCCTCCTGCGAGGAGGGCACAAAAAAAAGGAGACGAGAGATGAGTAAGCGCGCAATGATCGCGGCGATCGTTTCAGGATTGATCGCCGTCGCGAAATCGATGGGATGGATCGACACGGCGACGGCGGCGATGATCGCCGGCCTGGCGGCAAGCTGGATCGCCGGCGACACGCTGCGGCCGTCCGGGACCAGGGGCATCGCCGGCGGCAACGGAGCGATCCCGGGAAAGTAGAGCGCCGGCGGCAGCGGACCGGCACCGCGCTCGCCGTAGTACGCGCGATCGCACCCGGGCCCTGGAAGCTGGCGGTGGATGGGATCAACGGGCTGCGGGCACGCTACCACGCGAACCGCGGCAAGCGGCAGCGGCGCAAGGCCGCGAAGAAGGACCAGAAAATGAAGCGGCGAGCGGAGCGCCGCGGCCGCCGGCAGCGCAAGCGGGACAGGAGGAAACGGAAATGAGAACGATCGCGATCGGACTACTCGCCGCGGTAGCCGCGACGGCCGCCGGCGCCGGCGAGGTCAACCTGCAATGGGACGCATCCGCCGGCGCGGCCGGCTACAACGTATGGGTCGGAACCGCGCCCGGCGTCTACGGCCCGACGCCGGCGACGACCGGGCCGGCGACGACGCAGCAAGCGCTCGGCCTGGAGGACGGATGCGTTCCGCACTACGCCGTCGTGACGGCGTTCAACGCCGCCGGAGAATCAGACTTCAGCCTGGAGGTCGCGTTTGTACCGCGGCCAATCGTCACGGCCGCGACGCCGCCGTTCGAGGACCCGCCGCCTGCGGAGCTGGTGGTCGCCGGCGATAACTTCGCGCCCGGCGCGACGGTAGAGATCGACGGCGTGCCGACGACGCCGACCAGCGCGAGCTGCGGCGAGCTACGGTTCGCCTACCAGGACTGGGCGGCGATCGCGATCTGCAACGGCCCTGTCTGCGGGTTACACGCCCTCGGCCCGCCGCCGCCGCCGGACGCGCTCGAGGTTCACTAAATCCGCTCCGCCGGGGCCCCGGGCCAGCGCGAGGACCGCGACGCCCGCGCGGCCGGAGCCCCGGCGTCTACACGGCCGCCGCGGGCACCATCGCGGAAAGCCCCGGTTTTCGGGCAAGGTGCACCGCCGGCCGCGATACCGCCGCGAGCGGGCACCGCCGGCGGAGAATCGGCGCCGTAGGTTCGACCAGGAGCCACGATCGCCGGAGCCCTGGCCCGGTTGGACCTGGGGATCCCGGGCCCGCGCAGCCGTAGGCGCCTCGAGGAGCGCCGCGAGGTACCCGGCACCCGTAGGCACCGGCGGATCCCCGCGCAGCCGACCACGACCACGGCAGCCCGGCCGGAATACGTCGCCAGCCGGACGACCACGAGGAGGACGGAAAAGCCCGCCGTTCCGCGCTATCTTTTTGCGGGTTTGTGCCGGAAAACGCTGGCGTTCTACGGCAAAACGCCGTATATTAGAGACATAACAAAGGAGGCCGAACATGAACCAGAACACGACAGCGACCCCGAACGGAAACCCGGCGCAGGACGGCATGGACGCCGGCCGGGCCGACAACCGAATCGCCCGGCGGCAGGAGCTGGCGGACGCCGGCAACCGCGCAGCCGGCCTCGAGATCGAGCGCGACCGCCGCGCGACCATGACGCAGGACCAGCGCGACCGCGAGGACGACCTCGCCGACGCGACCTGGGCCGCGCAGCACCCGGCCACGAACGCCGGCGGCGACGCCTGCGGGAACACGGCCGCCGACCGCCGCCGGATCCGCACGACCGCCCGGATCAAGCGCGCGCAGCGGAACAGCACCGACGCGCCGGCGACCCGCAGCACCTGCACCGGATGCGGAACGAAAATCCCGCAGCGCGCGAGCCGATACCTCGCCCTTTGCGGCCGCTGCGTAGGCGCGAGCCGATGACGCCCGCCGACGACGGAAGCGCCGCGGTTCGGCAGGACGACCACGAGGCCGCGATCGAAGCCCGGCTGGCCGAACGCGCCGCCGGCGGCTGCCGCGAGGCCGCCCTCGAGCTGGGACGCGACGCGGAGCAGGAGCAACGGAGGCACCCGATGAATACAAACGAACACACGCCGGCGATCGCCGAATTGATCGACGCGGCGAAGGACGCCCTGGACACCTTCAAGATCGCGGAAGCCACGATCTGCGACAAAGGGCAATTCAGTATCGAGCGCAAGCGCCTGCGGGACGCCCTGGCCGCGGTCGCCGCGGAGGCCCCGGAGCGGATCGCGTTCGACCGCCGCCGCCCGGACGGCCCGGCGCGCAGCCGGAAAACGATCAACCTCCTGGCCTCGAGGCTCGGCCGCGCCGCGATGGACGAACCCGGGGTCCAGGACCTGGTGACGGGATTGCTGGCCGACCTGACAGCCGCCGCCCGGAGTACCCGCGGCGAGCTGACGGCATTCGACCTCGAGGGGATCGGCCGCGCGATGGCCGGCGAGATGGACGACGCGGAGCTGGCCGGCATGGTAAGCGACACGCTGCAGCTGGCGGCAGCCCGCAGCCTCCATCGCCACGCGGACGCGGACGGCGAGCCCTGCTCGCTCTGCGGCACGGACGGCGGCGCCGCGCCCTGCCGATTCGGGCAGCGCGGCCTCGAGCACGAATGGGACAGCCGCGCGGCGAAAGACGGCGGCCAGCGCTGGACAAAGAAGCCCCGGACGCCGCGCGCCGGCGAGCCGGGATTCGAAATGACGGGCGCGGCGCGGATCCCCGGGACGGTACGATGAGCGCCGGCGCGGGCACGACGGATCCGACATACATCGTGGTCCAGGGCCCCGGCTCCGAATACACGGTCGCGGAATACACCGGCGACCCTACCGATCACCACTACACCACGATCGCGACCTGCGCGATGCGGGGGGACGCCTTCCGCCTACGCGCCCTCCTCGAGGCCGCCCTCGAGGCCGGCCGATGACGGCCGAACGTTCCACGTGGAGCATCGATCTCGCCGGCGCCCTGGCGCGGCTCGTAGTACCGCGCAGCGGCCGCGCCTACGAACACCGCACGCCGCTGGCGAACCTCGAGCGGATAGCGCACGCGATCGACGAAGCCCCGCGCGGCAGGAGCTGCGAGGAGGTCGCCGCGCTCGAGGACATTCCTCTGACCCAGGTCGCGGTCGCGTTCGGATTTTTGAAGGAGCGCGGCTGCGTAATCGTCGAGGGGCGGAGAACCTACGCGGCCAGCGGCAGCGTCCACCTGGACGCGCTGATCGAATACCACGCGCTCAACTCAGCGCAAGGAGGATAGACCGGATGGCACCGAACGAAACGGCGGACACGAAAATCACGACAGCAATTCCGTCCGGGATGAAGGAGCGCCTCGGTAGGATCGCGCACCTCGAGGATCGCAGCGAGGCCGCTGTGGTACGCCGCGCGATCGCCGATTACCTCGACGCGGCCGAAGCGAAGACCGCGACCGCGAGCCAGGGAGCAGCGTGACGGCGCTGCGCCTCTGGGCCCGCGAGGCGCTACGAATAATCCGGATCTGGCGGAGGCAGGAGCTGGCCGAGCGGGCGCTCTATGCCGCGATCATCGTGCAGAAAAAGCTGGTCGCCGACCAGGAGCAGCTCGGCCGCGACCAGGGCGACGCGGCGACGGAGATCAACGCGCTGGCGCCCTGCCTGCGCTGCGGAAACATCTTACACACGAAACACGCGGCGGTGAGATGGTTCCGGAGCGTAGGCGGGACGCAACGGCACCCGGCCTGCATCTGGTGCGAGCCACTAATCAAGCAACGCGGCATGCACGTATCCGTCACACCCGGCGGGAACGGTAGCGGCCGTTGAAGGAGGAGGCATGCGGGACGAAACGAAAACAGAACGCGAGGAGCGCCTCGAGCGCGCGGATTTCCGCCGGCGATATTGCGAGGAAGCGCTCTCGCGCAACGGATTCATCTACAGCGGCACGGGACGCGGGCACCGGGCAGGGCCGGCGCGCGTAACGGTCGAACACGAATCGCTGGACAACGGACCGATCGAGCTGCCAGCGCGCCGCGACCTTTGGAACCATAGCCCTGACGGATTTCAATGGGGCTACGGCGGCAGCGGTCCCGCGCAGCTCGCGCTGGCAATCCTCGCGCACCATACCGCCGACGACGGGAAGGCGACGCGGCTGCATCAGCAATTCAAACGCCGCGCGATCGCGACGCTCGAGCTGGGCGCGAGCTGGACAATGACGGGCGCCGATGTGCAGCGACACCTCGAGGCGATCGAGGCGGAGGCCGCGACGCAGGCGACGCGCGAGGGCGCATGACAACGAAGCGCACGACGACCGCCGCGCAGGAGCGGCCAGCGCGACGGGGCTACAACGTCAACATGACAATCCAGATCCGCGGCGTCGTCGAGTTCGCAAACGCCGGGCGGTACCCGGAGCTGGCGCGCGACCTGGTCGAGATCCTGAACGACAACGCGGCGCAGGGCGCGATCCTCGACTGCATACAGAACTATGGCCCGGACAGCGCAGCCGGCGATTGGCCGGATTTCACCGTCGAGTTTGAGCTGGGGCCTGCGTTCCACGCGACGACGACCGCCGCGACGGAGGACGCGTGAACGAACCGGAAGACCGCGAGGAAGAACAGCCGGAGCCGGCGATCAAGGCCGACTGCGGCGGGCAGGCTTGCACGGATCGCCTCGCCGCGCTGGTACGCCGCAACCGCGACCTCGAGGCCCGGCGATTCGCGAAGGACGAAGCGGAGGACCTGCCGCCGCCCGGGCCGGCACCGCCGACATCGGAAAGCCGGGTCCTCGTAGGTACGGACGGCACCGTCCGATTGGAAATCGCGACCGGGATGAGCCCGGAGGAAGCGGTGAAGCTCGCGCAATGGCTACTACAATCCGCGCAATCCGCGGCCGCGAAGCGCGCCGGCATACCGCCGACGCGGAAAAACTGAAGGAGGACCGATGGACCGACCGACGCAACCGGCAATCCCGGGCACGCTAACGCCGAAACACGAACTCGTCCACGACGCCGCGCAGCTCTACGTCGTCAAGCGCGACAAGCGGCTGGCGGCATTGAAGAAGGAAACCGATGCGGCCGACGTTTTACTGAAAGCGATGAACGACGCCGACCTCGACGCCTACTCGCACGGCGGGATCCAGGTCACGATCACGAAAGGCAAAGACAAACCCAAGGTCACGACGAACGAGGAGGATCCGAAATGACCAGACGAAGCGGAACGGACAACGAAGGACCGACCGAACGATCGACACGCCGCGTGCAGCGCCCGGATGTACGCGCGATCGGCAGGATCCTGAACGACATGGAAGTCCTGGGCGCGGGCGCGCTGCGGTATCTAGCCGGAGCATTTGAGGATCGCGCGGCCGACATCGACGACCGCGCAACGCTCCCGGGGAAAACGCCGGCGAACGACAGCACGGACCACGATCCCCCCTCGCCGGTCGAATAGCGATGCCGGCGGAGGAGGCCGCGGCGCCGGGGCGCGACAGGGTCGGCGACAACGGGGCGCACACGAAGCCGGGCGTCTACTACAACCTGAGCTGGGCGGAGTACCAGCTGCTCCCCGCGCTGAACCATTCGAAGCTCAAGCTATTCAAGCAAACGTCGCTCCACGCGCGAGCGGGGATCGAACGCCCGGAGCCGCCGTCTACAGAGAAGGACGTAGGCCACGCGCTACACGCCGCGGTCCTCGAGCCGCGACGGTTCCAAGCGGAATGGTGCGTCCCGCCGAAATGCGACCGCCGCTATGCGAAGGGCAAGGCGATCTGGGACGCGCACGAACTCGCGAACGAAGGGAAGGAGATCCTGACGGACCCGGAGTGGCGCCGCTGCATGGGCATGTCGAACGCTGCGCACGCGGACCCCACGATCGCCGAGATCATAGGCGGCGAGGGCGCGAACGAAGTGACAATCGTCTGGGACCGCGACGGGATCCGATGCAAGGCGCGGCTCGATCGAGTGACGGCTTTCGGCGCCTGGACGGTCGTCGCCGACATCAAGTCAACGAAGGACGGGAGCCCGCGCGGCTTCCCCCGCGAGATCGCAAAGTACGACTATCACACGCAAGCGCAGTGGTACACGGACGGGCTGGCGCGGGCGACGGGCGACGACTACCAGCGCCGGCACCTGATCCTGGCCCTCGAGAACTTCCGACCCTACGCGGCCGCGACATATGAACTCGAGGCGATGAGCATGGAGCAGGCGAAGGACGACAATCGCAAACGGTTCGACGCCTATCGCGCGGCGCGGGACACGGGGATCTGGCCGGGCTACCCGACCGGGATCACGGAGATCGCGCTGCCGCGCTGGGCAATCAACCCAGAGGAGTGGCAGGCATGAGCGCCGAGATCGACCGGCTGCGCGATCAAGTCAAGATTTGGAAGGACAACAACAAAATCAACTGCGAGCGGGTTGTAAAGCTGGAACGGAAGCTGCGAATCGAGGGAGCTAACTCGGACGCAATAACCGAACACCGGGACGAGATGGTCACCCGCGCCGAGGTAGCGGAGGCGAAGCTGGCGCGGGTGCGCAAGATCGTGGACCGCGAAGAACCACACGACAGGGTGCCAGCGTGGGAGAGGTGCCAACTGATCCGCGTTGAGCTGGACGGGGAGGGGTAGATGGAAGAAAAGAACGACGCCGGGGAAAACCTCGAGCGGCTGAAGGAGGTCACGATCGCCGCCGGCGGCGTTCGGATCACGAACCTCGCGGACGCAAGCGCGGTCTGCCAAATGATACATCGCTCGCGGCTTTGCCCGGAGAGCTTGAACAGCCCGGAGAAAATCTTTGTGGCGATCCAGACCGGCGCGGAGGCCGGGCTTTCTACGATGGCGTCGGTTCAATCGATCTACGTCGTCAAGGGCACGGCGGCATGGAAGGGCACCGCGGCGCTGGCGCTAATACGCCGGCACAAACTATGCGTATACTTCGACGCAGGCAACGCGGGCGAGGGCGACGACCGCTGCGGTTGGATCGAAACAACGAACGCGAAGGACGACGGGCGCCCGACACTCTCGCCGCACAGGATCGATCGTACGGAGTTCACGAAGCGCGACGCGCAGCGCGCCGGGCTACTGGGCGACAGCCGGACGAAAGACAAATACGCGAAATGGCTCGACGACATGCTGTTCTGGCGAGCCGTAAGCCGGCACGCGAAACGCTACTGGAGCGACGCGCTGCTGGGCCTCGAGGTCGCGGAGGTAGCGCGGACCTTCACGAAGGACACGCCGGAGCCGACGAAGGAGCTGGCCGGCACGCCGCCGGCCGGAGCGGACCCGCTACTCGAGGCGGCCGCCGCCGCGGCGACCTGCGCGGCGACCGCGAACGAGACAGTCTCGGAGCTGGGCGAGGCGCTGACGGAGGCGGCAGCCCGGGCGGCGGCCGCCCTCGAGGCGACGGACCGCGCCGACGACACGGACGTCGAGGCCGGCGAGCTATCCGATGCAGGGAAGCGGGACGCGCTGAAGGACCTGCTGATCGGCCGCCGCGGCGAACCTGCCAAACCGGCACGCGGAGGTTCTACCAGGAGCGACGATCGGCAGGAGGCCGGGGCGGTTGGACCTGGGGATCCGGCCGAAGACGGACCCGGGCCGGCACCGGGCGAGGAGCCGGCGTCCGGGCCCGGCGAGGCTTGCCCGGGCTGCTACCACGAGGCCGGCGAGCCGTTCCCGGAAGGGGCATGGGTATCGACCTGCAGCCGGCACCCCGAAGACGGCCGCGACCGGGGCGACCCGATGCTGCCGGAGAACGGAGCCCCGCTACCCCGGGCCCCGAAGACGACGGCCTCGAGGTCGCCGGC
>SDBT01005338.1_pt1 | contig 21589 bp, 24 predicted proteins | sample 2277101 | NCBI WGS metagenome assembly SDBT01 (sample SAMN10404973, study PRJNA504765) | marine sediment metagenome | isolation source: marine sediment core GS10_PC15, 103 cmbsf | place: Arctic Ocean: Southern Knipovich Ridge | collected 2010
CAAATGGTTTGTGAAAATCTGTGTTAATCTATGGCTAATTCGATGAATACGGGCTGTGCGGGGGTAGACATGAAAAAGCAGAAAAAGATCAGTAATCGGGAGGAGAGACCCAGGTGCGGCTTGTGTGGAAAAAGGAGAAATCTAACAAAAACAGAGTGTTGTGACCAATGGATTTGCGATGATGCGGATCAGTATGTTATGTTCTCATTCGCCAGGAATAGCTGCTACAGGAATCATGATCGGTTTACGTTGTGCAGCCGTCATTACAATGAAGAGCACTCAGGTCATTGGAAAGATTGTAAGGAGTGCAAAGATGATATCGAGACGGAGATGTATGTGTATTATGGCACGAATGAATACAACTTCGAGAAACTGGAAAATCCACCTGACTATGAACCGACAAGATGCTTCGAATGTAACTCAATCATAGACCTGGGGTATAGCAGTCATTCAATTACGGGAGATGGATACCTTTGTGCTAAATGCTCAGATGCTAAATGGCCAGTGACCTGATTCTGGCCACAACCTGGTTCAATAACGTTCGATAGAATGAAAGGGGAATAACGTGGGAATAAATGAGAGCCTCTGGGTAGTTTATGAAGGCGAGGAAGGGCCTGGTAAAGATAAGCACGTCGTTTTCGTCAGCGGAGACGAGGAATATCGATCTGAGGAAGCTTTGCCGGCGCTGGCGAGAATTATGGCAGTGCATCACGGGTTCAAATGCACTGTGCTTTTTGCCATTGATCCAGAAACGGGAGTGATCGATCCGGTGAATGTGACAAACATTCCCGGACTCCATCTCCTTGAAGACGCCGATATGATGGTGATGGCTACGCGCTTCCGGGAGCTTCCCGATGAGCAGATGAAATATATCATCGACTTTGTCAACGCGGGCAAGCCAGTCATGGGGTTGAGAACTGCGACACATGGATTCAAATACGACAAGAATCTGGACAGCCCCTATGCCAAGTATAGCTTCAACGATAAGGACTTTGAGGGCGGATTCGGACGCCAGATTCTGGGCGAGACGTGGGCTGGACATTACGGTCATCACGGCAAAGAAAGCAGTCGCGGAGTCATTAACGAGGAAATGAAGGATTGTCCAATCCTTAAAGGCGTGGAAGACATCTGGGGGCCTACGGACGTTTATACAGTTACAGAACTGACAGGTGATCCCGATGTGCTGGTCTTTGGGCAGGTGCTTGTGGGAATGGATCCGGCAGATGAGCCAAACACTGATAAACCCCTGATGCCAATGGCCTGGGTCAAGAACTACACTGGTGACGCGGGCAAAACATCGCGTGTGTTCTGCACCACTATGGGAGCGTCAATAGACCTGTTGAGTGAAGATCTCCGCCGCCTTCTCGTCAATGGCTGTTACTGGGGCATGGGAATGGAAGATCAGATTCCCGACAAGAGCAATGTGGACATCGTAGGCGAATTCGAACCCACCTTATTTGGTTTTGGTACTTTTAAGAAAGGAGTACGTCCCTCGGATTTCAAACTGTAGCTGGTTTTCTCGGTAAACAGATATTACTTTGCAATGCAGGGGGCGCACACATTTTGCGCCCTATACACACCAAGTTGAAGCCGAAGGTTTCGGTATTATAAAAGCAGTGAAACTCACCGCAGAGACGCAGAGTAGGGGCACAACGCTTGTGCCCGGGCACGCGCAGCGTGCCCCTACTTAGACATGGAGAGTGGAAATGAAAGAGGTTTTCAAAGCAGCAAAAATTAATGATCACGTCTACTGGGTGGGCGCTATCGACTGGGGAATCCGCGATTTTCATGGCTATGCGATACCGCGTGGAACAACTTATAATGCCTATCTCATTCTGGCGGATAAAATTACACTAATCGACACGGTCAAAGCCCCCTTTAAAGACGAATTACTCGCCCGAATTGCCTCAGTTATAGATCCAGAAGACATCAACTACATAATATCGAATCACTCGGAGATGGATCACTCTGGTTGTCTACCTGAGGTCATAGAGGCGGTGAAGCCTGAAAAAGTTTTCGCTTCCAGAGTGGGAGTTAATACTCTATATGCCCAGCTTCATACGGATTATGGGATTTTGCCTCTAAAAGATGGCGATGTCTTGAGCCTGGGGAACCTGAATCTGTCATTCGTGGAGACCAAAATGCTCCACTGGCCGGACAGTATGATGACTTATCTGGTCGAGGATAACCTGCTCTTCTCGCAGGATGGATTCGGTATGCACCTGGCCTCAGGCGAACGCTTTGCTGATGAGATCAACGACGATATTCTGGAGTATGAAGCTGGGAAATACTATGCCAATATCCTTCTGCCGTTCTCTAACCTGGTTATCAGGCTTCTTGACAAGGTGGAAAAACTGGGAATCAAGATGGACATTATCGCTCCGGATCACGGCCCTATCTGGCGGCAGGATATTGGCAGAATGCCAGAATTTTACGCCAAATGGGCAGCGCAAAAGCCCACAAATAAGGCTGTCATCGTGTATGATACTATGTGGGAAAGCACCGCTATTATGGCTCGTGCCATAGGCGAGGGCCTCGCTGCGGGCGGGACAAATGTCAAATTGGCTCCGCTTAAGGCGTGTCACCGAAGCGAGGTCGTTACCGAGGTACTGGATGCTGGCGCGCTCCTGGTGGGTTCTGCTACTATGAATAACAATATGCTCCCGCCTGTGGCTGATGTTCTGACCTACCTTAAAGGGCTGAAACCCCGTAACCTGATTGGCGCTGCCTTTGGATCATACGGCTGGACTGGAGAAGCTGTAGGGCAGATTAACGATATACTCAACGCTATGAAAGTTGAGTTGGTAAATGATGGAATAAAAACCAGATATGTGCCTGATGGCGATGTTCTCAAGCAGTGCTTTGATTTGGGTACTCATGTCGCGGCGGAACTGACTAAAATATGCGATAGTGAAGAGTGAGTCGGGATAGTGAGGAAAGGAATTCGGCGTATGAGTGACAAGCTTTCAATACAGGAAATAATTGAAATTGCTATTGAAGTTGAAAAGAACGGGGCAGCATTTTACAGCACACTTGCAAAATCTGCAAAGACAAATCGCCTCAAAGAGTTGTTTGACTATCTGTCGAAGGAAGAAAAGCAGCACATTGCCAGATTTCAGGAGATTCTGGAGTCCGTGGGCGGATACCAGATTTCAGAAGCCTACTATGCGACACAGTATATGGGCTATATGAAAGCTCTGGCTGACGAAAGAGTCTTTAAGAGTGAGGTATCAGCGGCGGAGGTTGCTGATGGTGTAAAATCGCCCATAGAAGCAATAGATATAGCCATAGGCTTTGAGAAAGAGTCGGTGATTTTTCTTCACGAAATGTGGGAGTTGGTTCCCGAATCTGACAGAGATGCGATCCAGAAGCTTCTGGATGAAGAACGGGATCATCTAAGGCGGTTGGCCGCGATCAAGGCGCAAATCAGCTAAGTCACAGAGAAAGCCGGAAAGCCGGATTTATTAGCCACTGATTGACACGGATTTTCACGGATATATGCTTATGCAGGCAAGATGCCTGCGCTCCCAGCATTCAGTCGTCCTTACAGGACTTAATTATCTTGAGGATATCCATTTCCCAGCGATGAATCACTGGGCTAATATCAAATGTCCCTATGGGACAAAGAGCTTCTGGCAACATTTTTCCTTAAGTCAGTGCCATCTGGCTGGCAGCGTATTCTACAGAAACGGGCTGGCAGCCTCGTTCTACAAATTGCGAGTTAAGCTGCTGGATTACTGGGTTGGGAGGAGGTGGAACAGGATGTTTGGTAAAGCAAAGGATCTCGTCTGTGGTATGAAGGTGAAAAAGTCACAGGCGGCCGCGGTATCAGAATACAATGGCAAAAAGTATTATTTCTGTGCTGAAGCATGCAAGGAGAAGTTTGATAAAGAGCCTGAAAAATATATCGCCAAGTGAGCATAATAGACATTATTGGAAATAACTCGATGGAGCGTGAGTATCTCTATTTATAGGTGGAACACGCTCAGATTGTCATTCCAGCGCAGGCTGGAATCCAGTCATTTTGCCAACTCATCTTTCGGTTGTTAGTTGTCGGTTTTCAGTTGTCAGTTTTCAGTTGTCAGTAGTTGGTCTGCATATCAATCTGAAAACTGATATATGTAACCTCTGGATTCCAGCCTGCGCTGGAATGACAAATGATTCAGTTACATAGCTTTATGCTTATTTCCAATAATGTCTAATAAACGAACGAAGGAGCTGATCTGAGATGGCAGATTATGGAATATCAATTAGACTAACAGTTCCCTATGAGAAAGCAAGGGAGGCAGCGATAGAAGCTCTAAAAGCTGAAGGTTTCGGGGTGTTGACGGAGATAGATGTGAAGGCAGTCCTGAAGAAGAAGCTGGATGTGGACTTCAGGAAGTATGCCATTTTGGGGGCGTGTAATCCCCCGCTGGCACACCATGCTTTGAATACGGAATTGGAAATAGGATTGCTGTTGCCCTGTAATGTAATCGTATATGAAGACGGGGACGGCTCCGTGGTTTCTGCTATCGCTCCGCTGGTTGCTATGGGGGTTGTGGATAATCCGGAACTGGAGTCGATGGCTGAAAAAGTTAATGCGAAACTGAGACGCGTAATTGATAGTTTGAGGAATGTATAAGGAAATGGTGAAATGGTCAAGGGATTGTTCTAGCAGGAGGTAACAGGATGGGCGGAGATATACTCAACCTCGAACTTATTATGCCGGATGAAATGCAGGAGCAGGTGTCGCAGAGCGGCGAACCTTATGAGCTAATCATCATCGGCGGCGGCCCTGCCGGGATGACGGCTGCTGTTTATGCGGCTCGTAAGCGGATCAAGAGCTTGCTGATAAGCAAAGACATAGGCGGGCAGCTCCTCTTGACAGCGAATATCGAAAACTATATGGGATTCTCCTATATCTCCGGTAATAACCTGACAGAAAAATTCAGGACACAAATGGAGCAGTTTCCCATAGTCGATATTATCGTAGGTGATAGCGTGGAGAAGCTGACCAAAGGTGATGGTCAGTTTGCGGTAACAACGCCCAGAGGTAGGGAATATACAGGTAAAACTGTCGTCATTGCCTCAGGTAAACGCTCAAAGCTGTTGAATGCTCCCGGGGAACAGGAACTGGTCGGTCGAGGCGTCAGCTACTGCGCTACCTGTGATGCTCCACTCTTCGGCGGGAAAGATGTTGCCGTTATTGGCGGAGGTAACTCCGGCGTCGAGGCTGTGATCGATCTTATGGGAATAGCCAATAAAGTTTATCTGATCAACAGATCCACCCCTTTGAGGGCAGATCCCATTTTAGTTGAGAAAATAGAGGGGGCAAAGAATGTTGTCAAGCTAGTACCATATACAGCGGTTGAGATCAAAGGGGATAACGTCGTCACCAGCTTGATTATAGAGTCGCGAGAGACTCAGGAGAAGAAAGAGCTTCCAATTCAGGGAATTTTTGTGGAGATAGGATTGTTACCTAACTCTGAGTTTGCCAATGAGTTGGTGAGTCTTAACGAATGGAACGAGATTATTGTGGATTGCGCGTGCCAAACCAATGTGCCCGGATTATTTGCTGCTGGCGATGTTACTACGGTTGCTGAGAAACAGATCGGCGTGGCGGTTGGTGAAGGAACTAAGGCGTCGCTCAGTGCTTACAAATATCTCTTAACAAATGCGTAGGGAGGTGGCTCAAATGGGTCTGATAAAAGAGGAGCAGGAAGAGCAGTTAAGGGAAAAGTTCGAAAAGCTTAGCGGAGACGTTAAGCTGATAGTTTTCACACAGGAAATGGAGTGTCAGTTTTGTGAGCAGACGAGGGAGCTTATGGAAGATATTGCCGCCCTCTCTGATAAAATAACTCTGGAAGTGTACGATTTTGTGGCGGATAAAGATGAGGTTGAGAAATATAAGATCGACAAGATTCCGGCTACCGTTATCGAGGGTGAAAAGGATTATGGCATAAGATTCTACGGCATACCGGCAGGATATGAATTCGTCTCTCTCGTTGACGCCATAGAAGTTGTCTCAACAGGTGACTCAGGACTGTCGGATGAGACGAGGGCTGCGCTACGCCAGTTGAAGGATGACGTTCATATACAGGTTTTCATCACGCTCACCTGCCCCTATTGTCCACAAGCAGTGGAGATGGCGCACAAGCTGGCTATAGAGAGTGATCTTGTGACCGCGGATATGGTAGAATCTTCCGAGTTTCCCCATCTCAACCAGAAATATAACGTTATGGCTGTGCCAAAAACTATTGTAAATGAGGATATTCAGTTTGAGGGCGCTCTGCCAGAGAAAGAGTTCGTTGAGAATGTGTTAAAAGTCTTGGAATTCGGTACATAAACTGTGTTTTTAAGAAGGGTGGGTTTGGGGTTATTAAGTTGGAGCAAGTTATTCTGTTTATTATAATTCACTGCGCCAAATTATGGTTATCAACGTGATAGAACCCACCCCTACAAAGCTATCGTTACTTGTCGATTAAACCACTAAACCTGTAAAGGGAGGAGCTATGTTATGAAAGAAATTCGGGTACACGCTCGGGCAGGCCAGGGCGCTATTACTACAGCCAACCTGCTGGGAGCGTCTGTAGTTGCTGAGGGACGATATGCGCTGGCTTTTCCGCATTTCGGCGCTGCGCGGATGGGCGCTCCTATGAATGCGTACATCAGGATAGATGATAAGGAAATACGTCTCAGAACTCAGATTGATGAACCAGACCATATTCTGGTGGTGGATTCAACTCTGATGCGAGGCTTTGACGTTTTCTCCGGTCTGAAGGATGGCGGGATAGCGCTGGTGAATGAAAAAGAAGGAATACCCATGCCATCCGTAGAAAATGCGAATGTATATTCTGTTCCAGCCAACGAAATAGCTATGGAAATCATAGGCCTGCCGTTGGGGAATACATCTCTACTGGGTGCTTTCGCTGCCGCTGCCGGAGAGATCAAACTTGAGCATCTGGAGGCGGCTATACTGAAGCAGTTTGAAAGCAAGGCCGGAGTTGGCGAAAAAAACGTTCAGGCTGCTAGAAGAGGATTCGAGTATTTCAAGGAGAAATATTCATAGGTCATAACTCAAGGAGAAGAACCATGCTTGTACCTATCACAGCAAAGCCCGGCACCAGCCGGCGAAACCTCACCGGTTCATGGCGGATCATGCATAAGCCGCATTTTCTCCAGCAGGATTGCATCGCCTGCAAGCGTTGTCTGCTGATCTGCCCGGAAGGCTGTATAGATGGCGACAAAAAAAACACGTACTATGCCGACTATGATTATTGTAAGGGGTGCGGCAACTGCGCTGTCATCTGCCCCACGGATGACATAGAGATGGTACCGGAGGAGACGGAATTATGAAGGAATTCATTGAAGGATCCGCTGCAATAGCTAGAATAATTAAAATGTGCAAACCCGGTGTAATCTCGGCTTACCCCATAACTCCACAAACGCACATAGGAGAAAATCTGGCACAGTTTATAGCTGACGGGGAGATGGACTGCGAGTTTGTGAACGCCGAGAGTGAGCATTCATCCGCGTCAATCATTCTGGGTGTCAGCGCGGTAGGGGTCAGAGCATACAACTCCACCAGTTCTCAAGGCCTGTTATTGATGTTGGAAGTGCTTTACAGCATCGCCGGGATGCGTTTACCGCTGGTGATTACGTGCGCCAACCGCGCAGTGTCATCGCCCATCAATATCTGGAACGATCAACAGGACTCTGTAACGCTCAGAGATAGTGGATGGATACAGCTATACGCCGAGAGCAATCAGGAAGCCTGTGATCTCCATATTCAGGCGTATCGGATCGCCGAAGATCACAACATATATCTGCCTGTGATGGTTTGTGTAGATGGATATATACTGACACACGCTGTAGAGGTAATGGATCTACCGGAGCAGGAACAGGTGGACAGTTTCCTTCCGCCACTCAAACCGCTGCATGTTCTGGATCCAGAGGATCCAATCAGCATGGGCATTCTCTATGATCCATCGTCATACATGGAAACGAGATATGCAATACAGGAGACAATGAAGGACGCACTGGATTTCATTCCCAAAATCGCTGGCGAGTTCAAGGATATGTTTGGGAGAGAATCCGGTGGATTGGTACAGGAATACAAAACCGCTGATGCGGATAAAGTCATTGTATCTATGGGTTCGGTGGTAAGTACCATTAAAGAGGTCGTTGATGAGATGCGGGATGAGGGCGAGAAAGTTGGCGCGCTCAAAGTCATAACACATCGACCGCTGCCGTCACAAGCCCTTTATGATTCGCTGAAGCACATACCTCAGATAGCGGTTTTAGATAAGTCCATTTCTCTTGGAGCGGCAGGACCGCTTTGTATGGATCTGAGATACATATTCCAGGGGAAAAACGCTGCACCCAAGATCAGTGGGTTCGTAGCAGGACTCGGTGGCAGAAGTATAACCAAAGATTCTATACGGGAAATATTTGATAGACTATCTGGCGAGCAGATTGATCATCAGTTCGTAAATCTGAACGTAGAGCAGATGGTGAATGCGGAGTAATCTGACGGAGGAATGACCATGGCTACAAAACATCTTTTCGCATCAGGCCACACTGCTTGTTCAGGCTGTGGACAGTCAATGGGCGCGCGGCTGGTGGTGGATGCCGCGGGACCAAACGTTATAATCGCCAACTCTACCGGCTGTCTGGAGGTCTTCAGTAATATGTATCCACGGACGGCATGGGAAGTGCCCTGGATCCATTCTCTATTTGAGAACTCATCCGCAGTTGCATCTGGTGTGGAAGCGGGACTTAGATACCTGGGAAAACTGGACGACGTCAGGGTGATCGCCCAGGGCGGCGACGGCAGCAGTGCAGATATAGGTTTTCAGGCAATATCAGGTATGTTAGAGCGCGGGCACGATATTCTATACGTCTGCTATGATAACGGGGCATACATGAATACGGGAGTTCAGCGGAGCAGTCAGACTCCTTTTGATGCTAACACAACCACAACGCCGCCGGGGAAGAGATCCTTCGGGAAGAAAGCGCTTCGGAAGGATCTGCCTCTGATTTTTGCGGCGCACGGCATACCCTATTCCGCTACAGCTTCAGTGGCATTTCCGACGGATATCCAGAGAAAGGTAAAAAAGGCGCTGGATATACGCGGCCCAAAATATCTCCAGATATACGTGCCATGCCCGCTGGGGTGGCGTCACGATCCCGGGTTGACGTATGAGATAGCGCGACTGGCAGTGGAGACGGGGCTTTTCCCTGTCATAGAGTATGTAGATGGCGAACTTGCCAGTGCCAGAACCATAAGTAAACCTGAGCCAGTTGAGGAATATCTGAAACTCCAGGGAAGATTCAGACATCTCTTCAGTGCGCCGGGTGGAGAAGCTGAGATCGCAAAAATCCAGGCCATAGCTGATGCTAATATTCGCAAGTTTGGCCTGGTCAAAGAGCAATCCAAAGAGGAAAAAGTGAAGGCTGAGATAGCAAAAATTCAGGCCATAGTTGAGGAGGAGAAAGTGCCAGAAATCAAGAAATTCACGCTGGAGGAACTCGCAAAATGTAACGGAAAAGATGGACAACCAGCGTATGTTGCTTATAAGGGCAAAGTCTACGATATTTCTGATAATGGCATGTGGGACGACGGCGACCACATGGGCATGCATGAAGCGGGCAATGATCTGACAGAGGCTATGGAAGACGCTCCGCACGAAGAAGAGAATATCCTCGGTATGCCTGTGGTGGGTGAACTTGAGGGCTGAAAATATGGATATGTTCAAGGCCCTTGATATGGCTATCAAGGCCGAGATAAACGCTCAGGAAATGTACGATAGATTAGCTGAAGAGACATCCGATGCTGATGTACGTGCTCTCTTCAGCTATCTGGCGGAATTCGAGACGATGCACCAGCAGTTTCTGGAAGCTGAACGTAAGTCTCTGCTGGCAGCACGCGAAGACCAACAGGGACGGCCATCGCACTGGTTGAAACTGCTGCGGGAAAAACTCAATGCCAATGCCGCAACTGAAGGATCCGAATTGGAGCAGACAAAACTGGATCTGTCCGCCGCCGAAGGCATAGCAAAGATACTCAAGAATGCAAATGAAGAGCTATCTCAGAGGCAAGCCCGTTATGAACAGGAATTGGCTATTGCCGCCGATATTCAGAGTAAGCTATTCCCACAGGAATTACCTCAGAATCCGGATTTCCAGATGGCCGCCTCGAATATTATGGCCAGGTCAGTGGGTGGTGATTTTTACGACCTCATGGCAAATAAAAAGGGGCAGTTGGCTCTGGTTGTGGCAGATTCCATGGGGAAAGGTATGCCAGCCGCTCTGTTGATGACCACCGTCAGAGCCATCTGGCGGAGTTGCTCAACGTCAGATGTCAGTTCTCCGGGGCATGCACTGGAAGCCATCAATCGGGCTGCATATCCTGATCTGAAGGCTGCTGAAGCATTTGTAACTGTATTCGCAGCCATGTATGATCCGGTGACATCGCTCTTCCAGTATTCCAACGCCGGCCACAATCCGCCCATTTTTCGGCCTGAATCAGCGCCGGAGTGCAGAGAACTGGACGTAGGTAGTACCCCTATAGGTCTCTTCCCTGATACCAGCTTTCCCGGTAGCGAGTTTCTCATGCAGGAAGGTGACGTTATCGTCATATACACAGATGGCGTTGTGGAGGCTACAGATAGTAATAATAAGCTCTTTGGCGATGAAAAACTTTGTAGTATTATAGAGCAGAATCACGAGTCAGATGCAGAAGATATTAAGAACGCGATCCTATCCGAGGTCGATTCTTACACCGGAGGCGCACCACAGACCGATGACATTACTTTACTGGTTCTGAAGAAGACTTGAAAACATGGCATGAGGTCATGACCAGATGGAAAGCAACGGAGGTAACAGAAAGTGGAAGTAACTTTTGAAAAGATCATCTCTTTCGCTATAGAGAAAGAGGACGAGGCTGCCGAACTCTACAAGGATTTGAGCGGTCGTGTCCAGAAGCCAAATGCCAAAGTTATGTTTGATGAACTGGCAGCGGAAGAAGCTAAACACGGCGAATTACTCAAAGGAATGACTGAGAAGAGCATACCCGACCTCCCGTCAGAGGAAGTGACTGATCTGAAGATTGGCGATTATCTGGTGGACATATCCTTCAAACCAGATATGGACTATCAGGATATCCTCATAATGGCTATGAAACGGGAAGAAAGCGCCGTCAAATTGTATAATGATATGGCGACGAGAGTTCAGGGAGCTAAAATAAAGGATTTACTTAAATTCATGGCACAACAGGAAGCAAAGCACAAACTCCGCCTGGAAACCGAGTATGATAGTAATGTACTTGCAGAAGACTAAAGCCTAATGGCCAGGTTTTCGCCAACGCTCGTAGGGGTATACGGCAGCGTGCCTCCTGCGGCATAACATGACTGCTATTTTGTCTTTTTAACGATCTCTCGCGGCAGTAGTTTCCCCAAAATTAAAACGGTGTCGGCGTTATCCCAAAAAAACAGACTCTTCATGGAATATCTCTTATAGTTAGAACGTTATTGGAGTAATAATGATTATCTTAACTTTGTCACATTACTGCAAAAAGACTAAGTCATAACACAAGAAGAGGAGAAGTGAAAATGGATCTGAAAGGCTCAAAGACCGAAAAGAACATTTTGACAGCATTTGCCGGAGAATCGCAGGCGAGGAATCGCTATACCTACTTCGCCAGCAAAGCCAAAAAAGATGGCTATATCCAGATCTCGAAGATTTTTGAGGAGACGGCAGCTCAGGAGAAGGAACACGCCGAAAGGCTGTTTAAATTCCTGAAAGGCGGCGAGGTTGAGATACAGGCTGCGTTTCCTGCTGGAGTTATAGGCTCGACTGCCGAAAATCTCAAGGCCAGTGCTGGCGGAGAGAACTTTGAATGGACGGAGATGTATCCGGGCTTTGCCAAAGTTGCGCGGGAAGAGGGATTTAAGGTTATAGCGGATGCATTTGAATCCATCGCCGTCGCAGAAAAGCAGCACGAAAAACGCTACCTGGGCGTACTGGCCAATATTGAGGCTGGTACAGTGTTTAAGAAAGATAAGTCGGTCGTGTGGCGTTGTCTCAACTGTGGTTATCTGCACGAGGGCGAAGAGGCTCCTAAGTGCTGCCCGGCATGTTTGCATACGCAGGAATACTTCGAACTATTGGGTGAAAATTGGTAAAGACAGATTAAGGCATTATCAGAAATAATATGATGATGCTCAAACCAGAAAAGGGAGTAGAAAATGGCAACGAAGAAGTTGGAGGTTTACCTTTGTGAGATATGTGGAAATATAGTGGAGATGGTTCACGAGGGAGCAGGCACACTGGTCTGCTGTGGACAACCCATGACGCTGCTTGAGGAGCAGACGGCTGATGCCACCACGGAAAAGCACGTTCCGGTAATAGAGAAGACTGACGATGGTGTCAAAGTAACGGTGGGAAGCATCCCCCACCCGATGATTGATGAACACTACATCGAGTGGATCGAGATAATAGCCGATGGGAAGGCCTATCGTGAATTTCTTAGTCCCGGAGACGCTCCGGAGGCTAGCTTCTGCATTAGTGCAGAGGAGATCACAGCACGTGAGCATTGCAGCATACACGGACTGTGGAAGGGATAGGACACAGAGAAAGCCAGAAGGCCGAAAGGCTGGAAGACGAGAAAGTGAGAAAGTGGGAAAGTGAGAATATAACATGCTGGTCCCTTTTAGCTTGCGTCTCCGTGTTTAGATTTTATAATCTCCTAGACAATAAAGAATAGTCCGTCCCATTGTATAGAGGACTGGATTTGTGGGGGTGGGTAAATGGTTTTTGATTTGCCAATCAAAAGCCATTTACCCACCCCTGCAGCAACTCTCTGACGTTCCTCGCCTTTCCCGTTCCAGCATGACCAGAAGTACGGAAATATCCGCCGGCGAAACGCCGGAAATGCGGGATGCCTGCCCTACGGAAACCGGACGGATCTGCAAGAGCTTTTCCTTTGCTTCCATTGTGATGCCGCTCACGCCCTCGTAATCAAAATCCGGCGGTATCTTCCACGATTCCAGCCTCTTCAGATGCTTTACCTGCGCCCATTCACGTCGGATATATCCCTCGTATTTCACCTGTATTGATACCTGATCCTTTACCTCATCCAGCAGTCCGTCCGGCGGAGATACAAGCTTCGCAAGATCATCGTAAGATACCTCTGGCCGACGGAGTAGTTCTAACAGCGTCAGGGATCTGGAGATCTCCGCTGTCCCTATCTCTCTGACGATCTTCTGTACATTCTCTCCGGGATTCACTCTGGTATTCCTGAGACGCTCCAATTCGCTGTCGATCTGTTCACGTTTTCGCACAAACCGTTTGTATAAATCATCAGGGATGATGCCAAACTGCCGTCCGAAATCCATAAGCCGCAGATCGGCGTTGTCCTCCCGAAGGAGTAAACGGTGTTCAGCCTGCGATGTGAACATCCGGTATGGCTCTTTCGTGCCCTTCGTTACAAGATCGTCAATGAGAACGCCAATATAAGCCTGTGATCTGTCCAGTATGAAAGGCTCCTGGCCGCGGATCTTTAGAACAGCGTTGATGCCGGCCATTATACCCTGTGCGGCAGCCTCCTCGTAGCCGGATGTGCCGTTGATCTGTCCTGCGAAGAAGAGATTTTCTATCAGCTTCGTTTCCTGAGAAGGCTTGATCTGTGTTGGCGGAGCGTAGTCGTATTCGATAGCATAAGCGGGACGCATGACCTCAGCCTTTTCCAAGCCGGATATGGTGCGAAGTATCTGGATTTGAACGTCCTCAGGCAGACTCATTGAGAGACCATTGACGTAGACCTCCCGGGTGTCGCGCCCTTCTGGTTCCAGAAAAACCTGATGCCGATCCCTGTCTGGAAATCTGTCCACCTTGACCTCTACGGAGGGACAATATCTAGGGCCAATACCGGTGATCCGCCCGCTGTAGAGAGCGGATTTGTGGAGGTTCTCCCGGATGATCCTGTGAGTTTCTTCGTTCGTATAGGTAAGATAACAAGGTATCTGTGGACGAGAAATTCTCTCGGTGGAATATGAAAACGGCCTGGGCGGCTCATCGCCGGGCTGAATTTCGAGGGAGGAAAAATCTATTGTGCCGCCATCTATTCGTTGTGGAGTTCCAGTCTTAAGCCTGCCGATCTCGAATCCCAGTTCGCGCAGGCTGTCTGAAAGGTTCTCGGCGGCAGGCTCCCCTGCTCGACCGGAGCTGTAGCTCATACCACCTATATGAATTAAGCCCTTCAGGAATGTCCCGGTGGTCAGTATAACCGTGTGAGCCGCATACGCCATACCACCGCGAGTGACTACGCCCTTTACGCTCCCACTCTCGGCTAGAACTGCATCTACCAAGCCCTGCTTCACATCCAGATTTTCCTGCGCCTCAAGGACGTACTTCATCCTGAATTGATACGCCTTTTTGTCCGCCTGGGCGCGAGATGCGCGCACAGCGGGGCCTTTTTTCATGTTTAACGTCCGGAACTGAATGCCAGTGGCGTCAATGTTCTTCGCCATCTCGCCGCCCAGCGCATCTATCTCTTTCACCAGTTGACCTTTGGCCAGACCACCAATGGCCGGGTTACAGGACATCTGCGCGATGGTATCCAGATTGATGGTGAGAATGAGGGTGGGATGACCCATCCGCGCCGCTGCAAGAGCCGCTTCACAACCAGCGTGTCCAGCGCCAACAACGATGACATCGTATTTCTTATCGTAGAATATCATGGGTAGGTCTATGGGTCTATGGGTCTATGGGTCTATAGGTCTATGGGTCTATAGACACCTAAGCAAGTTTAATAAATGATCTTAAGCTTCTGGTCGGGGTTGGAAAACCCCGACTATCGGTCAGTGGGGACTTTATTGTTACCGATAGACGGGACTTTCCAGTCCCGAACCCAAGAGAGAAAACCTTGAAAACCTTTTCTTCAACTTGCTTAGACCTATAGACCTATAGACTTACATCCTCCTCCGCCGATCGGTATCTATATCCTCTTCCTCTGCGTCTGGTTTAACGCCGATCTTACCGTATTTCTCCTCGTATCCGGCCATATTTTCTCCCAACGCTTTCAGGATGGCCTTTGCATGTTGTGGGCTGGTGATAATCCTCACATCCATGAAAGCCCTTTTCCCTTCGGGCTGGAATTGCCCAAAATCCAGCATAAATTCATAAGGAGAATGGCCGATTCTGACTACGTTGGAGTATATAGTGCGGATCCGCTTATACTTCTTCTCATCTTTTTGCTTGTTTTCTTCTGGTTCTGTCATTAGCTAAATTCCGTTTGTTAAAGTCCATGCGTGTGAAGAGTGATGAGTAAAGAGTGATGAGTAAAGAGTGACGAGTAAAGAGTGACGAGTAAAGAGTGACGAGTAAAGAGTGATGAGTGACAGGAACCCATCACTTGTTACTCGTTACTCTTCAAATGAACCATTTGTTAATATTCAAAAATAACTGCACCAATACTATAACCGGCGCCAACAGCAACCAGGCCCACTGTATCTCCGGGCTTTACCACTACCTCTCCCGCTTTTCCACGGATAGTCATATCCAAACTTATGGCTACCGAAGCCCCGGATGTATTGCCAATGGAATCAATAACTCTACAAACCTTTTCTTCAGGAACTTCCAATTTGTCGATTAAGCCCTGAGTAATCCTATGATTTGCCTGATGGGGAATGATTATATCCAGATCCTCAAGCTCGTAAGGACTTTGTTCCAGCGCCCCAAGTAACGCATGAGCCATGCCATTTACTGCTTTTCTCAAGACCTTTGGCCCTCCGGGCATGTGGACTGTGCTGCGAGGGACATATTCCCGCCCTTCCCTTTCGCTTACCTCCTCAGGGCAAGTAGCGCCGGAGTTTTTCAGGTCAAAGTGGTCGGTATAATCGGAACTCAAATATGGTGTGTTGCAGATCCCGCCATTCTCAGAAGCCTGTAAAACAACCGCTCCCGCTCCATCAGCAAAAAGCACTGCCGTGGTGGGATCTCCATAATTCGTCACGCGGGAAAGCGTCTCTGAAGAAGCGACTAATATATTTTTATACATCTCTGATCTGATCAAGGCGTATCCCATAGATAAGGCATAGATAAACCCCGCGCAGGCAGCATTTAAGGGGAATCCCCCAGCTCCTTCTGCACCGATCAAATGACCAACTGAACAGGCCAGATTTGGAATATCTCTCGTAGGAGTAAAACTGGAAACAATGATAAAATCCAGATCGGCAGGATCCATTTCCGCCGCCTTCAGTGCCCGGCGCGAAGCCTCAACTGCCATGATTTCCGTATCTTCGTCTTCTACGAAGTGTCTGGTTTGTATACCGGTTACCTTTTGCACCCACTGTGTAAAGGGTATTCCTGCCCTTTCTGGATCGAAGTTACTTATCATCCCCTCAATCTGTTCATTTGTGATCTTCCGCTTAGGTAGATAAGAACCAGTTCCCACAATTCTTGCACATAAAGCCATTTTTCACCTACTTAAAATTTGTCCGAAAACCTGGTTACTGCCAATCTTCAGAGAGAGTATTATAATAATATCATGGCAGAATTTAGTTATTCAAGCTGAGATTACAGAACTGATTCTCAGCAAATAAGAGCTATAGGCTCTCTATATCACATATTATGGGGTATTTTTGACCTTTGCCCACAATGTTGCCAACTGTCCGCTCGACTTTACAGGCAGATTCGTATCTGTCACGTCATCACCTGTAATATAGAAGTCATCAAAGTGAGCAGTAACAACGTTGTTCTTGTCAATCACAGAAATAGCAATTCCACCTGCTGGGTATATATTATCTGTATATTCCACCACTAACTCGTCGTCAATATAGTGTTTTAGAACGTTCCCTTCAACAACAAACTTCAAATCATAAAATGTGTTTAGCTCCCACTCGAATGGCACAGATTTCGCACGCTTAACAACTCCACCATCAGCGCGGTATGCCAGCGCCTGTTTAGGGTTCTGCCCAAAAGTTCCTATCCCAAAGCGATAGCCATCACCCGTGACAGCAGCCCGCACACTTATTAGAGCGCCCTGCGTCCAACCATCAGCTTTTTGGTGTTCAGTAATCTTTACACTAACACCGACTGTATAATCCTTCCAGATAGTCTCTCCTATTCCAAAAGCAGTAGCACTAGGTCCTAAAACAAGCTCACCGTTATCTACACTCCAATTACCAATCACCTCAATCCAGTCATCCATATTGGGGTCATTGAAACTGTCCGTCAGTGTTCCTGCCCATACGGGCGATACGGCTAACAGCATACACAGTGCCACAACAATCTTCATCCTAGCCTCCCAAATTCTGTTGCTGCCCCAAAGTCCTTTATGCAAATATTAACACACTTCTCCCTTTAGGTCAACAAAAACAGTTCTCACAATCATCTATATATCGGATTACTCTGAATAGACCAGCTCCAGCAGCAACTTGCCCACTGTTCCCAAACTTTCCGGACTACATTTATCTGGAGTATCCTCCAGAGTGTGCCAGTAGGGATAGTCAAAATCAATAATATCAATACACTTTATACCCTCTTCAATTAGGGGAATATGGTCATCCAAAACCGCTGGGCCAATTTGTCCGTATATGCCTTCCAGTTGAAGTTCTTTCGCCAGTTCCCAGACCTTTTTAACTATTTCAGGAGCGGCATTTGCTGAATTGTGTTCTATGAGAATATTCAGATTTTTGTCGCCCACCATATCGATCAGAATGCCATAATCGGGTCTCCATCGGTCATCCATATTCCGGGCGAAGTACCGGGATCCCAGGAGCATTTCATCTATCCTCTTTCCATAATCCTCGCCATCAAAAAGCACCATGACCACCTGTATACCAGGCGGCTTCAGATGAAATGCTCTGCTTAGTTCCAGTAGAACCGCCACACCAGAAGCGCCGTCATTTGCGCCCAGTATGGGTATATCACGTTTTTTGGGATCAGGATCACGATCTGCAAAAGGTCGGGTATCCCAGTGTGCTGCCAAAAGCACTGTTTTGTAGGATGCTGATCCAAAAATGGCTATTATGTTTGTGAGGTTCAGCGGACCACTCTTAGTCTTAGCAGTGAAATCCTGAACTACTACCTCTCCAGAGAATTTTTTCAGTTCCGAAAGTAGATAATCCCGGGTTTTCTTATGTGCGAGTGAGCCAGGCGGGCGAGGGCCAAATTCGCATTGCTTTTCCAGATATTTGAACGCTCGATCAGGGTCGAAAACGGGCTTTAAGAGAGGCTGTGCAAAGGAGTAAAAGGACAATGTGTTAATCAAAATTAACATGCCACAAAGCAACATGAGACACGAAGCGGAAGATACAGGACGTAACCTACACATCCTGAGTCTCAAGTGCAGATTCTTAAGTCCTGAGCCTTGAGTCTTGAGTCCTGAACTCATATCTCTCTTCTGCCTTCCAGAGCTTTGCCTAAAGTCACCTCATCAACGTAATCTATATCTCCGCCCATTGGCAATCCGTGCGCCAATTGCGTTATCTTAATCCCCATGGGCTTAACTTTTCTTGATAAATAGATGGCAGTTGCCTGTCCCTGCGCATTAGGATTCGTGGCAAGTATAATCTCGTCTATGTCCTGAGAGTTGATCCGCTCAAAGAGTTCCCTGATCCTCAAATCCTCAGGATTTATACCGTTCATCGGCGAAAGAGCGCCCATAAGGACGTGATATACTCCGCTAAACAATCCTGTCCGTTCCAGAGCTATAACATCATTAGTTTCCTCTACGACACAAACTGCCTTGTGGTTTCGGCGGGGATCGCTGCAAATACGGCATGGATCGCGTTCAGCAATGCTTCCGCAGATGGAGCAATGAACAATCTTATCCTTTATCTCAGCTATGATCTGACCCAACTGTTTCGCGTCCTCATCTGACATTCTCAATATGTGCAAAGCTATTCGCTGTGCGGTTTTTATGCCAATGCTGGGGAGTTTCTGAAGCTCGGATATCAACTTTGCCAATGGCTCTGGATAAAGGAACATCACATCAGTCCGGGTATCTTCAGGCCGCCTGTAAGCTTGCCCATCTCGTCATTCATAAGTTCCTGAGCTTTTCGGTGCGCTTCATTTATTGCGGCCAATATGAGGTCCTGCAGCATTTCAATATCATTGGGGTCCACGACTTCCGGGTCGATCCTAATTGACAATATATCCTGCTGTCCATTCGCTACTACTGTAACCATGCCGCCGCCCACTGTGGCCTCAACGGTGCGATTGGCTAATTCCTCCTGTATTTCCAGCATCTGTTTTTGCACCCTTTGGGCTTGCTTCATCAGATTGTTCATTCTCATTCCGTCAAACACCTCCATATCCGGGAGCACAGGCATCTTGCCTGCATCATCCAAGCCGTCTGCTGTTGTTTATTTCTTCACCTCAACGACTCTGCCGTCAAAAACATCAAGTACAAGTCGCACGCTTTCGTCCTGTTGTGCATCAAGTCGCATATCCCGCTGTGACGTGGGAGACTCTTGCTCTGTCTCTTTGTCACTATCCGGTGAATTGCCATCGTTGACCTTCAATCTCATGGGTTTGCCCATAAGCTCTGATAATTGAGTCTCGACTGCCTTTCTGGTCTCAGGTTCTTGCACTTGTTCACGGTGCCAGTTGAATTTGGGTAGAAAATCTATCGTCAGACAGTCATCGCTGATAGATATTGGCGATGCTTCCTTCAGAAAAGCGTGGTGCATGGGCGACTCTTTTTCTTTGACAGCATCCAGAAGTTTGAGCCACATAGCACGCAAGGGATCAGACTCTTCGTCCGCATTCTCAACCTGTTCCTCCGCCGCTTCCTCCTCTATACTGGCTGCTGCTATACGATATATTGGCCCTGATTCAGCAACAGCCGATACGGAGGTTACGCTGCCGGAGGCGAATTTGGATTCAATTTCTTCCAGCTTGCCAAGCACCTCATCCAGTGGGATAGAGCCATCTTTGAGTCTGGAGAGCTTCACCAATGATAACTCCAGATTCAATCGCTCATAGCCCAATTGTTTAATATCGCTTTCCGTCTGCGCAAATATCCGGGCAATTTTCATAAATTTGTCTATAGACGCCGCCTCTGAATGCTTTGCCAACTGCTGTAGCTTTGTCTCAGGAGCGTCTATGAGATCAGGATTGACTTTATAGACCATCAGATCACGAAAATAGGATATAAGTTTCTTAAGACACTGACTCAGATCGGCGCCATGTTCTGCCAGCTCATTCAGAGTTTTTAGACTTTCAGAGCTATCATTTTGAAGAATATTTCCCACCAGTTGATCCAGAAGATGACTCGCGCCCAACCCCAGAAGCTTGATAACTTCCTCCGTCCGGACTTCTCCACCACCGAACGACAATATCTGATCCAGAATACTCTCAGCGTCACGCATTCCGCCATCCGCGCTTTCAGCAATCATTGACAGTGCTTCGTCCTCTACGACCACGTCGTCAGCTTCAGCCAGTCGTCTTAATCGATCGATGATCTCTTTGCGTGTTAGCATCCGGAAGTCAAATCGCTGACATCGTGAGAGGATTGTGTCGGGGATCTTGTGTGGCTCAGTTGTGGCAAGAATGAAGATCACATGTCCCGGTGGTTCCTCCAGCGTTTTCAGGAGGGCGTTGAAGGCTTCGATGGTAAGCATGTGAGCTTCATCTATAATGTAGACTTTATATTTTCCCGAAACCGGGCTGAATTTTACACTCTCTCTAAGCTCACGTATCTCATCTATACCCCGGTTGGATGCAGCGTCTATCTCGATAACATCTATAGCTCTACCAGCGGAGATTTCCTTGCATATATTGCACTTACCACATGGTTCAGATTGGGTCCCTTCCATGCAGTTTACTGCCTTCGCGAGGATCCTTGCCACAGTGGTCTTGCCCACTCCTCGAGGGCCGCTAAGAATATAGGCATGGGCGATCCTGTTAGCTGAAATGGCGTTCTGCAAGGTTCTGGTGACATGCTCCTGCCCCACCACCTCTCCGAACAGCCGTGGGCGCCATCTTCTTGCTAGGACAACGTATGGCATAATATAACTCTCGCTCTATACATAGCGACGGGAAGCGTAAGAATGTTTTCGACGCTGGAAAGGTTGGATACCCAAAGATCAGTTATCAGTAACAGGATTTCTATTCACTAATTTCTGATAACTGATAACTGATATGCAGCTCCCGCTCTTCAAAGCGAAAGCTAAAAGTTAATAAAGGCCGTGCACCTAACCTTCGACCTGTCCTCCTGAGCGATACTCAAGTAGTTAACTCCAACCAGGTGCCCCTGCGGCACACTCTCCAGTTGCCTACCGCTGCTCCCTCCCGGGCCTGACGGGGTTCAGCAATTTCAAGTTGCGCAGGACCCAGCCTTCATCGCCACTTGCTTAAGCCAGCCTCAAAAAAACAAAACCTCAGATCTGGAATTCAGCCCTGCTGTAGCGGATTGCAGGTACAGGGCACCGCTAGTTCCCCGCCTAGCACGGCCTATTTTGATATTAGTCAATTGGTCTATTACCTAGATTTCGTACAATGAGACGTAGATATCGAATGGTCTCAAAAGTGCCTCAAATGCTGTTTTCATGCGGTCTACCAGGGGATATAAAGGGTTGATGATGATACCCAGCACCCT
>SDBT01005339.1_pt1 | contig 21587 bp, 27 predicted proteins | sample 2277101 | NCBI WGS metagenome assembly SDBT01 (sample SAMN10404973, study PRJNA504765) | marine sediment metagenome | isolation source: marine sediment core GS10_PC15, 103 cmbsf | place: Arctic Ocean: Southern Knipovich Ridge | collected 2010
TGCGAAAGGTGTGGTAAAAAACCTACATATGGGAAAAGCAATAATTTAATATATTGTTCAGGCTGTAGGTTATTAGTAACAAGAAAACTGCATAGAGGATACCATAGAAAATTTCATAAAACACCTTGGGATAAACGCTATCACTCAATTAGAAGTAGATGTTGTTCAAAAGGATTTTATGGGAAAAAAGGAATTAAATGTTTAATAACTGCTAACGAAATAAAGAGACTTTGGTTTAGAGACAAGGCGTTGTTGTTAGACAAGCCTAATATAGATCGCATTAACACCAAAGGAAACTACACCTTTAAGAATTGCAGGTTTATAGAGATGAAAGAAAACGTATCTCGTGCCATAAGGGGTAGACCATCACACCGAAGAAAGATTGTTAGACAATATGATTTGAAGGGAAAGTTTCTAAGAGAATACCCTTCATTAACGAGTGCAAGCGAAAGTATAAAAAGAAGTTTAGCGACAGTCCACGATGCAATAATGGGTAAAAGAAAAACCGCAGGAGGTTACAAATGGGAATACGTATCGGTTCGATAGTCAAGGTTGAGAAGAAAGAATGTATCCACGATACGACAGGCAATGATGTATGTCGATATTCTAATATAAAATTCTACAACCAAGGACAAGAAGATTATGGGAATAGGGAGGTTGGGTTGGATGTGGGGAAGATAGCCTCTGAAGTATTTGATACTATAGATAGTGAGAGTTTTCTAAAAATGTATGATGATGGTGATGTTGAGGGTTGTGCAGACCTTATAGCTGAAGCCCTCAAAGCCAAAGAGGGTGAGTTAATAATTGAAAAGGTGGAGGTGGAAGGGTGAGTAAAACAGATATATTTGTTTTAATACTTTGTGGGATAAATATGGTGCTTGGATTTCTATCTATAAATTGGTTAAATCCTGTAAGCAATGGATTTGGATGGTTTATGGGAGGGTTATATTATTATTTATGGAAAAAAGGAGTAACCAATGACCAAACGCATAAAGGAAACGGTTGAGTGGGTAAAAAAGAAAATAGCTAACTTCTTTCTTAAATTAAAAATGAAACTATTAGATAGACTTTATGATGATGAAGGAAACAATTATTGGTATTGATTCTATTAAGGAGGAGTTGGAGAAATGATTAAACTGCCTAACTTCGATGAAGCTTTTAAATACGAAAATGACTTTTATTTATCCTGTGATATTACACGCATAAGCAAGATACTTTCACACTATGAGCTTTTTAAAAAAGTATCTAATGTCCCAGGAGCAATAGTTGAATGCGGTGTTTTAAAGGGCGTAAGCTTGGCACGTTTCGCTATGTTTAGAAATCTTTTTGGCAATACTTTTTCTAAGAAAATAATTGGGTTTGATACTTTTGATACATTCCCACAGACGATGTATGAGCCTGATAAAATACCGAGAGAAGAAGAAATTAAGGGAACAGGAGGACAAAGTATCTCTATTGAGCAGATGACAAGAGTGTTAGAATATAAAGAATGTAATAGGTTCGTTGAACTTATCTCTGGGGATATATGTGAAACTATACCGAGATATATTGAAAAACACTCAGAACTTAAAATTTCATTGTTAAACCTTGATGTAGATATTTATGAGCCTACTGTAGTAATTCTTGATTGTTTATACCCAAGAATTGGAAAAGGGGGTATTCTTCTCTTAGACAATTATGGAGTCTTTCCGGGAGAGACAAAAGCTGTGGACGATTACTTTAAAGATAAAGATGTATTGATACAAAAATTTTCTTTTAGTATGACACCGTGTTATATAATAAAAGGAGGGTGAAATGAACCAAATCAAAGAAACTATTGAGATATTAAATGATGAAGAAACTATCTTGAAATATATACACATAAAAGCCCAAGGTAATTTTGAAGTGGAGATTAGTCCTAAATTTACCAATGCTCTCTCCCACGCCATAGAGATATGCCAAGGTGTTGAGAGTGCCGGAAAAGAGTTGCCGGAGAAAAAGGAAGCATTAAGAACCGATTATCTCAATGGCTATAGAAATGGTAAAAGAAAAGGTTTTAACAAAATGCACGACATAGCCACCCCCATACTCGCAAAGGCTAAGATTAAGTTAACCGAAAGCGAAAGAGTAACAAATGATTTTTTTGAACAAGTAGAAATATGTAAAGAAGATTTAAAACAGGCTAAGTTGAGGATAGAGGAAGAAAAAAAGATAAGGATTAAATATCAAGATATTGTTTATAAGATATGTTTGTTATTTGATACTCGTTACAATAAAACACTTGTTGGTGAAGTTGCAGATAAAGTTAAGTTGAGGATAGAGGAGTTGGAGAAACAAGTTGATTTATTAGAAGAAGAAGATTGTATAAGCCATTGCCAAGAAGTAGCAATATTGAAAAGAGAACTCCAATCAGCAAAAGATAAAATCAAGGAGTTGGAGAAATATAAAAGCACTTGCACTTATTCTCTTATGGATAATTATAACCAATGTCAATCGAGGAGGGTTATAGGGGAACTAAAATCAGAACTCCAATCTCTCAAGGAAAAGCTGACGGTGGAGAATTTGAAAAAGATAGCATATAGTAGAATAAATTTAGAATATGGTGGTAAAGAAATGGCATATAATATAGCCCAAGCACTCATAAAAGAACTGGAGGTTCTAAATGAATATCAAGGAAATGATTGAGGGGTTAGAAGAAATTACAATTAGTAATTACGAAACTGTGTTTATGAATAATGCTCTAAAAACTCTTCAAGCTATTGAGAGTGCGGAAACGGCTTATAGTATATGTAGCGGTTGTGGAGGCTATACGAGAACAGATGCAAGTGAACATAATTGTTGCTGCGAAGTAGAATCATACAAAGGAAAAAATAAAGAACTCAAATCAGAACTCCAATCTCTCAAAGAGAATCGTAAGAAGTCAGAAGCTCTTATAATAGAGAATCATTATAAAGAAAAAAGAGGACCCTTACAGAAAGCTTGGGATAAGATTATTGATAAATGGATAAAAAAAGGTAATGAAGAAGCAATTTACCCCTCGGGTGATTCAAGGAATAATACTTCAGTACCGTAAAATCAAATAAATGTCTGTGGCGGACAGAAGGAGGACTATGAACATAAATAAAGAGTACATTAGGAAAAAATATATTAGGATGTGCAAAAAGGTAGTGGAGATACAGGATAAGATAAAAGCTAACCGTAGGAGAAGAGTGAGAAATGAACAACGAACAGACACTAAGCAAAGCGATTGAGAAAGCAATCAAGAACGGCTACGATAAGGTCCGGGCAGAAGTCTTAATGGCAGTCTTGATGAACAACGCGAAGCGAGGAGAACAGAACATCAATGGATCAATAGTCAATGATTTTATATTATCTCATGAATTTGCTAAAGCTTTCTTTGGAGAGAACTGGAAATATTATATACAACAGGCTGTCTTATCATCAGATAGAATTAAATATTTAGAGAAGTTTTTGTAAATTTTCACGAAAAAAATAAATCAAGCCTACCTTAGAATAATTAACTCACAATAGAATCTTACTTAATTCTATACTCCTCAATATGTTATAATCTATATGTAAGGAGGGCAAGATGTAATGCCTAACGTTCACCTCAAAAACTGACTGAGCGATACGCCGAAAGGCGTGAGACAAAGACGCTATTTGGAGGTGGCACTCTTCAACCTTCACAGTCGGTTTGTATTAACTAGGCAGGACTAAATATCCTGTCTAGTTTGGTTTTATAAGGGTGTTCAATAAATGAACAGATGAAATTAGCAATCATAATAACATGGAAATGTTAATGCTTGAACATCAACCACTTACGAACAAAAACAATAAAGGATTAGAGCTTGGCAACCATTTGACAAGAGAGGAACAAACACAAGTTATCATTTGGTGTGTTGAATTATATACCAATCAAGAGATAGCTGACATGGTTTTTGAAAAGTTTGAAAAGAAAATATCAAGACAAGGTGTCTGGTTTTATCGTAGATCAAAGAAATGGAATAAGATAATAAAACGCTTAAGAACAGAGTTTGAAAGGAATCTTTGTAAGATACCTTGCGCTAATAAAGCTGATCGGCTTAAGTATCTTCAACAAGTAATTAAGGCAGGGTTTAAATACGCGATTAAGAAAGTTTATTACAATGAGGCTACTGAAACAACTGAGACTACTTATGAGATGGACATTAGATCCGTCACCCAGGCATTAAGAGAAGCCCGGAGAGAGATAGAAGGCGATAAACCTTTAATAGACAACTCAAAGCATTACCATCTAAAAACTATTCAGCAGTTACACGAGTTAGCTAATAACGGAAACGGAGAGGTTGAAAAAGGTAGTAGGGTAGAGGGTTTACTCACAAATACTAAATGACCGAATTATCCCACAAAGAAGCTAAGACTTTATTAGATCGCTGGCAGAGCGATCCTTTGTCATATTGTAGAGAAGTCAGTAATGTTGAGCAAACGTGGGAACTCCAAGATCAGCTCTTAGCTGCCTGCCCTAGAGCAATCAAAGAACACAAACAAATCTATGTAGGTTCAGGACACGCGCTAGGCAAAGACTATATCTGCGGAGCAATATCTCTTTGGTTCTTGCATAGCTTTAGTCCCTCAATAGTAATTCAGACAGCCCCGACAGACCGGCAAGTCAAGAAGATAATGTGGGGCGAGACAATGGGTCATTGGAATCATAAGAAGGTTGACCTTGGTGGGACGCCTTTTGCTAATCCATATCTTGAGATAGTTAAAGATAACTGGTATTTAATAGGCTTTACTACTAAAGACACTGGAGCATCTAAGGATTCAGGTGGTGGTAAGTTCCAAGGCTTCCATAGCCCGAATATCTGTGTGATAGTATCCGAGGCACAAGCTGTTGAGGATACAATCTATGATCAGATTGATGGTATTACTACATCAGAAAACGTCTTAGTTATATTCATTGGCAACCCTACAAGAGCTAGAGGCAAGTTCGCTAAAGGGTTAAAGAACAAAAAAGACAATATAGTATTCAATTTCTCTTGCCTTGATAATCCTAACTATAAACAAAGAAAAACAGTTATACCTGGTCTTGCATCTTATGAGTGGGTTGAAGATAAGCGTAGGAAATGGGGAGTAGATGATCCGCGTTGGTATGGTAGAGTCTTAGGTCAAATTCCTCCAATATCAGTCAATAGAGTTCTATCAGATAACGACATTGAGCAGATGAAAGAACGCCATGGTTTCCTTGCTCAGTATTCTTTCAATGCCGGTGTAGCATTAGACCCAGCCGGGGAAGGCGTGGATTATAACGAGTTTATCTCCGGTAAGGGTGGAGAGGTAATCGAAACCTATTCTAAGTCCAATATGTCCCCAAGTGAACAAGCTCATTATGCTGTTGAGATGTGCCATAGAGTAAATGGTAACTTTGTAGTTATTGATGTTGATGGTATTGGCATAGGAGCCTATCAAGAAGCAAATAAGTTTAGTGAGAGGTTTCTTAATGGCATACAGATAATTAAGTTTCATGGGTCAAAGAAGTTAGAAAGAGATCTTAAAGAAAAGGATAATTACTACAATCTAAGAGCTGAAGCAGCTTTCATAACCCAGATGAGAGCCCGGGCCGGAAGAGCAGCTATCAATGAAGCCCATAGAGAGATGATAGAGGATTTGGTTGAAGATGAGTTCTTTGAAAAGGGTGGATTTACTTATCTTATGCCTAAAGAAGATATTAAAGAACGTCTTGATAGATCACCTGGTAAGGGTGATGTTTACAAAATGCTTCAATGGGCTCTTGATAAACATATTAAACATGGATCAAGAGATAATAGTCCTGGCTTACCACAATACGCTAAGACAGATGAGTCAGATGTTCCAATGAGTAATTTACCGGCTGAAGCAATAACATAGGAGATATTATGCCTTTTTTAATACCAGTTGCCGTAGCAGTTGGAACAGCAGCAACAGCAGGTGTAGCCACAGGAGTTGCCGCAGGGATTATTGGCGGTGCTGTTATAGCTGGAACAGGTCTAGCTATAGGCTCAACAATATCAGGACAAAGAGAACAAAAGAAAGCATCCCAACAGGCTCAAGCAGCTCAAGAGGCTTCTCTTAAACGTGCCGAGGAAACAAAGAAGAAGATAGCTGCTGCCCCAGGACAAGCCGTAACTGCGGCTAAAGAAAAAACCAAGAGGATAGCAAGACGTAGGACAAAAACGATATTGACTGAACCAGGAGCATTTGCTCCTCCAACAGCTCAAAAAACATTACTCGGACAATGATAAGAGTAGCAACAATCTCAGATAAACTTGGTCTATTAGACTTGATTAGAGAGTTCGCAGATACCAAAGCTAAAGAAGCAATGGCAAAGTTTGATGTAACCAAAGTAAGTGATATCGTAAATAAGTGTATAGAGGCAGGGACAGTCTTAGTGATGGACATAGAAGACCCTGAAAGACTGAATTGTTATAAGTTAGTCGGAGGAATGGCCGGTCTTCTCTTTAACTCTCTAATGAGTTACGAGTTAATATACCAAGACCTATTCTTCTATATACAGCCTTCCTATTTGGGCTATACTAAGTCAATGCTGAACAAGCTCGAAGAGAGATGTAAGGAGTTAAAAGTAGACAGAATATCAATGGCCACAATGGGCGATAACCCCAGGCTTGATAAACTATATGAATTGTTAGGGTATTCTATCCTTGAAAAGCATTTTAGCAAAGAAATTATTTAAGGAGATTCAATGAGCAAAAGAGCTGAAGACATTATAAACCGGGTAGATATACTAAAGTCAGAGGCTGCTAATATACGGAGTCAATGGCAGCAATTAGGTAAATTCTGCTTGCCTCGTAAGGCTTGGATAACTCAGACAAGAGTCCCTGGCCAGAGGTTAGACTTTCATGCTATCTTTGACAGTACAGCTATTAAGTCCTTACAGGATATGGCCGCAGGATTTAATTCGCATCTTACTAATCCTAGTTCTCCTTGGTTTTCTTTAACCACTAAGAATAGAGAACTTAGAAAGTCTAAAGCTGTTCAAGTCTGGTTCAAGAATGTTAATGATGAAATAAGAAGTACGTTGAATACATCGAACTTTGACTCAAGTCTTCAAGAGTTCTATTTAGATGCAGGGTGTTTTGGGACAGGGAGTATATTTGTAGAAGAAGACATCAAGGATAAAGTTAGGTTTACCACTGTTCCGCTTGAGCAGATGTACTTTGAAGAAGACGCTAAAGGCCGTATAAATAGAGTTTATCGTGAGTTTGAATATACAGTACAACAAGCTTTTGATTTATGGGGAGATAGAGCTGGGCCAGCTGTTACCAAGCCAATGTCCGAGCCAGGCGAGAAGTCCAAGTTCAAAAGGGTAACTATAATTCACGCAGTATTCCCGAGAGATCAAAGACAGGCCGGTAAAAAAGATAATCTTAATATGCCGATAGCTTCATTATGGATTGAGAAGAGCAAGAAACATGAGATATCAGAAAGTGGATTTATGGAGATGCCTTACGCTACCGGAAGATTCAATAAAAGACCTGGTGAGGTATGGGGATTTAGTCCGGCCATGAATGCCCTTGCTGATATTAAGATGCTTAATCATGAGAAGAAGATATTGATTAGAGCCGCTATGAAGCTGGTTGATCCTCCTTTAGTAGCTCCTAATGCGGGCTTTGTATTACCGATAAACCTCAACTCAGCAGCCATGAATTATTTTAATCCTAACGCAGCTAAAGTTGGAGATTTACAACCTATCCAAACCAAAGGCAATATTCCCATAGGATTTGAGATGTTGCGGGATGTTAAGATTGACATTGAAGCTGCTTTCTTTATCCCTTTATTCAAAGCCTTTTCTCAGATAACTCCTGGTAAGTCTATGACCATCCCAGAGGTTCAGAGAAGGATAGATGAGAGCCAGGCCTTGTTGGGGCCGGTAGTGGGAAGATTCACTCAGGAAGTATTCGACCCAACAATTACTAGATTATTTTTGATAAGATTTAGACAAGGAGGATTTCCGCCGCCACCACCAGAAATAGAAGACCAAGAGCTTGACATTATTTATATGGGTCAGCTTGCAAGAGCCCAGCGCAGGCAAGAGGTTGTATCTTTGAGTAGAGGACTAGAAACTGTAAGAGCAGTAGCAGAATTTATACCACCAGTGATAGATAAAGTAAATGGAGATAAGATTGTTGATAAGATTTGGGAGGTAGAAGGTATAGATCCCGAGCTTCTCAATGATGAGAATGAGGTTAGGGCAATAAGAGAGGCACAAGCAGCACTAGCCAAAGAAGATAGAGAGCTAGCTATGGCTGGAGCAGGTGCGGCAGCGGCTAAGGATGTAACCCAGGCTGATTAGAATTTGAAGGGGTAATATGAAACAGAAAGTAAAATACAAGAGCATCCATCTCCCTTCAATTAAAGAGCTAAGAAGATTAGTCTATACGAAAGCCTTTGATAAGCTTGACTACACAGAGGAGAAGACTTTAGATATGGGGCTTATGCACTATCCTAAAGTTGACCTGACAGTAAAGGAGATTGACCATTTGATAGACCTCAACAAGATAATGATTAAAATGGAAAGCGGCGGATTTAAAGAGATGAAGGAAAAGTTTAAAGAGCTTAATATTGATTATAAAAGTGTGTATGGGTTGAATTGATGTTCTTTTAAATGTCGGTGTGGCGTGGTAGTAAAGAGGAGGTAATTATTCAAGCAGATAATCTTAGACCTGAAGATACAAAAAAGTTAAGTGAATTGTGTGAAAAAATAAAAGAAGAAAATCCAGATATAAGATACCAAACATTTGTAAGGGAAAAGTTTAGAAAGAAAGACTGCATATTCAAAGATAGGTGTAAGAAGTAGGAGAGACTTACTGCCACCGACTTGTATTTATTATGAAATATGAACATTGTAAAAACTGTCGTTATATCTCAAGCAGAAAAATTTGTAAAAAGTGTATAAGTAAAAATGTTCATAGTAAAAAATCTCAATATTCACACAAAGACCAGGATTACCAAGGTTGGTATAAGGGTTCATATGAAGAAGCTGCGAGTAAAGCAAGAGATAGAGTATAATGACTAAAACACAGGAGGCAAGATGAAAAAGAAAGGACTCACATTAGCAAAGCTTAAAAAAGCAAAAAAAATATTAGATAATGCTCCTCCTTCTAAGCATTTGTATAAACAAGTAGCTACAGGCAAAATGTATTATATTTTCCCTTGCGAACCTAAAAAACGAAAGGCAAGATGACCGAACAAGAAGAAAAAGACGCCCAGAATGAACTTGGTTTAAAAGAAACAAGAAAGCTAAGGCAAGCGTATGCTCAGACTTTTAATACCGAGGTCGGAGGTGTTGTCTTAGAGGATCTTAAGAAACGATGCTATTTTAGCAAACCTACGTTCTCGGAGGTAAGCACAAATGGTGAGAACGGTGATCATAGAGAGGGGATGCGATCAGTAATATTAACGATAGAGTCTATTATGACTCTAAAACTGGAGGAGGAATAAGAATATGGATACTCTAAATCTCTTCGGAGGTACTTTAGATCCATTAAGTTGGTTGTGCAACTTAGTGAAACCTATTATGTTATTTGAAGGAGAAGGCGGTGGAGATCCACCAGCTGATCCGCCTGCAGATCCACCAGCAGACCCACCAGCGGATCCGCCACCAAGTGATCCACCAAAAGGTGACTGGTCTGAGGGTTTTACTGAAGAAGTAAAAAACCACCCTACTACTAAAAGATATAAAAGTTCTGAAGAAGCCATGAAAGGGCTTATAAATATCGAGAAGAAAATAGGAGCAAAAAGAGTTGTTGTTCCTGGTGTTAATGCTTCTAAGGAAGAAATGGCTGAGTTTAATAAAGAGATAGGTGTACCGGAAGATGCAGCGGCTTATGAGATATTTAAGCCTGAAGGGGAGGTTGATGAAAGAATCAAAATAACTCCTGAAAGCGAAGCATCTTTTAGGGCCTTGGCTAAGGCGGCCAATCTTACGCCAACTCAAGCAAAAATCATCCAAGAACAATACCATGAGATGCAGGTTGGCAACCTCAAGCTTTATGATGATGCTTTGGCAGAAAGCATGAAGACTGTTGAAACTCAACTGAGAAAAGACCTAGGTGGTAAGTATGATGCTAGTATAGACGCAGCTCATAAATTAGCAAAGGACGCCGGCGGAGATGAGTTCCTTAATTGGTTAAGCAAAGGTGAAGGGAATAACCCAATAGTTATAAAGGCTATGGCTAATATAGCTAGTAAAATGGGTGAAGACTCATTTGGCGAACATGGTCAGGGTGCATTGATGCTGACTCCTGGGGAAGCTAAAGTTAAGATAGGAGAAATCAGAGGCAACCCAGAACACGCATATAATAAAGAACAACATCCGTTACATAAAGAAGCAGTTAAAGAGATGACATCTTTATATAAGATGGCGCATCCTGAAGAAGAGAAAAAATAGTTTGCTTTAAGAGATACTCGAAAGACCTCATAAGGCAAACATAACTGGACACTCTCGCGGAAGCGAGACCCAAAAAGTGTTGCAGTTAGACCCGGCTCCTTGTCGGACACTCTAACAAGTTTACTATTGTTGGCTTAAGACAAGGAGGGAAAAATGGGTATAGTAACTACAGCATTTATCCAGCAATATCAGGACAACATAACTCAACTCGTTCAGCAGAAGATGACTAAGCTGAGAGCTACGGTTATGGTGGACACTGATTTTACTGGAGAGTTTAAGTTCTACGATCAGTTAGGGGCTTCTGAAATGGTTGAGAAGACCAGCAGAAACCAAGATACACCCAGCATTGATCCAGACCACAAAAGGCGCAAAATTGGCAAGAGAGATTTTATTCACAACGTGCTCCTTGACAAAGAAGATCAGCTAAGTATGTTGGTTGACCCAAAAAGTTCTTACGCGATGTCAGCATCTATGGCCGCCGGTAGGAAGATGGACGATGTAATAATCGCCGCTTATCTTGCTACTGCCTTCACAGGAAAGACCGGATCGGTAAATCAGGCTTTTGCAAACGCTGATGCGGATAATCAAATCGTAGTAGGGGGTACAGGGTTAACTAAAGCTAAGATTCTTCAGGCCCAGGAAGTTCTTGATGACAACGATGTAGAAGACGAAGATAGGTTCTTAGTATGTACTCCAAAGCAAATTGGTGATCTTTTAAAGACTACTGAAGCAACTTCTTCTGATTTCAACACTGTAAAAGCATTGGTGGATGGACAGCTTGATACCTGGATAGGGTTTAAGTTCGTTAAAATTTCAAGCAAGAGATTACCTGTGCTTTCCGGAACAAGCAACCGTGGAGTTTATGCCTATCATAGAGCAGCTATGCAGTTAGCCATCCAGAAAGAAGCTTCAGTCCGCATCGATGAAAGAAAAGACAAAAACTATGCCTGGCAGGTGTTTATGTCCATGACCATCGGAGCAACCAGGTTGGAGGAAGATAGAATCGTTCAGATAGCTTGTGGAGAGTAAATTATTAACAACCCTTAACAGGAGGAAAACATGAGTGATGTATTAGGCACACAGAAAACATTGTTTGACGCCGGGACGATTCTTAAACCCGGGTTATTCGATGGAAGAGTAAAATGTGTTATCGACACATTTGAAGCTTCAACATTGGCAAATCCTTCAACGATCAAGATGAGTAATAAGATTACTAAGGGAGCGATTATCGTAGCAGGTTTATTGGCTTACGATGCCCTTGGTGGTTCAGTTACATTGGATGTAGGAGATGCAGCAAATACAGCTAGATATATCTCAGCACAATCAGCAACCGCAGAAGGAACAACTTTGTTTGATGTACCAGACGGTATTGGCTACGAGACTACCGAGTCAGATTCAGACAACTTGGATACACAGTTTTTAGTTACTGTAGGCGGTTCCGGCACAGCAGATGGAACAATTAAGTTAATCGTGTTCTACACAAACGACTAAAGGAGGGCGTAAAAAAGGAGTGCTTATGAAAAGAATATTTTTGATACTTACGCTCTTTGCGTTCTTTGCCTCTCCCGCCTTTGCTTTGGAAATAAAGGTGGATGGTGTAGTCGTAGGGGGCAGTTTCGCAACACAGTTAAACTTCTCAGGAGATGTATCTGGCAGCGGGGTCGGTTCTCAGAAAAACATTGTCATTGGAGGTGCAGGTGGAGGAGTGGTAGAGTTCGTAACAGCAACGCTAGATACAGTAGTGGCGGCTGATGACAATACTACTTTCGTCTCAACTGGCACTGGAACTACCTACACTCTTCCGGCAGCAGCATTAGGATTACAATTCTCATTCGTGGCAGGAGGTACGGAGGCTAGAGTTACCATTGATACAGCATCAGTAAGTGATACTATAAATTATTTGTCATTAGATGCTGGAGATAAGCTTGAAAGTACTACCAAGGCTTCAAGTGATAGTGTAACTTTAGTAGGGGATGACAGCAACAATTGGTTTGTAATAGACATGGGTAGCAACTCATGGAAAGACGGCGGAGCTTAATAGAAATATAGGGAGGGGTGTAAAAGCCTCTCCCTTTACATCTATGAAAATAAAAGCCGTTCTATTTAGTATAGTTCTAGCTTTCTCTGTCTTTTGTCCTGTCGTGGGGCTAGAAGGTAGGGAAGCACTATCTACTCTTGCCTTGTTTATGGCGTTAGCCATAGCTCTATGGGGTTTATACCGAGGTGATATTAAACCTCTTAAGAATAAGAGTCTTCTTCTTTTCGTCTTCTTTCTTCTCTTCAGCGCGTGGCAAGCCCCCAAAGGAATAATAGTCGAGAATGGTTTGGTTCTAGCCAACTACTGGGTGTGGAAGTCTATGTTTACAATACTCCTATTTCTAGGAATGTATTGGACTATCAGCGGAACCGTAATTAGTAATAAGAATAAAAGGATAATATTAAACACAATGGTATGGTGTGGGTTTCTTATCGCACTTCATTGTATCTTTCAGAATTGGGGGTATATGCAATGGTTCAAAATAGGCACTCATCATGAGGCCTTAGTAACTCCACAGGCCGGAGTGGTAGGAATGCTCGGGCATCCTACAATGGTCGGGCCGTTCATTGGGATGCTGATACCAGTAGCTTTCTATTTAAGAAAATGGTTCTTCGCCATACCAATGATTATCGCTGTCTGCCTGACCCATAGTTGGGTAGCTATTGGAGCTATAGCAGCTTCACTCCTTTTGTTATTGTTCTTGCTATCTCCCCGGTGGGCTAAGATAGCCATGGGGAGTTTATTGATAAGTATAATTGCATGTCTTTTAATCTTTACAGGTGCGAATAAAGTAGGCACTTTTATAGAAAGCAAATCTTCAGGTCGTATTGCTGAATGGAGCAATGTAATTAAGGCGGTTAAAGAGCCATTTGGTGAAAATGATAAATGCTATAGTTATACTGGATTTGGTCCGGGAAGTTTTCAATTCATTTATCTTAAAATGTTTCCACAGAGTAACTTCAGTTATGCTCATAATGAATATCTTGAAGTTTTATTTAACTACGGAATCATTGGACTTATTCTATTTCTTACAGCTATAGTATTGTTCATTATGACAATAGATTTCAAGCTATGGATTAACCTGTTCTTATTTAGTGGCGTAACCTGTATGTTCTTCGCCGCAGCTGGAAATTTTATATTTCAAATCTCTCCTCAGAATATATTTCTGATAACCCTTTTAGGATTGATAAAAAATAAAGGAGATAATAATGTCTGCTGTAAGCCAAGTTAGTATATGCAATCTAGCTTTAACTTTTCTCGGAGCTAAGAGGATAAATGCGCTTGATGAAAACTCTAATAATGCGAGAGCTTGTAATGCTGTCTATGATTTATCTCTTGAGGAAGTGCTGATGGAGAATAACTGGACATTCGCTCAGAAAAGAATAGCCCTCGCAACAGTAACCGGAGATCCTGTATTCACCGATGATGGTGTTTCTGTAATATATCAAAAGCCAGTAGACTGTTTAAAAGTTAATTTCACTAATACCGAGAATGCACTTGTCAAATTGGAAGGAGATAAGATTCTATCAGATACAGCAGGACTTAAAATAATCTACACATTCTTGAATACTGATCCTCAAAGTTATACTAAGAAATTTGTCAATGCTCTAGCCACTCTAATATCACGAAATATAGCTTATGCCATAACAAGTTCGAGATCAATGGTTAAAGAACAGGGTCAACTATATATTGATAGATTGAATGTAGCTATGTCAGTAGATAGCCAACAAGGAACGCCATTGTCTCCGATGCAAGATGATATCGTTTTATCAAGGATATCCGGAAGTGATGGAGAGCTTGTTGGAAGAACAGGGCAATCAATTTGGTTTCCGTGCGGATGTTAATTTATGATGGAATTTAATATGGATAGAATTATTACTAAACAATTTCAGCATTTTAATTCTATCATCATCCTTTTTGCCTTTATGATGAACAATCTCAGATGGTTTAAGAAATCTTCCAAGATGTTTCTCCATAACAAGATGACTTCTTCTAACATAGCCTTTACAATCAGCCCTTGGATGAGAAGGATTAAGGATAAGAACATATCCATTAGCCTTTTTGTATTGTCCACCTTTCCAATGAGGGTTTTTAGAACCTTTAAGTTTGTCTTTAAGGGAATTGCTAATCTTTTTCAAAACATCTTTAGGGTGCTCGTGTCCTTTTTTAAATTCTGTGTCAGGGGAAAGATGTTTGCCCTTATGAGCTTTACTAATTATCTTTTTAATTTTTTCAGAGTGTTTATATCCATTCATAAAGGAAGGATGGCCTTTAAGTTTCTTTCTAATTTTATCTTTAGTTTCTTGAGGCATTGCCTGACCTTTTCTCATAAGTGTATCATACCACGTTTCCCATTAACGTCAAGGAGTTTGTAAATGCCAAAGGTTACGAGCAGCCAGACTAATTTTACTGCCGGAGAATTTTCACCGAAACTTAAAGGTAGATTCGATATTTCCCGGTATGTCAATGCTGCGGCCAAGTTAGAAAACTTCCTTATACAAAATGCCGGCGGAGCGACTAGAACTCCTGGAACTAAATTTGTTGGTGAAGTAAAAGATAGTTCGTTAGAAACACGCCTTATTGAATTTGTATTCAGCACAACTCAGACCTACATAATAGAGATGGGTAATCTCTATATGCGTTTTTACTCTAACAATGGAAGGATTGTAGAAGATGACTTAACTATAACCGATATATCTGAAGCCGATCCAGTTGAGATTACCTCTGCTGGTCATGGTCTATCTGATGGAGACTGGGTTGTTATTACTGATGTAGTGGGGATGACTGAACTTAATGGTAAGACTTTCATAGTGGCCAATTCAGGGGTTACATTTACTTTGCAAGATGTGGATGGAAATGATGTAGATAGTACGGACTTTACCGACTATGTATCAGGTGGAACGATAAATAAGGTTCTTGAAGTTGTTACACCTTACACTACGGCTCAATTATTCGATGTTACCTTTTCTCAGACTGCAGATTTGATGTATCTCGCTCATTCAAGCCATGCTCCAAGGACTCTATCGAGAACTGCTGCCAATGCTTTTACTTTGGCAATAGTTACATTCGTTGGAGGGCCGTTCTTAGATGACAACACGACAGCTATAACGATGACTCCCAATGCGGATTCAGGTACTGGAAAAACATTAACTGCCTCAGCTCCCTACTTCAACGCCAATATGGAAGGGGGAATCTTTAAGGTAAAAGACGGCTATGTTCGGGTCAATAGCTTTTCTACTACCACGCTATTAGACGATGTTGATATCTTACCAAAACAAGACGGCTCAGCAGGGAATTTGAATACTGGTCCTGCAGCTACCTTAGACTGGGCTCAAGGAGCGTGGTCTGTAGATCAAGGATACCCAGGTGTTGTTTCATTCCATGAACAAAGGGTAGTATATGCTAGAACTACCAAACAGCTCCAGACTTTTTGGGCTAGCTTTATAAGGGTATTTACGGACTTCTTTCCAGGAACGAATGCCTCCGATGCTTATACTTACGAAATAGCTTCTGATCAAGTTAATTCAATCAGGTGGTTATCTTCGGGACCTAAAGCTTTGCAGATAGGTACTTTTGGCGGTACATTTTCTGCTTCATCTGGAAATGTGAATACTCCGATAACTCCGACTAGCATAGTTGTTCAACGTGATACTACTTATGGGTCAAGTTCTATTAAGCCAAAAAGAATTGGAAACTTTGTCTACTATGTTGAGAATAGTTTAAAAACATTACGCGAACTAGGCTTTGATTTTGATATAGACTCACAGCGTGCTTTGAATATGACTATTCTTGCTAACCAGATATTAGATTCTTCTGGTGATACTGTCGGAGCAAAAGATATGGCTTATCAGCAATCACCAAATAATGTTTTGTGGATAGTCAGGAATGACGGAGAGATAGCCACGTTGACCAGACAGATAGATCAAGAGGTAATAGCTTGGTCAAGACAGATATTAGGCGGAACCTTCCAGACAGGAGATGCAGTTACAGAGAGTGTGGCAGTTATCCCTGGACTTACCGGAGATGATCAAGTTTGGGTTATTGTAAAACGAACCATAAATAGTATAACTCGTAGATATGTAGAGTTCTTTATGCCGCAAACTTTCGTAGATCAGGATGATGTCTTTTTTGTTAATAGCGGCCTAAGCCTTGATAATCCCAAGACTATCAGCGGAGCAACTAAAGCAAATCCTGTCGTGATAACGGCTACTGCTCATGGATTCAGTAATGGAGACCAGGTTAAGATAGTTGATGTGGTTGGTATGACTGAACTCAACGGATTATTTTATAAAGTGACAGGTAAGACTGATGATACATTTAAACTAACAAATACTCAAGATGTTAATATAAATGGAACAGATTTTAGCACTTATGTAACTGGCGGAGAAGTTAGAGAAATGGTTACGGTTATCTCGGGACTAGATCATCTTGAAGGTGAGGCAGTTACAATAATTATAGATGGAGCAACTCATCCAGTCAAAACCGTAAGTAGCGGAGCAGTTACCCTGAATACTAAAGCCGCTAAAGTCCATATAGGTCTTTATAAAGATGCCGAAGTAAACTTACTCCCACTAGCTGATGGTTCTGCAACCGGGACAGGTAGGGGTAAAGATAGAAGAATGTATATTGCAACTATTATTGTAGATAGGAGTGGTGGCTTTCAGTATGGCGAAGTTGGTAGTGAAGATATCCTTACTCTAAGATTGGGGGGAAGTATTATGGATCAGCCTCCTCCATTATTGACAGGTTCAAAAGAAGTTGAATTACCTAATGATTGGGGAACTGATACAGAATTTTTAATAAAACAGACACAGGCGATACCGTTGACAATATTGGCAATCATTATTAGGTCAGAGGTACAAGATAAGTAATTAGGAGTTTAATATGGCTGCGACATTACCGTTGTTAATTTTAGGCGGAGGAATTTTACAGTCCATAGGACAAAGACAAAAGGCAGAATCCGAAGCCCAGGCTTTAGAGTTTAATGCTACTTTAGCTGAACAGGATGCTATCATATCTAAAGAAAGAAGAGAGATTGAAAGAGGGCCGGAAGAAAAAAGATTAAAGAGTTTTATCTCGACCCAAAGAGCTTTATTTGCAAAGGCTGGTGTAACTTTATCCGGGAGCCCTATTACAGTTTTAGAAGAAACCTCTGCTGCCGGTGAACTTGATTTGATCATTGGAGATATCAATGCTTCAATTGAACAAAGTAGATTACAAAGCGAGGCTGAAATAAGTAAAGCAGAAGCTACGTCTAGGAGGGCAACAGGTAAAACAAGAGCGGGACTTACACTGCTGACTTCTGGCTTACAAGCTGCAGAAGCCGGAGGGTTGTTCGCTAAAAAGGAGCGGGATGGCTAAGATTCCAAAATTAGAAAGTACAGGAAAATTAACACCACTTAGTCCCTCTATAAGAATAAGTGGAGGTGCTGGTGCAGGCAAAGGGCTTCAAGATATAGGGAAAGTTATCTCTACTACAGCATTAGCATTCCAGAAAATCGCGGTAGAGAATGAGGCTACTACTGCTGACACTGAATCAAGAAGAAGATTAAAAGAACTTGAGATAGAAGCTACCACCTCAGAAGATTTGAACCCACAAATATTTGAACAAAGGATACAGGCAATAAAGCAAGAAACTTCTGCCGGAATGAAGTTACCACTTGCAAGGAGTAAATTTCAACAGCAATTTGATAGAAACTCTTTAATATCAGGTTTCAACATTAAGAGAACTTTAAACAGCCGGCAAGTAGATCGATCTGTCGCTACGCTTAATGATAACCTAGATGCCCAAAAATTTGAGTTCATAAATGCTGGGTCAGAAGTTGAGAAAAATAAAATAATATTAGATATGAACTCCAAGATAGATGAAAGAGTAAGGCTTGGGGTTCTGACAGCCGTCCAGGGTGGAAAGCTTAAAAAGGGAACCCTAAAAAATTGGTCTCAAGCAAGTATTAGAAGTGCGATAGCCACTAATCCTGAGGTTGCTAAAAAGGACATAACTGATGGTGTCTTTGGAGATTTAACTGCTGATGAAACTGCTAAGTGGCTTGAAGTAGCAGACAAAAAAATAGAACAGAATAAAAAGATTGTCGAGGTTGCTAGAGACACTTTATGGCTTAACAATGGTGGGAAGGTTATAACTAATCTTAAAGAGACTAGCGTGGCTGACCTGATTGATTTAACCGCCGCTGGACAAATAAATCCACAACTAGGTAGTGATTTAGTAGCTTGGAAAACTGACAAAGATTCTCCACAGTATGAGGACAATAAGTCTGTTTGGATGGAACTAGCTGAGAAAAGTGTGTCTCCAGAATTAGATTTAAGAGAGTTCCAGTTAGAAGTAGGCAAAGCAATAGCTAATAAAGATATTCAGGCTAAAGAAGGAGCAGAGTTTGTAGTTCAGGTACAGAATCTTTTTGACAAAGCAGTAGCTTTTAAATCAAGACCTTCATTAAAAGATAAGGTTGTCGGCACAGCTATAAAAATGTTTGGTGGCTCAGGGCTAACATTAGGATCTATTTTTAATATGACTAAAGAATTTATAGAAGGTGTTAAGAAAGGTGGCAATCCAGATGAACTAGAAAAATCAGCTGATGATATTTTAAAGAAAGAGATTAAGAATCAGAATCCCAGCCTTTCCAATTTCGAAGATATCCCTAATGCCATAGGAAGCAAGGGGAAGGCTTTTAGAACAGTATTCGATGGTAACACTCAAGTCAAAGTAGACAAAAAGATCAAGAAAGATGACGGTGTTTTAATGATAGACGCAGCAGGAAATAAAGCTTTAGTGTTCCCTGATGGCACTTTCCAGGAGGTTGATTGATGTCTTTTGAACTCGCGACAGCTAAACCAGTTAAGACCTCGGGGTTTAATATTGGTACCGCTGTGCCGGTAGAGGGAGAAGTTTCTCCCGGGACTACCGGAGAAAAGACTTTGTTCTTAGAAGATAAGGGCATCACTGTAGGATACCCCTCTAATATGGACAATATGGACGTAGATAGGGCGGTTAGACTGGATGTCTATGGCCAGAAGCCTACATTTATGCAAAGTGGCAAAAAAGCGGCCTCAGAGGCTTTTAAAGGGGTATTGCGAGGAACAGAGGGATTTTTGGCTAGTGCTGGAGCATTAACTAAGTGGCTAGGGGATACTATAGCAGACCAGACCTTTTCTAATCAGGTTAGAGAGGCCGCCGAAAGAGCAGATAAAGAGGAATTATTACCTCAGATAGTAGGTGCTAAGCCGGGCATAGTAGAAAAGGTAGGTAAAACTATATCAGAGTGGGGGCAGACTGCCTATGACTTCTGGAGGAAAGAATCTCAAAGGGGTTTTGAAGCTCCAGATCCTGAGATATTTAGGGGTAAGTTTTTGCAGAATCCCTCTTGGACTAGAGCGATATCATTAGTAGCAGAAGCTACTCCATCACTTGCTACTGCCACAGCTATAACTTTTATAACCAAGAACCCCATGGCCGGTGCTATGTCTCTCGGCTTAATCGAAGGATCAGGTTCTTATATAGAGGCCAGAGAAGCTGGAAAGAGTGTACCATTCTCAACTACGTTAGGAACACTCTCTACTACAGGCAATGCCCTCTTGGAAGTGATACCTTTAACTCGATTCCTAAGAGGTGGAGATAAAAAGATAGTTAAAGATATATTTGTAGGTGCAGCACAGGAAGGCACGGAAGAAGTAGCTCAGGCTTTATGGACTAATGTTATAGCTAAATTCGGATATGAGAAAACCAGAGATCTTACTCTTGGAATGGTAGAGGGATTTATCGGTGGGGCTGGAAGTGGTGGAATGATGGGAGGTATAACTTCTGGCCGGGGAATACAGGTTGATAATTTAAAACAAGAAGCTATAGAGAAGGAAGTTGAGCCTGAACAACTAGAGCAGATGGAGGAGATAGCTTCTAAGGAGATAGTGGCCCAGGCTGACAAGGTAGAGAAGATAATTGATAAGTCAGCTAAGGAAGTTAATAAGGTTGTAAAGAAACCAACAGCAGAAGAACTGCCTCAGCCGATAGGTGAGGAAGCTGAAGGTGAAGAAGTATTGTCTAAAGAGATAGTTGCAGAGAAGGTTTTAAGAGAAGAGGAATTAACTCCTGAAGAGATAGAAACCTTCCCGGAATTGGCTAAGATAGGGGAGAGATTTATAGATTTAAAAGAAAAGGAAGCTGCTTTAAAGAGAGGAACAGGTGAGATGACACCGGGAGAAATTAAAGAATTGACTAGACTTACAGAAACTTTAGGCGGTATAGTTCAAGAAAGGATTAAAAGACCTCCTACCGCTAAGAAGATACTCGGGATAAAAGAAGAGAAAATCACGATTAAAGAGTCAACACTTCTTAAAGAAAGGTTTAGAAATATTGCCAGGGGAGCTAGAGAAGGAACTATAGCTACAAAGGCTCAAGTGAAGAAAGCCCAAACACAGTTAGTTGATTTAGTGGATAAGAGTGCTTTACCAACTGCTGATAAGGCTAAGTTTTTAAGGACTATAAAAAATATCCAAACTCAGGCACAATTAGAAAAGGCATTACCAGAGATAGAAGAAAGAGTAGCTAAACTAGAAGAGATTAGTCTAAAAAACAATCTTGTCCGGGAAATAAATAGAATATCTAAAATTAAGGTTTCCCCGGATTACCGAGAACAAATAGATGGTCTTCTCGAACAGTTCGACCTTAAACGCCGGACCCAAAAGACCAAAGAGATAAGACAAAAGAGAGCCGAGTTCATAGAACGTCAAAGAGAGAGTGGAGATATAAACTTCTTACCACCTGACTTCTTCAGTGATTTTGGCAAAAAGACTCTTGATGAAATGGATCTCAGTGAGGTTCAGCAACTAAGAGACCAGATAAGTGTTCTGTCCACAGTAGGTTCTACAAAGAATAGACTGTTAATAGCTAAGGGTGAAAAGGATTTTGTTACTCGCCTTAATTCCATTCTTGACAAAATGTATGACAGAGCCGGAACTCAGGAACAGCAAGAGGCAGAGTTGGCTCCTTTAATAAGTAATCAGAGGAAAGGAACAGTCGATAGAGGATTTGATTTCGTTGATAACTTTTACGCGTCCCATAGAAAGATAGAATTTATTTTAAAAGGTTTAGATAACCAGGAAGTATTTGAGATTATTCAACAAGGAATAAAT
>SDBT01005340.1_pt1 | contig 21586 bp, 41 predicted proteins | sample 2277101 | NCBI WGS metagenome assembly SDBT01 (sample SAMN10404973, study PRJNA504765) | marine sediment metagenome | isolation source: marine sediment core GS10_PC15, 103 cmbsf | place: Arctic Ocean: Southern Knipovich Ridge | collected 2010
TCTTCGTGGAACCATCTATTAGTACGACTCCAAGCACTTCCTTCACAACTTCCGCGCTCACTAGTAATGTAATCAGCAACACTTAAGTCGGTAGGAAGTCTATTACCCAACTCGTCAAACAGACGATCAAAGCCTAGGGTATTTAAGTCTTCTACAAGACGAATAGCTCTACCTACACACTCTATATACAAAGGTCTATCATAAGAGTCAGAACCCGCAAACTGTATACGCATACCAGAAGATAACTGGAAGTCACTAGGAGTCAAGTTGTTATTATTACTAGTATTATAGTTAATAGCGCCTATTATATCTTGCTCAATGATGTCATCAAACTGCGAACCAGTTAAGAGCGGTGCTTGTATAAACGCCGTAGGAGCTGTGTTAGTTATATTAGCCGCCTCAAGCCACAAGTAATTCTGATAGTTTAGGAACTTATCTACATCAATAGGAGGCGCGAAGCTATAGTATAGGTCACTAAAGAGTCTATCATGGTTGGACACATTGCCGCCACGATGCTCAATGTAGTTTAATAGGTCTTCATAGAAGTTATGATTAGTGTCTTGCAAAGCGGCATTAACAGCGTAGGCAATAGGCTCTAACTGGTATGATGCACGGTCTTTGTTCGGTTCGCCAAGATAGTTATCCACTAGAGGGTCTAGGACATCCGATGTACGCCTACCTATAAATCCCTGCGCCTGTTCTACATTGGCTGGATTAAATAACTGGTCAAATGTCGCTGCATAGAACTCCTTTTGGACTTCCGTTTGCAATATTGCCGGTAATTTCTTAACAAATCTCTGGATCATTCTTTATTTCTTTCCTTTTTATTCCTCGTCTCCACCGCGCTTAAAGTTATGAAGTACGTAGTTAACTCTTATATGTAATAACCAATATAATATTCAATAAAACGTATAATAACTGTTATTCTATAGTTACTGTCATCTTCCTGTTCTTTATCGTGCTTATGTACATTTCAAACCCTTATATAGCTTCATTCTTGTCTTACGATTACCCTTATTCAAACTTAAGCTTTTATACAGTTCTTAAATCGTAATACTGGTAAATTTTCTAATCCTCTCTATAGTATGCACTTTAGTAACACTAGTGTATTATTAAATCGAAATACTGGTAAATTTTGCCTCCGCGTCTTTTTCATCATGTTCTTCATATTCATACAATAGATCGCTAATTTCCGTCTCCTGCATCATAGGACTTGAATCCCGACCCTTACCTACTTTATCTGACTCACTCAAACGAACATACATCATCCCATTTAGTATCGTCAAAAGAACGACCATAGTTACAAGTATCGTTGTGCGAGTACTCACTGTGCAAGATCATCCTCTGTCAATGGTGGCTTGCTAGAATCATTAGGATCATCATGCACTATTATAATCTCACTCTCAACTACGCAAGCTACTCTCTGTCCAGCTTCATCTTTGCATACGCTCAGTCTAGTATCTTTCTTAGGTACTGGAACTGATTTAACTATTACACTCGTATCTACTTTATGCTTAGGTGTTAGCAACTCAATTAGAGGCCAACCAAACATAACAGCGCCAAACACATACATACTCGCCAAAGCGAGTAGGCAGTAAAATGCGTCTTTTATGAGTCTCAATGCTTTCATTAATCTTTCCTGAAACGTCTACGGATATATCTGTGTGCCACATCATTCATACGTTTTGATGCAGTAGCAAGATGTTTGTCCACATTAACTGTGATTTCTTCAGGACTTAAGCGTTCTAGTCCTTGACTCCATGCGTTAGTGTGATCGTCTAGTATATTATCAGCAGCAATCTTGTCGCCAAGTTCTCCAGCTAGATCAAGCATAACTTCATACTGTTCAGAAGTAGTCTCTGTAATCTCTTTGCTTTCTGACGCATATCCAAAGCCTGCAAACGCATGATCTGATTCTCTAATGTGATTTATGTCGTTCTTAAGCATCTGAACTACTTTCTCTATTTGTTTATTGAGCAATGCTTCATAGTCTGGAGAGTCTACCTCTACCATGCTACGTCTTGCTGTGCCGTTAACATTAGTCATAATTATACCAGCTAAATCGTGAGTAAGTCTATCAGCGTTCCATAACTTACCTTCTTCGCCTGGCTTGTGTAGTATCTCGTTAGTTCTCATGTTAGTTACCTTTCCTCTTCTCTGCTGAGTACTCTATTTCGTGTGCTATAAAGGCTTCTAGGTCTTCTGCTAACTCTATGCCGTTAACTGCTACATCATCTTCGGCAGCAATTGCCTGATGATAACTGAGCAGTTCCTGTAGCTTCTTGATACAGCCTGAGTATAGTTCGTTCGCTACTCTAATGTTAGCGTTTGCTCTATGTAATGCGGCTGAGTCTTTGCCTTCTACGATCTGTTCTATTTTCATGTTTCCCGTTTTCCTATAAGTTGTATCTTCTGTGAATCAAAGAGAATACTCCTAGATTCTTTATCATATGTCGCGCCGTCTATCGTACATTGTTCGTTACCATGTCTAATGTAGATACAACACGGTTCGTTTTCTTCTACCATAATCTGTAGGTTTCTGATCGTAATACATTCTATACCATTATTAGAATATACAGTAAGCTCGTTGTTGAGTGTGCTATACCCTTCGAAGGTGTATATATGCTCTTTGCCTAGCTTACTATATATTCTAATAAACATTAGATGTATCATTATCCAGTTTAGGACTAAAGTGGCAAGGTAGGACAGCGTTTAGCTGGACTATCTTTCCTCTTTTGTTCTAAACCCTATAGTTATTCTCCTTTTAAAAATCGTCGTTCTAACTCGCTTCTGCTCGTACTTATGCTGTCTTTCAAGAAACGTTTCTTTAACATGAGACTTGGGATTTTGTCTGGATTGTTCCCAAGCTTCTGATTAAATAGTTCTTTTGCTGCTTCATCTCTTGTAGGATAAAGCTGCGTTATATCTAGTTTCCATGTCTCGCCTTCGTGTTCTACTTCTACATCACAGTATCCTGGGACTTTAGCGTTACTAAGAGATGTTGCGTTGACCTTTAAAACTCGTCTTGGCCATCTCTTTGCGTATATCGTGTATGCTATCCTCATTACCAGCCTAATACTAACATAAACTGATCTGGTGTTTCTTGCTTATCTATTTCGCTTACTCCGTACTTCATTAGTAGATCCTCGTTGTCTATGAAATACGAATATGCTTTGTATCTTATTTGAGCTACTCCATACTGTTTTTCGAACCTATATGCATTGATAATCACACTATCATTTGTTCTATCACGAAGTTCAGCGTTCCAACCTAGTTCATTGATCGAAGCTTTGAATGGAAAGAACTTCTTCCTGATTCCTTCTTTAGGTGAATCTTTCAGCTTATCTACAAACTCTCCTTTTGTTATCTCTGTTAGTCTCATATCCTAGGCGCTACTTCCTTACTACGTACACAGCAAACTCATCCTCTACGTCGCCTCTGTATGCTTTGAATGCCCAGTGCTGTGAACTATTAACTAAAGCCTTTATAGATGCTATGATATTACCTTCTTGTGTCTCAATATCCATCAGCGGTGGCTTGCCTATAATCGTTCCTAGTTCTTTGTCTGCGTTGTATGCGTTAAAGCTATATCCTCTGCTTGCTGTTTGATTCAGTGTATTAGCAATCTCCTGTAACTCATATGCTGCAGGATCTGTAAGCTTATGCTTAAAGTCTCTAACGTCATCATCTGACCATCCTGGGCCTTTGCTAATCTCTGTTATTTTCATATCTTCCTTCATTCCTGCTATAAATGCTTCTATCGGCATTGCTGTGAAACGTGCTTTAAGTGGCGAACTGTAATGTCCTACACTAGCAAAGTTGTATTGCCATTTCATTTCTCTAGCTATCTCTATTATCTTATCTACTGCTGGCTGTAACTCATCTTTTTGTCTAACTTCAACTTCGAACTTAAGTCCGCCCTCATGTAGAAACATAAGCTCATTATTAACTCCTATATCATAGTCAGACTCAGGTAGAGCATCATATATAGCTTGAATGAATGCCTTCTGTTCGTCTGTGTATGGCATGAAACTCTCTTTTATAATTTCAAGTAGTTTCATAGTAAACTCTCATCCCAAGGACCTAAGTGTCCTGATCGTGCTGCCTTAATCATAGCTTCAACTACTGTATATTCTATAACATTCTTGGCCATCATTATGCCTCTGAACTTATCTACATCCATTACTATCGGATCTTCCTTGCTTCGTGAGCTATCTATCACTTTACCGTTTAGTTCTAGCCATCCATGTGCAAATGTTCTGCCTTGTATGTTAGTAACTAATGCGTGTACTAGTGTATATTTGTCTTGTACTTCTTGAGGCTCATCTTTGATAAGCTCCATCATCAATCGCCACGAGTTATCGAAGCAATGGTGTAGTTCTTTCTGTTCCTCGTCTAAATTCTCTTTAGGTTCTAGCTTAGTAACACGCGGCTTGTATAGCTTTTGATCTCCTTTCGTTGTCTTGAGTACAGGCTGGCCGTGATCGTCTTTAGTAAAGCCTTTGACTTCTGCCTTCCTATTCTTCCACTTGCCAACTTTAACTTCATCACCTACGCTTATGCTAGGTGGATTAAGCGTTGTCTTCTTCTCTGTTATCTCAGACAGTTTCATGTACACTCTCTGTATAACCGAATCCATTACACGTTTCACAAACTGTTATTGTTTCCTTATCAGTCCATCTAGTGAATGACGGATAATATTCCATTTGTCCTTTGCCTATACATGTTTCACAAAAGATACTGTCATCATCACGTTCTTTAACTAACTGTCTGCTTATGTTATTCACGCATTCTTCGTTATCCCACAGCATATCAATCTTCAATTCATAATGGGTTCTAATGTCTGATGGCGGTATAATGCTATCACATATGTATTCCCAATAGTTTGTGGGAGTTGTTTCAAAATATACTTCAAAGATGTAGTCTCCACCGAAATGTAACGCATCTTCTAGATGCCTAGCAAAGAATGTTCCGACAGCAAAGCCATCTTTCATAATCTTTGCTGCATTCTCAGCGTTAGTTCCGTGAAACATTATCTTCATGTTGTTATCCTATTAGAAACTTGTCAATGATTGGTGCTATTACTGCTACTGCTGCTACTCCGACGAATGGAAATAGATATACTCTAGTTCCTCTGCCGCCGTTACCGAAAGGCAATGTCCAATAAATACCCATGAACTTTGCCCATAAACCTTGCTTTTCTTCTGTCATATTATGGTCCCTCTGCGTATACAGTCTTTTGGTCAGCGTCCATCACTCGCCAAAACTTAACAGCCGTCCATCGACCAAACAAGTCCTGTGCTGCTTCTGCTGCATCTTCAACTGTGTAATACTTCATTGCGTTTGTTGCCCAACTATCTTCTGGATCGCCGTGTGTGTTAACGAATACCTTGTAGATTATGCCTTCTTCTGTAAATTCATCTAGTCTCATGTTGTTGCCCTTGCCCTTTTCATTGATTCTGAAATCTTACGCTTAGTCTCATTAGAGTGAGTTAAGCCTAGATTCCTTTTATGTCCTTTGCTTGATATAGACATTTTAGCTTTGGTTGCTGCGCTATGTTTACGACCACGGCCACCTTCACCTATTTTAGCTTTATGTTCTTCACTGAGAGGAACACCCATTTTCTGTTCGCTTACTGTCTTAGCATACTCTTGCTTCAACCAACCATATATCTTATTGCCTTTACGTGTTCCGCCCATCATGTGTGCTGCATAAACAAGCTTAGGCTCGTTTGGACACATCTTAACTAATAACTGATGAGCAACATAATGTTCTTCTGGTGTTAAACGTACTAGGTTATCATCATCATTACTTCCGCCCATGCACACAGGAATAACGTGGTGTTGTTCTGTATAGCATTCAAGCAAACGTGTTTGCGCTCGCTCAATTAGCGTGTTGTAATGTGCTTCATAATTCATTATGTGCTTGCTCCGATACGTAGATTCGTGTCAGTTAAGTTTCTAACTATTGTTACATCTCCTACAGTAGCGGTTGAAAGGAATAGCTCATCTGGCTCTCCTTTGACCTGAAACAAATTACCGAATACTGAGTCATCTGCTTGTGGTACTATAACTACAGATGCTATAATTTTCGCTAATGATTGATGAATAAACGTAGCTAGCTCAGTGTAAAAGAAGCTCTCTCCGAAATCCCAGTTAGATATATCAAAGTAATCGTCAATTGCGCTAATTACTTGGCTTTTCACTTCGTTGTCTGTTACTGTTGAGCCGTCTACCTTGACTACATTGAAAATAGCTTGCAATTCTGGCGCTGCTCCTGTGCCAAACAATAGCTTAAACTTGCCTGGTTTGTAGATGATTTGATCTGACATCATCTTGAATTCTTCTAACTCAGCGAACTGAATGCGTAGATCCTCTGTTGTAGGCGATGTTGGGAACGGTGCAGTTATATCGTTTGATGCCTTCCATGTAAGTACTTCTCCTAAGTACGTATTTGTTAGTAGCATTACGTCAATAACGTTAGATATGCTAGGATCAATACGATTGCTACGAGGTGCGAAGTGCTTCCACTTGAAGTACAATGGATTTTCGTTGGTAGGATCTGTTATTACGTCTAGTTCAAAGCTTCTGCCTAACTTAGCGTCGTGATCTGTAGTAACTACAATCTCTGCTGTTAGTGTTGTTAGCTGATTGAATACGTAGAATGTCTCTACTGATGCATTGTTGTCAAAGAAAACCATGCCGTTAAATGCTAAGATAGACTCTGCTGCGTCAGGCGATCCTGAACCTGCAGGGTTAGTGATAGCCTCATGTATAGTTCCTGCGCCTACTGCTGATGGGTCGAGCGTTGTAACTATAAGATCAACGATTGTCGTTGCTCTATTCGGATCTGGGCTTGAAATTGCTGACATTACGTAGTCTGAACCAACCTTACTTACTACTAACGGACCACTAGCAAGCTCATACTGACCATGTTCCCATAGTCTAAAGTATTCGTAATCATCAAAGTCAGTGAATCTCTCAAAGTATACTGTGTCAGGCGTGCCGCCATTATCTAAGAATACATCAATCTCTAGTGGCTCATCAGGCACGCCGTCGTTATTAGTGTCTGGCGAGCGTACTTCTACTTTACGAGGATCGTTGTAGCCATCCTCATACATGACTAGACTGATAAGCTCTAGGTTCACAGGATCTTCTAATGCTGCGCCTGAGCCAATGTCTGCGGGATTTGTTAATGTGTTTATACCGAGAATTTCAATGCTATCTTGTAGTGCTAGACCTGTTGATACATCAATCGTTGCTCTACTTGGGTCTAGGAAGAACTGTGCATCCTCCTTAGACTCAAATATGTATCGCTTGCCGCGAGTCGTGAATATCCATACTGAATCTACTGCATCAAATTGAGCAAATACTAGCCAGCTACCAACCTCTGTTATATCAGCTACAAACGTTTCAGTTCCATCAGGTGCAGAAGGGAAGCCATTAGTTGTGTCAATCACATACCATGCGCCTGCCTTAAGATCGCCTGAAACTGTTGCTGCTACGTCATATCCTATGCCAAAATTTGCTGCATTTGTGATTGCAGTCTGAATCAGTGTAGATTCTGCTGCGCTAAATGCTGTTCTGAATGTTGGAATAAGATCAAGTACAAACAGGTCATCGTCAATCAAGTCAGTTAACTCAATTGGGCCTGTTGCTGTTAGATTTGATGGAGTAGGAGCAATACCGTCTAGAATGAGCGAGTTAACTACGCGCCATAGTAGAGTTGTTGATGCTGCTACTGTTGAAGCATTACCGAAACGTACTTGTGCGCCTACATTAAAGAATGTATCTGCTGTAGAGATAGGTACAATGCTATCAACTGTTGGGTTCAAGTAACCAGTATCATTGCTAGTATTGATAGGCTGTGTCTGCCAGAATACTGTAGTACCGCCGTAGTCTGCTGTACCTGAGACATTGAATGCGTTTGGATTCAGTGCCAAATAACTAGTGCGATAATCACTGTAATAAAAGTTCGATAGCTCTTGATTATCAATGAAAGCATCTAGGTTTACGTTTGTAATCGTTGCTGCGCCCAGTGAAGAATCTATTGTAGTGCGATCACCTTCATCATCCTCATACAATGCGCCATCATCACCAAATACTAATGTATTCTGTGCTGTTCCCGTAGGATCATTGATGTCAATGTATCGACTATGTCCTGCGTGAGTGCGATTAAGACTCTTGATCTTGTTAATCTCGTTACCTCGTGTCAATGGGAATACGTTGTAGTCTTCACCGTTGACCATTCTGTTCTGTGTATAGAACACTTGAGGAGCACGTTCTTTGATCTGTCTGCTTGTCTCAGTTGGTGCGCCGTTAGCTACTGTAGATTCTAAGCTAAAGAGTAGTCGTGAGTTATACTCTTGACCGTCTGCGCCGAAGTATGGAATGTTTATCTCAAAGTTCTGTACATCATCTGCTCGTAGTGTTAGGTTCTTGTTAGCAGATACACGCATCCATGTACGGAAAATGCCTACAGGAGTATCACCAAAGTTGCCATCAGCAAACTTCAGAGTAATCTGATCGTTCAATCGTGGTAGAACATTAAAGATTGTGCGTAGTGCGTTGTTCAAACTGTTGAAGATAACGTTTGTGCCTACTAAGCTAGGGACTTTTGTCCATTGCTCTATCACATTACCGTCTTGATCTATTTCTTGTACATATACATCATCTTCGTTGATGTTGTTGATGTTAATGTCTAGTGTTCTGTTGCGTACAGGCAAATCATAGCGATTATCCTGTCGCTCTAGTGTGCCCTGCTTGAACAACAAGAAGAATCCTGTATTCTCTGAACCTAGACCCTCGCCATCGTTACGAAAGATAACGTGAAAGTTATCTGCTGGGTTAGGTGGGCGTTCGAAGAAGAACTCACCATCAGTAAAGTCAGGGTTGACTACATCAAACGGTACTTGATCTCCTCGAATAGATATGTTAAGATTATACGCTACTTCAACGTTAGGTACGTTGTTGAGTCGATATATGTCTGTTGGAATGTTGCCAATTGTGCCTGTCTTGAACGGACGGCCGAATGGGTTGTTGCTATTGAACACAGCGTTAAGGATAGTTGTGAACTGCTCAAAACTATCTGGGTTATTTACGTCATTCCAAAATATAGTTGTGTTGTTTAGATCACGATCCAAGCTATCTGTAATTGGCTCATTAGTTTCTACGCCTGACAGCTTGAACAAGCCTGATAGAGCTATGTTACGCTTAGGTGTGTACGATAGCATACGTGCTAGACGAATGATTGAGTCTCTACGTTCTGCTGTATCTAAGAAGTTTTCGCGAGTGTTCAAGTCTGCTCTGAAGTTCAGGGATGTGCCTAAGTAAGCTAGTAGCTCAATTGTAGCGATAAACTCACTTGAATGAATATAGTCGTTAAAGTCTTCAGGATAGTGAGCGCGAACATAATCAATCAGTGATGCGCGTAGGGTATCGAAGTCGTAACTACGAAAATCTACGTCACTGAATGACTTATAGATCGTTTGCCAATCTTCTGCTGTGAATAGGTTACTTTGTCTTACTGATTGTGACATTATTGAGCCTCTATGTTCTGTCTATCGTATTCGATTTGCAAGCTATCAACTACGTCTAGAGGGACATAGTTCAATACTATGTCTAGGCGTAGTGTATGCTCTAATTCGCGTACATCAATGCTTATCATTGTGAATCTAGGATCGCCGCTGATAATCTCTATTGCATCATCGACTACTTGTGCCCTCGTTTCTTCATCAAACGGCTCAAATAGCAGATCAAATATGAGTGTTCCGAAGTCAGGGCGCATTACTCGCTCACCACGTTGGGTGTGGAACACGTTCATTAAGTCTTGTTTCGCAAGCTCCAAGTTCTCCAGAGTGAAGGGAGGTCGGCGTTTGCCGAATGTTGAGTAGCCTATGTTGGTGCCGCGTAACGCCATGATTATCCTTGTCTTTATATACTGCTGTTATTTATCATAAAAGATGTAACGGGTTTTAATGAAATCAACAACTTACAAGTTATTGTTATTAAAGAACTTTTAGTGCTTGACAAATGGGCATATTTCCTCTATAATAACTATAATTGAAGCAATAATGGATGGCTGCAAGAGACTAATGTTTACTGCAATCGGACTCGGTTTTATACTTATTTCTATCGTGTACTGCGCGGCAGGCTTAACGTTGTTTTGGGCGCCTGGACTAGTAGGAATATTCTGGCTTGCAGTCGGCGGCGCAGGGAGAGGATAATGGCTGTTGGAGAAATGATAACTAGTGCGCGACTATGTACATTCGAAGTTACGCGAGAATACTTTACAGCGATAACTGATAAAGACCACGAAGTAGACAAGTGGGAAGATACACTCTGTTATCAACTAGGACAACTGGATGGCGTGCGCGATGTTGACTATGACGGTCACTTCGGAGAATTCATCTACTTCACAATTGATGACATCGAAGACTGTGAACGGTTGCGCAATGAAATACGCATTATGATTCACAACTATGCACGAGGTGCAGAGTGAACGGACTAGTACATGTAATTATATTTGATAGAGAGGATCCGTATACGTCATACTTTGTCAGTGAGCCTCGATTACTAAACGATGGAAGCGGTCAATACGCTGGTGGGTTTGATGGCGACATATCTAGTGCGATCACTTTCGATAACATCTTGCTGGCACATCTAGATCGTAAAAGACTAGCAAAGATATATATTGATATACCTGCCAAGATGAAAGTCATAACTATGACAACTAAAGAGTTGTTCAAAGCGAAATTAGGGGCATCGGTATGAGTATATACAAGAAAGAAACAAGAGAAGAAAGAATCGGACGAGTTGGTACGCGATTACTCGCAATAGGATTTGGCCTACTTGGTCTATTTGTTGTAGCAACAGTAGGCACAAGCTGGGAAACTTTTACAATGGAAGATGCGACTGCATTGCGAACAGTAGCAATGACAGGATTCATGGGTTGGTTGTTTGTTTTCATAATGTCAATGAGGCCTCGCAAATGACACCGTCTGACACAATCTACGTATTAACAATAAGCCATAATACTCCAGGTGGAGATGGCAATATATACATGTGTAACTACAAGACGGGTGATGTTGAAGATGGTGAGCGCGACGATTACAAGTTTGATATGTCAATGAACATCAAAGATGCGAAAGTATTTTATAGCAAACAAGATGCTTGGAACTTTCGTGAAGATGTTGGGAGAGCGCAAACTTGGCAAATAACGCCTATGTCAGCACTCAAAGTATTCACTAGGAAATTGGCAAACAAATGAAAGTAGGATTTGACATACACGGCGTAATCGACACATTTCCTGCGTTCAGGACGATGATCGAAAAGTATATTGATGATCCTGATGTAGAAGTGCATGTGATTACTGGCCTAGCTAGAGAAACAGCAGAGAAAGAGATAGGTCATTTAGTTGACTTAGATCGAATCGACGGATACTTTTCAATTACAGATCATTTAGAGAGTAGGCCAGACGTAGAAGTTACTTGGGTCAATGGCCTTCCTTGGGCAGACGAGATTGCATGGAACAATGCTAAAGCAGATTACTGCTACGAAAACCAGATTGATATACTCTTTGATGATAGTCCTGTCTATGCAGACACATTCAAAGACATTGACACAGTTTATGTACAGATTCATAATGCAAACAGAAAGACATTTAAGACGAGGCCAAATACGAAATGATTTTGAGCGAAGCAACTGATTACGATTGTGAGAGTTGGAATAAACGAGCAGACTGTAAAGGATAGGAGTAATCGAGATGAAATATCAAAAAGGTATGTCGTTAATGGAGTTACTTATTGTACTTGTGATTGCAGGCATTCTGGCATTGTTCGGTAATGCAATGTTCGGAAACAATCAGATTGATTGTAAAGATCCTGATGCAAGGCTCGGATATATTACGAGAGCAAAAATCGCAAATACAATTGGGGTACTCGGTGAGATTAACATTAAGGCGGATATGTTTGACTTGGCTCATGGTCGGTCGCCGACTAGTCTTGCAGAACTTAAAATTGCTGATAGAACTGATCCTTGGGGCAATGCGTTTGTGTTCACTAGTTTTGAAGGCATGCAAGGTAACGGACCAAAGCGCAAAGACCACAATATGGTTCCAGTGAACAATTATTTTGATGTTTACAGCTTAGGGCCCGACGGAAAGACAGCAACACCTTTTACGTCTATCGTCGGTGGTGATGATATTGTTGTTGCAGGCAACGGCCAGTACGTAGGCGTAGCTTGCTTTTACTACAGGAAGTAAGAAGTGATTGAACAATTCATAATGGATTTAAACGAAGCGTATAAATGGCTTCCTGGGGAGGCACTAGTCCCTATTATCTTTTGTGCGCTAGGATTCATGTATGGATTGTATCGCTATATTCGCTCATTCAAATATATCTATTATTGGTATATTGAAAACGGAGAGGTCATCTGGAATATGGAAGGTGGCCGTCGAAGAGGTGCAATGGACGAGATTGCGAAGAAACACAAGCTTCCTCATTCTGGTTATTTTACCCCTCACGGATATGTCTCAGGTCTAGGTGTTATTTGCTTATGCACAGCTATAGGAACAGTCATAGGAACACTGTGGCCGTTATCACTAGCCGTCGGAGTACTAACAATACCTAACTTTGTACTTCGCCGTGTTGCAAGAGAGAAACGAAACAAAGCAATATTTGAACAAGAACTTAAAGGAGATACATGATGAGTAGGTATTGTTCACATGTTGAAGGACCTCGCTGGGCGAACGTTGGAGAGGCCATCGAAGTATTTGGGTTGCGCACTGACACAGTTGTTAAAACAGTCGTAACAAAAGGTCTCTTACGAGAACGTATAGATTTTACAATCACAGGCAGCGATGAAGAAATTGCATACTTCAAACGCTGGCTTCAAGCTTCAGTACAGGAGTATAACAAATGAACTTTCTATGGGGCGCAATCTTTATCTACGCAGGATCACGATTCTATAAGCATTACAAGAAGCCTTATGAATCGTCCCGCGCAGACATACGCATGATGGCTATTATCATTATGATATACACAATAGGCTACGGTGCTTATCAAGTGTATCTCGGCTTCGGTGGCACACCGTGGGAAGGGTTCTAACATGAAATGTCCATTATTTGTAATAGGATTCATTTTCCTAATCACAGGCAACATAGGCGTTGCAGCAGTCTTTTTCTTTCTTGGATGGATGGCAGCAGAATGAATTATATACTCGGATTTTGGTTTTTGTACGTCGCGTGGAGTGACTTTAGAAACATGCTTGATCCTAACAGATTGTCGCGCAGAGCCGTGCAGTTTCAGTCAGGTATACTTATGGTATTTGCATTAGTTATCGCGTATGCATTTATCTTCCACGGGACACCAGCACCATGAAGAAAATAATGTTAGGTCAAATACCCGTGAAGTGGACAACACTCACGATGTATACTTATGACGACGGAGAGAATGTAGATGTCGTTTGTGATGTATCAGATGGCAAAAAGACTGAGTGGATGGATTCAAAGTATGATTCATTCTACAAGAAAGCTATCTGGCCGCATCAAGAAAGACTTCAACATACAAAAGAGAATGCTTTGAAAGCATATGGCTATCTCCCCGCGCAAATGATTATCATGGAGTGTGATTTCTCAGAGTTTAGGAATTTACGATAACATGCAAGACTGGAATAAAATTGATTGGGGTCACGTAGTTTATTTCGGCAGTTACATGCTAGCATTGATTCTAGTAGGTATGTTAGGAATATTTATAGCAGGAAAAATAACATGAACAGAGTACACGAAGATAGTCACAGCATATACGTCAAGGCAGGCGGATACGTCATGCGTCCTGTCGTTAGCGAACGTTATTACAATGAACGCGAATGCCTCGAAGGCAGCACACAATATGTTTCAGGCGATAGCGTAAAAGCAGAGCATGTAGGCGGATCAGGTTTAGGTTTAGTTGGCGATGAGTATTGGTTCGTACACGGCAGCTACTACGATAACGAAGGACAACAGAGAAGCAGCGAGGAGTGCTGGGAAGTACGGTGAACATAGTATTTGGAATATTATTGCTGGCAGCTTTGATGGTAATTGCAAATTTGCTGAATGAAATACTCGGCGAATTGAAATTAGCTAAGAGAGACAGGGAAGATGTACGGTCACGAAGGAGTGATGATGAATGAATTCACAGTACAATTAGTAGCGGGTGGTGTAGGAGCGATACTAGGTTCTTACTTCACATGCAAGTGGCTTGCATTTACGACACGAAAGAAACGACACGCTAGAGAAAATGCTTTACGAGAGATAATACGTCATCAATGGAACAATGGCACAAAGAACGATGCTATGGCTATCACACGCATTGCATTAAAAGGATTGAAGGGCGAATGAAATACGCACTAATGCAAACAACTTACAGTCCACAGAAAGAAATGGTTGTTGAACTGTATCTTATGAAAGACTTACATGCATGGCAGCATACTATTAAATTGTCAGATGCAATGATATGGGATGATTTCGATGAGATTGCAGATTATGTAGAAGCAGAAAAAGTTGACGATCATAAGGTTGTACACATAAAGGAAGAAGATTTGTTTGAAGCGAGGTTGAAAGGTAAATGAATCCAATGACTAACTACAGTCCAGGTCGTGCAATAGCCAGAGCTATTGTATTTGCTGTATGCCTTGCTGCATTCCTTAGTTTGTTTGGTTGTGCTAGTCAAGAGGAAGTAATGAAAGGCAACAAGGAGATGGCGATAATTGCGTATGAATTTAAAGCATTCGCAGAAGAATGTCATTACGGTGGCGGACGTTTAATGATTGATCGTCCTTTCGATGAACGTAGAATACAGAACGCGCCCGTAACAGTATGGGAAATGAAGGATGCTATCTGCAAGTATGATGATGAAGTGTTTCCTTTGAGATTATATTATGACTAAGTTTGTAATACATTGGAACAATGAAAGAGTAGATCGTATATACTTGATGGCTGTGGAATTTAAAAGCAGACACACTGATACTTATGGTTCTTCTCCTGAAAAGATTGTACGCAACACAGCACACTTAAGCGAAGCGGCTCTATTTGATACAAGAGAAGCAGCGGAAAACTTTATGGCGATTAAACTACATGACACGAATCAACTGCCACCAGAAATATTAGAAGTTACAAACAAAGAATTATTCAAAGCAAGATTATCAGACAATAAGATATTCTAATGGAAAGGCAACTACACATGCTTGGTCAGCACAAACATGACAGCAAAGAAAAGGACAATATAACAGAATGGGATACGATTCTAGTTGAAGATAGAATATATGTCTTACGCTTTATCCATAGACTAAATCCTCAAAAAGGAATGGGGCGTAGGTATGAATATTACACAGGCCAAGCACCAACAAAACGCATACATGAAGCAAAAATATTCACATTAGCACAAGCTAAGAATACTAAGCAATTTTCTCACACAGCAGGAACAAGTGAGATTAAAAGAGTAACACAGAAAATGCTGTTTAAGGCAGCACTACAAGGAATATAATGAGCCTCTTATCAGACATAGGTGACAAAGTAGAAGAATACACAGCACACGCAAAGATGGTGTCGAATGGAACTACTCCTGCTAATCCAGAATCATGGCGCGGAGATAATGAACCAGGAAGATACGCTACTTTCTTAGAATCAATATCTCTTGAGATAGAATCAAAGTATCGTCAGATTGAAGAATTAGATTGCCAAGGAGAGTGGTGCGGGAAGTCTCCTACTAGACACGACAATGGACTGTGTGGCGTGTGCAAGCTACAAAAAGAATTATTTGTAGACAAATTAGGTTGATATTATGAGTTTCTTTGAATGGTATGGAACAGGAATTGTAATCATAGTAGCTTTGTTTAGCTGGCAAGCATACAAAGATAATGATACAATAGCAAAAGCGGCGAATGAAGTGTATGATATATTCATACGAAAAGCAAGTGTACTATCAACTGGGATTATTTTGATAGTTACATTGCTAGGACCATTGCTGCTCCCTGCGATAGCATACTTCGTGTTTCATGCATGGCGTGATGGTTTAACAGTAGACGAGGATGACAACAAAGAATATCCTTGGAGTGACGAATGAATAAATTAAGCATGTACAAAACGATTTTAGGCTATATGGAAGGCAACATAAAGTGGCCTATCTATGCGCCGATGCCAGGACAACTGGTAACTCAGGCACTCATTCATTGTAGCCAATGCAGAGTAATGATTAGCGGAAACATGGGTCCTCGCAATGATGCATGGTGCGTTCCGTGTACGGACGAAGGAATCAAAGCCACAGCGAAAGAAAAGGTAGTGGCTCGAAAGAAGGCAGCCGCAGAGAAGATCGCGGCGAAAAAGAAAATAGAATTAGAAGCAGCCGCGAAAAAGAAAGCTGACGCGGAAGCTGAAAACAGGAGAATATGAAAATGATTAAGAATATTATAACTTTAGTTATTGCAGCATTATTGATAGGATCAATTTTGTATGCGATAGGAAACAGGCCAGAGTCAGATCCTTGTACACCAGAACGAATCGCCGAATACACGAACATTATGATTAGCCATCAAGAATGTGAATCTGAATCTATGCCAAGATGCATAACTGAGCCGAGTGATGTACGCGATTTTCACGATGCACAAACGAATTTTAGATATTGTGTGGCGGAAATCTCTGGCGAAGCACAACGGCAACGAGAAGAAAGCGAAACAGAATGAACGAGTGGCAACAACAAGTAGGTAGATCACTCAGAGGCGGCATCAAGAAAGGTGAAGTTGTCTTTACTGTATTGAAGTCTCGTGGTGGTGGCAAAAGTACGTATGCAGAAATGCAAATGAAATTTACTAGTGCGTGGACAAAATGGGAAAATACTTGGCTATGGAAGCCAAAGAAGTCTAGTAGAAGTAACAAACTGATTGTTGGCAACGTCATGGTACGAAAGAACAAATTTATGATTAACAATGGCGGCCAAGTAATTGAATACGCATCACTAAAAGAAGCACTAACGCAGCAAAGAGAAGAATTTAAGGAAATATTAAGTCGTGGCTAAAAGAATTGACATCGGTGAGAAATCATTTAGATTGCGCAGAGGCGTACTCGTAGAGATACCTAAGAAATGGATAGGGAAAACTCGTAGCGGCCAAACAAAACGCAAACGACAAAGCAAACTGACTCGCAAACAAAAGAATCAAGGCTTCGGTAGAGTTTGGAAGAATCGTAGACGAGAATTAGGCTGGGGCACTTGCATATATCTACGTCGCAAGCGTGGCGAAGATGTATTTAATGATCTAAATGAGTACTGAGTAACAAGTGGAAAAATAGTGGTTGCTATGTAAGTAGCACCGTGTTATAATTGTTTTTTAATCGAGTGATAATCATGGCTAAGATGAAGAAAGAAGAAATCGCAGTTAAGTTTGCAGCATTGTCCGACGCAGCAAAAGCTAAGAACATTCAAAACAAGAACAGACGTTTTCTTCCTATGTCACACGTTAGGCATAACAAACTTCAAGAGTTTGGACTGTATGACTACGTGACTAAGCGTTACACTTTGGGCAGCATCCATTCTGGAAAAGCCCAAACCATTCTCAAAGAAATGAGAGAAATGTTGGACAAGTAATGACTACTCAAAAAGAACTGCTTGAAGGTGAAGTGCATTCTGTTAACGAACAGTTGTATGCTTCATACAAACGTAATGCAGAACTTGTTAAGAAAATAACAGAACTTGAAAAGACTATCGCCCATTACGAAAATATGATGATGGAAATGTCTGACTAATAGGACTAACTGTGTCTAAAACGCCTACTGTTCATCCTAAGTTTGGCCCGCGCCTAGTAGCAGAGCAACGACATCACTACACATCTATGACTGAAAATCAAAAAGATAAACGTGATCCAAACGATACTGTAAAGATTACATTTACTGTCAAAGATGAGTCGCTGGAACCTTGGTTCGACAAACGAATCGCTGATCTAAAAGAATATGATGCAGGATTCTATTGTCAGATCAACAGTTGGTTACACGGAGTACTCTATACAATTACTACAACTCAAAAACACTTAGAACATGACGATTTCAAGAAATTCATGTTTCAAGTAAAACTCAAGTTGGGCAAAGATGTCAAGATACGGTGAGAAAAAAGTAACAGGAAAGTTTTATCGCATGACGTTTAGCGTAGGTGATGATGTCACAGAAAAAGAAATAAAACATGTGCGTGAGTTTATGGAAAAGTTAGAGAAGCAAGACGGCATCATGCGTTGTTTTCAAAACATTGATCGCGCAACAAATCGAAGTAAAGAACTACACTGGGAAGATAGAACTGGAGGCTCTGACTTCACAATATATTATTATGAAGATAGCGAGGCAAAATTAGATAAGTTGCTGTTCAAGTTGAGACTCAAATTCTCTGAGTTTTCAGTCTGTAAAGAAGAAACACTACAGTCTTACGTTTAAATCCCAGGTGTGCTACTCTGTCCGCCAGTGTTTATATGCTCAGGACAGGGCTCATACGTTAAGAATCTTCCTACCATAGTCAGAACTGGCTGAGTCAATCGCGTATCATTCGCAGGTGGAATAAAAGTAAGTAATACATTTGTTTTTGGCAGTGGCACTGTCGGTATTCCTGGGATTGCCGCTGAAGCTATACTCGCTGTCGGTCCTGAAACACTACCTCCACCTCCAGTTCCTACGAACGGCAATGTCTTACCTGCGGAAGAACCGCTAGAGATAACATGATCGTGTCCGTTCAATTTGTTGAGACTCGTTGATGAAGATTTAACATCCCCACCTGCTGTTACATTGCCACCAGCAGCGATCTTACCAGTTGTTCCTATGCCAGAGCCTGCAACATCAAAGTTAGCACTACCTACACCAAACACTCCTGGAGTTGACATTGTGATGCCGCCCGTTGAATTCACATCAAGTGAACCAACCGTTGTCGATGTTTGACTGCCGCCTACTAATAGACTGTCATCACCGATAACATTTGTTGTACGATTGCCCGTGATAGAAGTATTTACATCACCTATCAATACAGTTGTTGTCATGTCTCCTTGTACTGATGTTGTCGTAATATCGTTTGCAGCTTCTATGATAATGTCTCCACCTTCACCGACTAATGGCGGGCCCACTGATGCTGTTTCAAGTGGGATGCCTGTTTCGGGAACTGGTAGCTTGTCTGCTGCTGCTTTGATAAGAATATTACGACCTGCTTCTATGTTAATATCACAGTCAGCACGAAAATTTATGTCTTTTACTGATCGTATACTCATACTCTGTGCAGCATAAATATCGAAGTTGCCTTCAGCATCCATTTGCATCCAGCTTGTGCCAAGCTTATTGATTGCATACACAAGACCGTTAGTCTCATCTACTAAGAATTGTGCTCCACTCTTTGTACGTATGCGAACGTGTTCGCTACCTACGCCATCATCCATAACAAATACTGAGCCACCTACTCGTTTTCCAGGAGCATCTTCACTCTCTGGCCCAGGAGTCAGCATACCGTATACTTCTGACGGTGTCTCACGACGAGCTCCGCTAGTAGATATTCCTCGTACTTGATCGCGAATCAAGCCCTGAGCATTAATACCTTCTGCGATTGTTACGGCAGCAGGCCTAGTAATATCATCAGTCTTAGTCCCAGGAGCTTGCTTGTTATATTCAGAAGTTGGTGCATCGGTAGATGGGAATTGGAACGTATTACCTGCAGGTATCCCAGGTACCATATGATTCATAAACTGTTGAAACAAACAACCCATCATAACTCCGCGAGTCGGATCGCCATTTGCAAACATAATTACAACTTGATTATCTAGATCAGGTGGGACGGCCCAAAAGCCGTAGCTTGTTTGTGTTTGTGAATCTAATTGTTCATTGTTTCCTAGTAGTTTAGGACTAGTTGCGCCCGCAAACGGAGATGAATAAGATATAGTCATCCAACCTGTCTTATCTTCCTCTTGTGAGCCGAACTCAGGAATCCAAACTTGCAATCGTCCCATTTTCTGTATGTCAGCATTAGCTTTAACATAGCCAATATACATTCCGTCATATCGTTTTGATCGACCTACTGTGTCATATGCTTTATCTACTTTAGCTGTGCGTGTAAACTTACCCATCGTCATCTGTCTCTGGTGCTGGTGTAGGACCTACAGGTGTTAGCTCTGGGTCAAGAAGAATATCATCAAATCGTCCACCCGTAAGATCAAATCCTTCTGTCACTCGTTCAATTGTAGTTAATGCAGGATTGCCGCCTATTGCTGTAATATTTCCTTCCCCGTCAACTAAAGAAATAGTCTGATTAGCAATTGCTTGTAGTGCTGATGATAGTACATCTGTAGATACTGTAGGACTAGCTACTCCCAAATGCGCAAGCAGATTAACATTACTAACATTAATCTTAGGATCTCTGATTCCGTGCAACGTCTGAGTAAAGACACCTCCAGCAAAAGTATGCGTGACTGTTCGAATGCCATATACACCATTCAATACGTTATTAGATTTCTTTCCTGCAGGAGTGATTCCTGTGTTTGGATCAAACTCTAGCGGAGTAAATGATCTAAAGACCATATATGTTTGTGCGCTGCTAGCATTTGCTGATGTAAAATTCTGTTGTGCTGTATCACTAGATTCAGCACTGTCGCCCGCAGGAATAAATCCTCTATCTGCAAGCATACGATCAAGCGTTGATCGAGGTGTAGAGTTACGATGAATTGGAGGAGGCTCAAGCCAGTAAGGATCGCCTTTAATATTAAGATCAATATTTAGTAGATCACCTGACACTGGACTTTTCGCTTGCTCAAACATTGCACTTAGCATTGTTCTACCAGATGTCTGTGAACCTTGTGCTATGTCAGCAGCATTATCACCAGACTTAGATTCAGTTGTAGACTGTTTGAATATTTCTTGTAACTTCTCTCCAATTTTTGGATCATCTAAAAATATATCTTGTTCGCGTAGTGCATCTTGGGCAGCACTTGCTGAACCTATGTCTGGTGTTCTAACGCGAGGTAGTTGTGTGCCTGCAACTAAACGATTAACTAGTGAGCCAGAGCCAGTCAATAACGGATTAGATGTGAGTCCAGAAATTCCAGGCAATGCTGTATTAATATTGTTCGATAGGCCAGGCACTATTGGGACACCTGGGACAATTTCTGGTACATCCTGAATGCCCGCTTGTACAGTATCAAGTGCAGCATCAGTTTCAGCGACAGCAGTTCCAATGACATCATCTACTTCTGCCGATGCCGCATCTAATTCATTTTGTACTTGATCTTGTACGTCAGTTACTGGACTAAGAAATTCACTCAATGCATCTTCAAAGAATGAGAGCGGAGCGAATCCTGCAGGATTAGCAAGAAAAGAGCGCAACTGATTAACCTTCTCAGCAGTTACTTCTAATTTTTCTCGCTGTTCATCTGTTAATATTGTTTTTGGTTCTGCGGCTGCAGGGTTTGTAGATTGACCTGCTTGTAGAGGTAATGCTGCATACCAGTTAAAGTTGAATACTAATTCAAAATCTAACACTTGATCGTTCAAGCCTGTGTAGATATAATTATATAATTTCTTAACAAGTCCTTTACGAACTTTGGC
>SDBT01005341.1_pt1 | contig 21585 bp, 29 predicted proteins | sample 2277101 | NCBI WGS metagenome assembly SDBT01 (sample SAMN10404973, study PRJNA504765) | marine sediment metagenome | isolation source: marine sediment core GS10_PC15, 103 cmbsf | place: Arctic Ocean: Southern Knipovich Ridge | collected 2010
TGAAGTTCAGAAGTAGGATTTGTTGTTCCTATTCCTACATTATCAGTTAAATCAGTAAGATAAACATTAGTACCATCATTAGTCCAGGGTATTTCTGTTAAATCATTATAGCTTGTTATCCCAGAAGGGGGAGGGCTTGAAGAAGTCTTTGTAACTGTCCCTCTTAAATCATCAAACAATTTCCCATTACTTAAAGTTTGTATCGTATTAACACCACCACTTCTTCTGATAACAACTCTAACTATTGGGATATAAGCTAATGAAACTAGGTCATTGGGTGGGAAGAAATTAATTGTATTTTCTATATCAACCTCAGCATCTATTGCTCTAATATATTCAGTTGAAGGTAAGTCCTGAGTTGTTGCATACAGAACCCCTTTTCCATCATGGGTTATAGCTATTCCCAAAACCATATTAAAAAATTTATTATTTCCTATAGAACTTCCATCATTATAATCTGAGCATTGGTCTAAATCAGTATGTTGATGGAAACTACTATCAGTATGAACGTGAACATATAAATCAGATGTTGAATGGTTTTGTATTATATCTATTTCACTAAACAAAAAACCAATTACTCCTGTAGAAATATTAATCATGTTTGTTGATACATTAATCTCAAATCCACTTCTGTATGTAGAACCATCCCTAAAGAATCTGTTAAATAATCCCCCTACTAAATTATCAATGGTGGCTAATCCAATGGCTGAAACGTATGTAAAATTTTCTCCCTGTAAAAATGCAGCAACACTTGGGGCTTTTAATCCTAATGTTGTTCTTTTAGTCAAAACTGGATTATCGACATTAGTATATACCATCTGATTTAAGATTGGTGATTCGTTTGTGCCGGAAGTTATTATTATGCTGTCTGAATTTCTGCCTAGTATTTTTTCGTTCTTGTCTATATTAACTATTATACTATTTCCGGTTAAAGTTGTTATTGTTAAATTGCCATCTGAACCAAGAGTGCCAGTTAAACCAGTTAAGGTTATGTTTCTATTCATTTCATCTGTTATCTGTAAAACTCTGCTAATATTGTGGGCTTCCCCATCTGTATCTTTTAAGGTTATATCTCCATCCTGCATATTAAGGTCTTGTGAAGATTTTGCTTTTATAACTCCTGTTGAGTTTTCGAATAGGATAAAGTCAGTATCATTATAAACAGAAGTTAAATCCAATATTGAAGAATTGCTTAGATTATTTATTGAATCTATCCTTGTATTTAATGCTGTGAAGTTTGAATTAATCCAGGTCTGAGTTAAAGCTATTGTTGGGTAAACAGTATCTAAAAGATTCTGTAAGAAAGGAGCATCAACTCTTGCATCAATGGAAGCGTTAATTGTTGAGTTTAATCTATCATTGTAATAAGTTATATTAGTAAGTCCACTTATGGCTTCTGAGAAATTGAGGTTATTCCATGCCCCTTCTGTATGTTGGAATCCTACATCATCTGTAAAGTCTGATAATACAAAGTACATTAAATTTAATGCACTTGGGAGAATACAGTCTGTACAAGTTAATGAATTGTATATCGTAAGAAAATCAAAGAAACCTCTTGATTGGTTTATATCTGTATTATTAACCATCCCTATATCTGGAACATCAGTTAAATTTCCAAAACCTAATGCTATGTTGATTGGATTCCAACTTATGTCTGGTGTTGTTCCTCCTGAAGAAACTATTGGGGAAGTTGCTGTTACTGAAGAAACTCCTGAAGCCCCACCCTGGCAGCAAGACGAACCATTATGTAAAAGATAATCTGATGCAGATATACTTGAAGTAAAGTTGCATCCCCCAAAAGGGCAGTATAGATTATCTGCCTGGTTCTTTGTAAATGTATCATCCTTTACTATTCTAGGGATAGTTGGATCATCCAGCCCGAACCCATCTAAAGCTAATGCAGAATAGCTAAATGTAATCATTCCGATAATCCAAATAAAAAAAAGCAGTTTCTTCATTTATATTTTCCGGCTATATATCTTGCTGGGTTAAATATGCTTCTTGCTTGCCCTTGCCCTGCCATTGGCATACCAGTATTTTGCATAGGTATGGTTTGCAGGACAGTCCTTGCTTCCCTTAATGATTCTCTCTCTTCCCCATTCAGTGCCCTTAAATATGCTGAGTGTATTATATCTATGAGTTCTCTTATTATCATTGGATATCTTACCATCTTCTCTTCAGTATCTAGTCCCATGTCCTCGTATTTGTTCATAATTAGATCTGATACTTCTATGCCAAAGTCATAAACTTTTAACTCAACCTGGTCTACGTCATAGTTTGATAATATTGTATTTCTGTTTAAGTACATAGATAATATCCTCATTATTTCGCTTGCACCATACTTATTGAAAATCATATCTTTTTCATCCTTTGTTTCAGTCCATATGAAATTACCATTTATCCACTCTAGTTTATGCCCTCTTATTATGTGGTCTATCCTCTCTAAGATATTATCCAGTTCCAGCTGCCACTTTACTAGGTTTTCGTCATTCTCTCTTGTGAATGAAGATGATGAATTCCTTGCATCTTCTTCGGTTTCCCTTGCCTCTTCAAATACTTCCTTCATGGCTTCTAGGTCTGTCTGTGCTGTGTCTGCTGCCATTTTATGCTAAACCACCACCTAATGCCTCATCTATTGATATTCGTTTTTTCTTTGGTGCCTTCTTTCCCCCTGTTCTGCTTACTGGTGCACTTGGTGCAAAAAATGCTTTACCAGCTCCTTTAACTACTGATCCGAATGTTAGTGGGTCTTTAGCAAATTTCTGTTTTAATAGTCTCTCTTTTCTTTCTTCTCTAAACTTTATCTCTTTCTTGGCTATCCTTAAAGATGCTTTTTCCCTTTCCTTAAGAGAAACATCTAAGGCTTTTGCACTTATATCTCTGAGTGCTTTCCTTATCTTTTCTTTTCTTGCTTTCTTTTCTTTGCCAGCTTGTTTAAATGCTTCAACTACTTCTTGAAATACCATGTTTGTTTCACCTTTTTTTGTTTTTTTTACTCCATAACTCCGAATTCTTTTCCTTGTCTTTTGGCAAGGCTTTTAATGGATTCTCCTTTCTTTTTCTTAAGAACTTTACCAGTTCCACTTTTGCCTAATCCGGTAACTTTCTTTTTCTTTGGTACGAACCCTTGATTGTATGCTTCAATTAAGCTTTTATCTGATAATAAATTATCTGCCATGTTCTTTTCACCTCTTTGTTTTAATCTATTACCCCTAATATCTTTTTTGTAGAGATTGCGTTTCTTCTTTTCAATTCTTTTTTAGCCATCCTTATTTCATTAGGTGTACGTTTGATTCCTGATGATTCACCGGAAGCTATAGACCTTAGTATTCTTAAGGATAATCCCAATAATATCAATCTTACTATTACCATTTTTTTAATCTATTATTCCTAGTGTGCTTCTTTCTCTTATTGCTCTTTCCTTCAATTCTGACCTTGCTATTCTTTTAAATTCTGAATTAAATGAAGGTATTTGTTTTTTTAACTTGTTTGTTGGAGTGTTTACTATTTTTGTAATTGCTTTTCTTTTTAATTCTTCAAAATTTGTTAATTTTACCATTTTACTTTTCACCTCAGTTTTATGCAAGGATTCCTCTCAAGTCAAATTCATTAGAGGCTTTTCCCTTTTGTTTTTTTCCTACGTTTGATTTAGGAATGTCAGATAAAGAAAGTAAATCGTCAGTTCTTATTGTTCTTCTTTGTTTTTTTGTTTTAGATTTTCTTTTGGTTTGTTGTTCTCTTATTATATTTTTTACTATGTCTAATTCTATTCCTTGCTTCTTTTGTTTCTTTCTCTTTGCTAATTCCTTAAAGAAGCTTAACTGCCTTCTCTCTCCCGGTGAATCTAATCTGTGTTGTCTCCTTTCTACTATAGTGTCTTTTGGCAGTTTGCTTTTTTTAGCAGGCCTTCTGAACTTTGATAAGTCCGGAGGTATAAGATCATCTGTTATTTTTGTTTTTTTGTTTGTTGGCCTGGTTCTTCCAGAAGCTTCTATGAAGTTATCCAATATATCTCTTAATTTTCTCTTTGCTTTATTCTTTGGTAATCCTTTGGCTACCTTTACGAATTTATCCCCCCTCTTTTCCCCTTTTCTTATTAGAACGTCAAAGGCCTGCTTCTTTTTTATGATTGGCTCTTGTGGTTTGATTATTAGATCATCTTCAGGTATTATTATTTCTGATGGTGGTATATCTGTTATTGGTTTTAGTCCTGGCTTTAGAGCTGGCTTCAATGCTGGCTTTAGAGCTGGCTTCAATGCTGGCTTAAGGGCAGGTTTCAAAGCAGCCTTTAGGGCTGGCTTCAATGCTGGCTTTAGAGCTGGCTTCAATGCTGGCTTAAGGGCAGGTTTCAAAGCAGCCTTTAGGGCTGGCTTCAATGCTGGCTTAAGGATTGGCTTTAGTTTTGGTATTAGTTCTGTTTTAAGCTCTGGCTTCAATGCAGCCTTTAGGGCTGGCTTCAATGCTGGCTTCAATGCTGGCTTTAGTTCTGGTATTAGTTCTGTTTTAAGCTCTGGCTCTAGTATAGTTTTAAGCTTTGGTATTAATCCCCCAATTAATACTGGAAGTGATACTGGTCTAGTAATTGGTTCACCAGGAGAAATTAATGGAAACTTTGCTGCCTTTGCTGCTGAAGGTAAAGTTAATTCTTCTGCCCTAAATAATTTTGAAGGTTTTGCCTTTGCCTTTGCTTTTGCTTCTGTTTTTATTCCTAAAATATCTTCTGAGATAATCTGTTTTAATTGTACCTCTGGAATTACTGGTGCTGTTATTATTTTTGCTTTTTGTATTACCCTTAATCTAGGTTTTGCTTTTCCTGATGGCTTTAATATTCCTAGATCTGTTTTTGTTATTGGGAATATTTCTATGTCTGATGGTTTGAAGAATTCTAATCCTTTCTTTTTTATATTCACTTCTGAGATTAATGCACCTATCTTTTCCCCTCTTGGTGTTTCCTGCCTTATAATTTCTTCTATAACTTCTGTGCCTCTGCTAATTTCTGGAACTTGTTTAAATGGTTTATCTGGTTTGAATATTTTAGTTTCTGTTCCAAATAAGAAAGTTCTAAATCCTTCTTCTGATGCAGGACTTAGTTTTCTTAATGCTATTTGCCTTCCCCGGAATCTAGTTAATGTGAATGGTTTTCCTTTTCCTTCTCCAACTGCTTCGAATCCTCTTATGTCTTTTATTCCAGATTCGAATCCTGCTCCCCCTAATTCTCTTACTTTGGTTATGCCTCCTATTTCTGTGGTTACTGTAAATGCGCTTAATGTACCAAAGCCTGCCACCTTTTGTAATGGCACTCCTGCCTTTACCCCAACTACTCTAACCCTTGCTGTTTCTTTTCCAACTATAACATTAAATTCTTTGTCTAAAGTTGTTATTCTCTTTCCAGGTTCTATCTCTGCAATTACTTTTCCCCTTGCTGCAAGGATCTCTATTATTGGCTGATCCTCTGGTGGCTTCCCAATGAACTCTGGTTTCTTTGGTTTTGGTCTAGGGGCTTCTATTTTTGTCTTGAATCTCTTTCTTGTTGCTTCCCTTTCTAATTTTAGTATTTCTTTTTCAGGTAAGTTTGGAAATCTTAAGTGTAATAGTTCATGGAAGATAACTGATTCTTGAGTTGTTCCTGTTATCTCACTTCCAGCAATAACATCTACAAGTCTTTCAGCTTTACTCTTTTGTCTTATTCTTGGCAGTTCTTCTGCTATTTTTATTTCTGGTTTTTTTGTTGGTTTTCTGAATTTTCTTAATTCCCCTACTGCTGTTTCATCAGATGGTGTTATTATTTTTGCTTTAGGTACTATCTCTAAACTCTCTAACCTTCCTTCTTCTATTAATTGTCTTGCTACCTTTAGTGGTGGTGCGCTTATTGTTGGCTCTAATTCTGGAAACAAAGGTAATCTCTTAACCCTTGTAACCGGAAGCAAACCACCTTCTCCAATCTCTGCTGATAATGGCTTAGTTGGTTTTTGTTTAGGAATTGCTTTTGGCTTTGGTAAATCCTTTTCTTTACCTCCTAATCTTCTAAATGCTTCTCTTGCTGCTTGTCTTTCCCCTTCTGTTCCTGACCTCTCAAATAGCTTTTTAATTTTTTCTAATCTTGCTTTCTTTGTAAATTTTCCTTTGAATATCTGTTTAAACTTATCAGAAAATGATTTACTTATTTCTCCCCCTAAAAATCTTCCTGATTCAAGGCCACCTATGAATAGGCCTGCTTCTGTAACTCTTTCCCCCAATATTGCCCCTGCTTCTCCTGGCTCTCCTTTTTCTAATTTTGGTACTACTTCTAAAGCTACTTCTGTAGCAAATATTCCCCCTAGCCCTGCCCCTAAACCTAGTTTAACTCCCTCTACAACTGTAGGTGCTATCTTTGCTGCTGCTGTTATTGCCGGAGCTGTTGCACCTAATATTGCCCCCACACCCAGCCCCAAACCTATTGTTAATGCTGCTTCAACTGGTTTTTCCCTTACCTTTACAACTGGTGCTGCTGCAATACCTAAAGCGAATTCTGTTGTTAAAAGTTTTATTCTAGGAAGATCACTAATTTTTATCTTTCTAAGTTTTCTTTGTCCTGTTTCAGTTATCTCTAAAAGTGGCTCAAAGCCTTTCTCTTCTAATTCTTCTCTTCTTAATCTTATTATTGCTCTTTGAATTTCAAAAGGGGTTATCCCTATTGCTTTTTGAATGTCTTTTATTTCTATCTTTCTTAATTGAGGTATGCCATCAACAATTTCTATGAATGGTGGTCTTTCCCCTGTTTCTTCAATTACTTTCCTAACTAATTGTTCTGGTGTAATATCTCTTTTTCTCTCTTCTAATAATCTTGTTTTTCTCTCTTCTAATAATCTTGTTTTTATTTCTTCCTGTTTTGTTTTTGTGAGGGTTTGTCTAGGTTTTACCTGAGATTGAATAAATGCTTTTCCTGCTGCTGTAGTAAATCTAACTAGAACTGATTTCTGTCTTTCTATCTTTCCTAATTTTGATTGCTCTTCTATTCTTCTTTGCCTGAATATGGCTTCTGCCTTTGTTCCTCTTGCTCTTTCTTCTGCTATAATTAGCCTTGCCACTATCTCTCTTTGGTTTTCTGTTCTTGAAGTAATCTTTCCAACATTAAAACCTGCTTTTTTTATCTCTACTTGTGTTAGTCTTTGTATCTCTGCCTGTTTTTGCTGTGCTTCTTTAAACTGTGCTGAACCTTCTTTAGAAATAGCTAATGCTTGTGCTACAGTTACAAACTTCTCCTCTCCATCAACAGTAACTTTAACTCGCTGAGTATCAGAAACCTTTTTACCGCTTCTAAAAACCTGTACTCGTTTCTCTGCAACTGCTCGTTTAATATCTGTTTCTGTTGGTTTTGCTTCAAATATAGGATCTCCTTTCTCAGTAAATCTTCCTGATTCTTGAACAAACTCATCTGCCATTATATTTTACCCCTATTGTTAATCAAACTCCCAAAAAGAAATCTCGAACTTAAATATCTTATAACCATATCCAGCATTTAGACACCTCTGTTAACATAGTTACATAGGTAATCTATAGAATATACTATTTTTAAATCACAAGTTCTATAGATAGGTATTCGTATAAGTTATTCAATGCGAAGCGAAAACCCATTTGCTGAAACCGGTATATGGAATGTTGCCGGAGAGTTTAGTTGTGATATTCTAATGTATCATATTTATTGGATTGATAGGTATGATATTCTTGCTGAGTTTGGCTCTTGTGATTATAACCAGGACATTGATCTTAGTGAAGATGATAAAAAAGCTTCAAGGGTTAAGGGGCTTCAATGGTTCTATAAACACATTACCATGCTTATATCTAATTCTAAGTTTGCTGTAAAAAAAGAGAAGCATAAGACTGAATTAGAAGTATTCCAGGAAGAGCTTGCTAAAATTAAACAATATATGCCAGGATCATTCTCAACAAAGGTTAATCAAAAAGATAATACAATCAGGGTAATAATCCATGATAAGCTTTTTTCTATGATTTATGACAAAATAGTTAAAATAAAAGAGGAACTTTATACTATATTGCATAAGAATAATATAATATTTAAGTATGTCGCAGATATGGATCCTAAGACTTTAAAGGAAAAGTGGAAGCATAAACTTGAAACTGAGGGATAACATGGCAGAAGAAAAAGAATTTAAAAAACAAGTAATCTATTTTGTTAAGGCTGGCAAGTATGCTAGAGCACTTGGTTTATTGAAGAATAAAATCAAAGGCATATTTATGTTTGAAGCAATCAAAGAAGATTTGGGGGGGAAATAAATGTCCAGTAATATAGTTTGGTCTATTAAGGATCTTGTTGAAGTAGCCCAAAATAGGCAAAAGAATGAATTTGATGTTATGCAGTTTATTTCTGGCAGAAGGGGTAATGGAAAATGCCAAATAAAAGGTAGCAAAGTATTAATGGCCAATGGTGAATGGAAGAATATAGAAAATATCATTACTGGAGATTTTGTTATGTCCCCTCAATTTGATGGTTCTATGATTATGTCAAAAGTTATAGGTGTTAATAATTATTTTGAAAAGAATGTTTATCATATAGTCCATGTAACCAGGAATAAGGAAATATTATATACTTGCTCTGAAAATCATTTGTTGCCTATTTATAAAATATTTTCACCTAGAATCAAAGGAACTCTTAAAAGAAAAAGAAGCAGGATTACTGTTTTGAGAGATGCTAATTGGTTATCTAAGAGGTATACTTCTCAAAGTAAATATTCAACTTTATCCACATTTAAAATACCTTATTTTCTTGGGTGTATTGACCCAAATATAGATCCATATACTCTAGGAATATGGATTGGTGACGGACATTGGAGTGCTAGTAATATTGGTATTACTTCAATTAATTTAGAAGTAATTAATAAAATTTTAGATTCTTATGAGATAATGAGTGTAACCAAAAAGCAAAATACTGATGCTAAAACTTATAGATTTAGTGTTTTCAGTCCCTTTAGTAAAGAATTGAAAAAATTAGGTTTATTCCAAAAAAAATCAGGTAATAAATTTATTCCTAAAAAATGTTTGCTTGCTTCTTATGATTTTAGAATTAATCTTTTAGCTGGCTTAATTGATTCTGATGGTTTCGTATCTAAAGCTAATCAGATTACATATTGCACCAAATCTAAACAATTAGCATTAGATGTAAAAGACTTAGTTTTTTCTTTGGGTGGGTATAGTAATATTAGAAATATAACTAAGAGTTGTGGTAATTTTAAAGGTAATTATTATGATCTTCAAATTTCATTTAAATATCCTAAGTTAATTCCTATCCAAGTACCAATGAAGAAAAATAGATTAAAAGAGAGAAAAGTAGACCCAGCACATATAGCTGTTAAAGCCATTAAAACTCATCCTCAAATTGTTTATGGTATTGAAGTTGATAGTCCAAGTAAATTATATATTACTGATAATTGGATGATTACCCATAATTCAAGTTTAAATCTAAAGTTCTCTTCTAGGTTTAAAGTGTTCAAGCCCTGGAAGCATATAATCTATTCCAGGGGAGACTTAATGCGAATTATGGAAGGGGAAGTTGAGCACGTTATAATGGATGATGAGGCTATAAGGACAGGCTACAAGCGTAACTTCTATGAACAGGATCAGAAAAAGCTTATAACTATGTTTAATATGTACCGGGATAATTTTAATATATATTCTGGCTGCATCCCTAACTTCTATGATCTTGATAAAGATTTAAGAATGTTATGCACTCTCCACATACAAGTCATAAGGAGAGGTACTGCAATAATACATATACCAACCAATAAACTCTATTCTAATGACCCTTGGGATATAAAGTTAAATTCTAAGCTTGAGGATATATGGACAGACAAAATTAAAAGGGATCCTGACTATTCACCCCCCTATCACAAACTTACAACATTTGCAGGATATCTTTATTTTGGAAAGCTCCCACCTAATCAGGAGAGAATGTATAAAGAAATAAAAAGAGCCAAACGTAAGGCCATCTATAACTCCGAAATGGGTGGCAGTGAATCACTAGACCCAAAAGAGAAGCTTATAGATAATGTAATGAATCTATTGAAGGCAAAGCAGCTTACTTCAAGTAAATTAAAGGTCATAGCACTTGCTAGTGATATGAAGTACACTGCCATCATGGATTCATTGCGATATCGATTAAAGAACGAAATGGGAAGCAAAACTCCTAGTGATTTTTTGCAGGCTGAAGAAGGAAAGGCTAAAAAAACTAATATAACAAAGGAGCAATCGATACCATTTATGAGATAGTTTATTCATAGTTCCTATAAGTATGATTAAACGAATAGGTTTAAAAAAAATCATGGCACTAAAAGAAATGTTTGAAGAATTTTTAAAGCTTAAGGGGCTGAGTGTCCTTTCAATGAAGGCGTACCTATATTATCTTGGGAAGTTTGGCGGCCTGGATAACTTTAACCAGAAGTATATCAATAGGTTTGTTCTTCAGGAAGGGAACCATCCTCCTGTCCGGGCTTTCATAAACAATCTCAGAACCTGCATACTTACTAATGGCAGCTCTGAGCTATCTATTTATATTGAAGGGGCTGGCAAGGTAGAGCTCCCTAAAAAGACAGGTGCGAAGAAGAAAGATCTCCCTGATATTCTCCATGAGGAAGAAGTGCTTAAGGTTGAATCCGGCTTTAGTAATGAGCGCAATAAGATTATGCTGCATCTAAACTTCTACCTGGGGCTTAGAGTTAATGAGCTTGTTAATATAGGCCTGTTTGATTTTCAGGTAAATTGGGATGATGTTAAGAGCGCAGTTGTTAATGGCTCTGACCTTATTGATGTTTCCCTGAAGATAAGGGGGAAGCGTAGTAAAGAAAGAATGGAGTATGTATCTGGCAAGCTTCTTAAGAGGATCTATCTGTGGCTCATGGAGAGGGATATTGGAGGCTCAGAAGGAGAGAACACACCTATATTCGATATTGGTGAAAGAAGGTGGCAAATCCTTCTTAAAAAGGCTTCTATCAGTACAATAGGCAAGGACATACACCCTCACACATTAAGGCATAGCTGCGCTACCTGGTTACTCAAAGTTCATAAGTGGGATCTAAAATATATAGCAGAATACCTTGGCCATGATAGTGTCTCTACAACTGAAATATATACCCGAATTGAGAACGAGGACTTAAAGGATAAGTGTTCAAGTATTTATGGTTAGGTTAGGGTTTAAGAATTCTCCAGTATTATATGTTGGCCTGGTGCATTTGCAGCTGTAATCTTCCCCATATTTTTGCTTAAGCTTCATTTCAGAAAAGGTTAAAGGGTTAGCTGTGCATTTGCCCCCATCAGTTCTTATTATTGATATTACTTTAAACATAACAATTATCATTATTATTAAGATTACAATCAGTGCTAGGTTTGATAATAATGTTATTTTTTGTTTTTCCATAATACCCTCGATATAAGCATACCTGAAAGAGCTGCCATTCCAAAGCTTATGAACATGGCCAGGTCTTTCCCTAATCTTAGAAATGCTATACTTGAGATGTATGATCCTATTCCGAAGATTGCTCCCAGGAATATAACATCTACAATTACTACTACTCCAAACATTATTTTCTTCTTCTTTCCTGTTTCTTCTTCTATAACTTCTTTGATTGCTTTCTTTAAATTATCTGTTTCTTTTGTCATGTTATCCTCCCTAAACTATTTCTATTTTAATAATCTTTTTACAATATAATGCAAATCCTGTAAGGAATATTATAAATGCGAAGTAAAGTTTATTTGAAAATGTGTAAACCATACATAAGATGAAAGCGAATAAAGTAATTATTTCTCTTATTAAATTTAAGATATAATTCCATTGTTCTTTTTTTATCATGTTAATTCTCTTCAAATACCCATTTCTTCTTTGAATAATCCCACATAAGTATTCCTATTTCCTTTTTCCCATCTTTAATATATACATAGCTTTTGGTATTATCTCTTGTAAAACTTATGTTCTTATTTGATTTTTTTGTCATTGTACTTCCTCATAAGTTTCTTCAAATATATCTGGTTTGCAGGGATAGAACTCTCCTTTGATTCCTTTGATTATCCAATCATTGATGCTTGCTTCGTGTGGGCTTTCTAGTGTTGGTATTAAAAGATGGTTTTGTCTATCTAATGGCATTAAAGGTATACCTGTAAATTCTTGTATTTCCTCAATATTATTTCCTGTCCATTGTACTGCATCAATAACAATAGGTTTTTTTCTAAATTTCATTTTTCATGTTTGAATCTTTACAGGCTAAACCATTACAGCTTATTTTTTGTTCTTCCCTTGCTGCTTTAAGTGCTAAATCAACAATCAGTGATTCGTTTAAATTCAGGTTTATTTCTTCTACATCAATACTACCTAGTAGCTGAATGTGATTATATGTAGTAAACATAATTCCGAATACAAAAAATATAAAGGCAGTTCCTAATATTATTATTGCACATACTCCCACTATTTTCTGCTCTCTTTTATTTAATTTCATTTGGTTTAAATATCCATCCTGCTATAAAACCTATTATTAATGAAAGTATTGTTAATTGAAGTTCATACATTTTCTTTCTTTTTAAAAATAGAGGGTGTGGGATTCGAACCCACGACCTTGTTGATCAGGCACGCTCTAACCAGGCTGAGCTAACCCCCCTTATTCAATTATCAGCTCTATTGTTGCCCCTACTCCTCCTGTGTCTCCTCCGGTTTCTTCTCCTGGCTCTCCTCTGTTGTCTCCTGTGTCTCTGTTTTCTCTTCCTTTTTCTTTGGAGGGGCAGCTGGCGTTTTCTTTACTGATGTTATCTTTTCCAGGCTTGCTGCAATCCGGTCTAGGGCTTTTAATAGTTCCTGCCTGTATACTCCTTCGTTCTCCAACTCCCTCTTTTCCTGCTGGCTCAGAATTGTCATTGTCAGGCTCTCGTTCTTTTCCTTCAATATTTCCAATTCTTTGCTTAAATCCTTCTGCTCTTTCTTTGACATTTTTACTTTTCACCTCGTTGTTTATATATTCTGTTTTTTTCTTTAGCTTATGTAAGCTAATCCACACTAATATTCCTGCTGCAATAATTCCTGCTATAACACCCATTATAATCCAAATACCCATAGTTATTTCCATTTTATCCTTTTGGGCATAAGTTTGCCGCAGCCTCTAGTAGATTATTAGTTCTCTCAAGCACTGTATTTAATGAGCCTAATGTTTGTGGTATTAATTGAAAATATTGCTTTCCAATCATTATAAACATTATCCCGGTAACCAACACAAAGACTATAGCTCCTATCCAGCCCACTATTGGCATTTCATACCATTTTTTCTTTATGTGTCTATCTTTAAGGTTTTTTCTTAAGCCTGAGTTTTGAAATCTCATTAATTTGTGCATCTGTGGGCTTATTCCTGTTACTTTGAACTCTCCTAGCTCTTTATCCAGATCCCCAAGAGTTATATTATACCAGTACCCATCCGGCAATATAGCAAACCAATAAGTATTCCTTGATGCCTGCTTTTCCCCCACTTTCCAAATCTTTCCCTTCTTAAGAAATAATACTTTTTCTCCCCCATCCCCTATTGTGAACTCCTTTGCTTTATCTCTTCCGATAGGCTCGTATCTCTGGCCAACTTTACCAAAAATTATAATTTTTTTCCCATATGTTAGGAAATCCAGGATCCACCATGTGAAAAAAGCTAGAATTCCCCCAACTAATATTAATACAAAGATACCACCTGCTCCTGCCATTGCACCTTGCATACTTGGCATTGATAATCCTGATGATGCGACTAAATCACCTATTTGGCTCATTGTTTTCCTCCGTAAGCTTTTGCTGCTTTTATTATGAAATCATGCCATGATAGATTCCCTTTTGTTTTTTTTAATTTTATCATTTCAGAATCATCAAGTGTAATTCTTATTTGTTTCATAGTGAGTGTGTGTGTGTTGGGTTATTTATAAAACTTTCTCTTTTCTGAATATCTCTAGCACTTCTTTAAATACTTCATGGCCTCTTTCCTGTTTTTTTAATGATGTTATTAATACGTTTCCATGGAAGTTTATACATACTGTTGCCCCCTCAAACTTCTTTACTAACATTGGGCATCTATCCTCGTTTACTGTTTTCCATCCTTTTGATGATAACTTCTTTATTGCTTTGTCTGGTATTGTTCCAACTATCCCAAGCTTACCTGACATTACTATGTTGCATACTCTTAATTCTTGCATATTGCACCTCTTTACGTGAGTGATCTTGCGAGAGCATTGGAGGACAGACTTAGTTGCCCCGAGAACAGAATCCTTTTTAGGAGGTCGTTCTCACTCTTTCGCATCACTCATGTAATTATTTGACATTCCCCCGAATGATTCGCCTTTAGTATGAGGGCGGTACAATTGCCCAGGGAATCATGGCTAACATCCGACTAGGGTGTCATAATTTAAACATAAATGTCTTAAAATACCTCTTTGATTACAACAAAATCTTTTATTACATTTTTTACATGGGTTTTTTATGTTCATAATTGATCTCCCCAGGAATCCCATCCTGTTTTTTTCTCTCTAGCAAATAGTTCTATTCTTGGTATATCTCCAAATAATTCTATTATTTTATCTCTAACAATGTTTGGTTTCTTACTGTGGCCTTCTATAGGTGATTCTATTATTTGATGTACTGCATGAGATTTTACACATTTGCTTGCCATAGTCTTTTCACTAATTCCTAATAAACATACTTCTGCATTTGCTCTAGTATATGCTCCCATTCCCCAGAAATTAGTTTTTGTATTCTTCTTATTTTTTTTAATCCAAACAAAAGCAGCTGTTTTATAGATGAATCCCCATGATTCCATAACTTTAAGTGCCTGATCAATATTTGGAAATGTAGCCCACATTAAACACACTGCATCATCTGTTGCTATATTTCTAATTTTCAATTTACAAATATCTTCTGTAGACATTGTTTTGTAATGCTGTTTAGCCATTCCTCTCGAATTAGTTTTACTTCCAGATTGTCTGTATTCCCATGGTGGGTCTGCGTATATTATAAAATCGTAGGCTGGATACCCATAACTTTAGTTATGGGAGGAAAGCCGTCCTCCTTAGTGTTGTTCTGCGAGAGGATGAAATCGCCCCATTGTTTAGCCATAGCTTCAGAAATTCCTTTAAATGTCTTACTTGCTATAGTTGGGTCTCTTGTTAGTTTTTTATCAGTTCTTGCCATCTGTCCACGTTTCTTTCCTCCTGTGTTTGATGGAAGGAATGGGGTATAATCGTCTATTATCTTTGTTGGTTTGAGCTCTGGAAGCCCCCTAATCCAAAGTAATGTTCTCTTTGAAACATTATGTCCAAACTGATACGGTTGAATAATTTGAGATGGTGATGGTAATTCAAATATCTTAAGAGGGGTTGGATTTTCTACAGCTACAAATTTTATCGGTGCATTTAGCAACTTCAAAAGAAATCCCTTTGCTTTCATCCCTAAAGCAAGACGTTCTGGGTCTGGATTTCCTGCTGTTTTGTATAATCTACAAGCACTCGCTTTAGATAAATAAGTACATGGTGGATGGGCAATCATTAAATCCCAATGATTATGTACTTCTTCTATTACATCTAACACATCATCTTGAATATGCCATTCAGGGTGTCCTCCGCTACATGGTAGAATATCACAACTATATGCTTCGTGTCCTAATTTCCTAAAAGCCTTACAAACAGTTTGGCTTTCCTCACAAGCTATAAGAACTTTCAAGAGAAATCACCTATTTTTAATTGACCTTTCAACTTCTCAGGACAATTATAAATATCGTATTCAAAAACATCTTTACCCTCTTGCTCATTAATGTATCTCTTAACCTGTTCTTGTGAAACGTGACCTGCCGAACCACAGTAATAACCTCTAGCCCATAAGTTATCAAATCCTTTTCCATAATGCTTCTCGTAACCTAAATATCTAATGTCTGGAAAGACACGCCTTAACTGTATGCTTGTGTTTCCTTTCAATCTTTTAACTATGTTAGCAGGGTTATGTGTTGGTCTTGCTCCAACGAATAAATGAAGATGGTCTGGCATTATTTCTAAGGCTAAGTTATCAAGTCTAAGGTCATAACATATTCCATCAATAATAGTTTTAAGAACTTCAACTACCTTACCTTTCAAGAGATGTTTACGATATTTAGGTATCCAAATTATATGATAGTTGATGTTGAATTTACAATGATGCCCTGTCTTAACAGTAGCTATTTTACTTTCTATCTTATGCTTTTCTGGATTGAAATGTTTGTATTTGTTTTTTACCATATTATCACCGATTTAGTTGATAATGTGTTTTCGTTAGGGGCGTTCTCGTTGAGTGGAAGCCCTCTTATAGCTTTCGGCTTTGCCGAATGATTTAAGTTGGGGCTTCTGCGTGAGAAACCCCCGACTTTAGTCGGATTTATTTGGGAGTATGTCATTTTGTATTTTTTGTTTGGTAGTTCTATTTTCATCACCTCCTATTCTTCCAAATATTTACTTGGATTCTTTATGCAATCATTCAGGACTTCGTTCCTTATTTCCTTTATCATTGGTTTTAGTTCTTCTGTAATTCCCATTGTATGTATGTGTATCTTTCCCCCTTTACCAAAAGCAGGGATAATACTAAATCCCTTTTTTCCGTAATGGCTCTTACAATAACCTTTACAATAGTGCTCTTCATTACAGCCTTCTTCTTTGCATATGTGTTTAAAATCTACTTCGAATAAGCCTAGTTTTCCTTTAACCGGGAATGGTTTTATAGGTCTTATATTCTTAAGCACCCATGATTTAGCCCTTGGATAAACTTTACAATGCGCCAGCCATTCGTCTGCTTCTTTCATGTCTCTTACGTTATGCAGAGTAACTATAGCAAAAGCCATTCCGCTTAATTCTGATTTTGGATTCTTGCTGCAACACAGAAGGAGCTTGCCTCTGTATTTTGTTGACCATGTTCTTGTTTCTATTGGCTTTTCTCCTGATCTGATTAATGATGCCCATGGTTCCTTAATGCTTATTGCTTTCATTGTTTCCTCCTGGTTCTCCATTGGAAGTCAATTCCGAAATGGGGTTATGTTTTATCGTGTTAATATGGGGTGTGTTTCCTCTGGAGCTTTCCTATAGCCATTGATTCTTTTGTTACATTCCTTGCAGGTTATTCTTCCTTCTTCTAGTTTAACTTCTCCACAATACACGCATAGGCCTGCTTCTTTCCTTTCTTGGTATTTGTCATGACCCCATTTGCTCTTTGCATCTGGTTCTTGATTTTCTCTCTTCTTCTTCAATGCTTCTTCTAATCCCGGATATGTTTCTTTTGTCATATTCTTAACCTCTTATTGTTTTTTATTTCCAATTCCAAAAGCTCTTAATGGAATTGTATTTGCTTCTGCTATTAGTTGCAGCTTCCTGTTCTTGCTCGTTCTGTGAAAATATTTGCTGTCTATGAAACTGTTTTTTGCTTCAATCTCTCTGATTAATTTATCTTCTCTGGCTCTCGCTGTTGATTCTCTTACTAATCTCAGATGAATAGCAAAATCTGCCAGAGTGTAATACTTTTTCTTTCTTTTGTAGTAATTCATTTTATCCAAAATAATCTGCTGGTGCTAGCTTTTCTTCTTTTTTCTTCTCAGGTGGCTTCATAAGCGTTATAAAGCTCTGTAGTTGAGTGTTTGTATTCATTTGTGATTGATATAGCTCTAAGGTCTGTTTTTGTGTCTCAAATACAATCTTAGCCATTTCACTAGACTTTGGCACTTTTTGTTTAGCAAAGTCCTTTACAAAATCTATATAGTTTGAATGATGAATATGTGAATCGTCTTTGTCTATAAATTCTAATTCTGGTGTTTTACTTGCATCTATTTCCAGCATTTCATCCCTATAGCTAAATCCATGTTTCTTGCAGAATTTGGCATAAGGCTCATAAGGTATTGCATGGCTTTGGCTTATTAGCTGCATACTTACGCCTGATCCCCCTAATTTTAAACCTTCAACATCTTCTTCATATTTCTGCTTTAATGCCTGGCCTAGCCTTCCTGCTTCTGCCAGGGCTATCTCAGAATCTTTAAAATATAGCATTGGTAACTGGAATATTAGGCTTTTTCCTGTGAATGTTGTTACTATTTCCCCGAATCTTTGTGTGTAAAATACATTGTTTTTTATTTTGTCATTCCTTCCCCAATCACTTAACCAGGCCTGATTTTCAGGCTTTTGTTTGACTTCTATTTTTATCTTTAGGTTGTGTGCTCTGTCTTGTAACCAATCAGTCGTACCTACCCCCCCTCGCTCGTACCCCACGATAGAAAACCTACCCCCCAAATAGTCTCTTCCTGCCTTTGTTATCTTCCAAAAACCAAAGGTTCTTTCTCCATTAAATAGCTCCTTTTTTGTTAGTTCCTTCTTTTCCATCTCTTGAAGGTGCTGTACTATTGTCGTCTTATTTAAATGTAAATCTTCTGCTATTGAATGGGCGTTACCTCCTTTTTCTAAGAACTCCAACACTCTCTTTTTTGTCCTTCCAATAGAAGGCATGGGGGGAGGGGGGAAGGGTAGGTTTTTCCTCGTACGGGGGTAGGTATAATTCTTAAGATATTTAGATAGATTTCCCTGTTTAGGATGTTTTTTTATGGTTCTTTTTTTTGATTCTTTGATGAAGATCACCTCTCCATTTGATTAATATAAAACCCTACTTCCTGGCGTGATTCAGGTTTCGGGTAGCCACTTTAGCCATAGAGGCACAATAGTTTAGTTTTTGTTCTCTTTTAAGGCCTTGGTGGCATTTGTTATTAAGCTATAGCTTTATCTTTTTTCAGCATCCTATCTATATGTAATGAAGATATATTTCCTTTAAAATTATTTTCAACAGTATCAATAATCTTATGCTTTAAATTGTATGTACTAGCATAGTTAGCATAAGAGAACCATCCTTCTAAAAATTCACATATAGAATCATAATCTTTTTCTAAAATCCTTTTTCTCATAGTTCTTATATTAGCCTTTCTTAACAACCTATGGTAAGGATAATTCCTAAATCCTAAGAACCCTATCCCCCTATTCAATAATAATATTTTTGATTTTGTTGGATGAAGTTCAAGCTGCAACTTCTCTTTTAAGAAAAAATCAATCTTTTCTTTATACATTTCTAAAATATTTTTATCATTATGCAGGATAACAAAATCATCAACATAGCGTATATAGTATTTTGCTTTTAATTTATGTTTTACAAATTGGTCTAATTCATTTAGATAGACATTAGCAAAGAACTGTGAGGTCATGTTTCCTAGAGGCATACCAATTTTATCAGAATGATTCTTTAAAACTTTAGATATTAATGAGATTAATTGTTCATCATCAACTTTATTTCTTATAATCTTAATTAAAATTTCATGGTTTACTTCATCAAAATAATGTTTAATGTCTGCCTTGAATACATGGCAATTTCTAGTATTATTTTTTGATACTTTCTGTTTGAACTTATCGAATCTTTTTATAGCTTTTAAAGTTCCTTTTCCTATTCTGTTGGCAAAGGAATCATAGATAAATCTTTTCTCAAACATTGGCTCTAAAATATTACAGATTGCATGGTGAACTATCCTATCAACAAAATATGATTTTCTTATCTTCCTTACTTTAGGGTCTCTGATTACAAAAGTTCTTAATGGTCTTGGTTTGTATTTTTCTGATAATAGTTCATCCCTTAGTATCTTTAAATTTTCCTTGAGATTATTATTGAACTCAATAACATAAGGTTTCCTTGATTTTCTCTTTTGTGCTTTCTTGAAAGCTAAATCTATGTTTTCTTCTGAACAAAGTTCCTGATATAAATTTTTGTATTTTTTCATGGTATAGTTCTAAGGCAAACTCCAAAGTCATTCCACGAGAAAAGCCCTCATTGTTGTCAAACCAGTTGTTGCCATTGACATTGAACCTGTCAAAGTCATTGAAGTACAGCTCAACAGAGCGAATCTCTTATAGCCAGTTTATCTTAATATCACTGTTGCTTTACGTTTTCGTTTCCTACTATGTATCGCAACTGTATTTCATGACAATAAAGCCTTAATAAACTGACGTGTGACCTTTGGCGTTTGCCAAAGATAGTTATGTTATTTTAGTTTTTAAATCCCACTTGATCCTTACCTTCTTTTTTTGTAATTGTTTTTTCTCTATCTCTTTAATTAATGTTTTTTTCATTGGTATAATTATAGTTCCTTCTTCGGTATCAAAGATTGCTTTGTTACTAAAAAATTTAGTCTGCTTCGCAGAATCTATAATCACCCCACGAGAAAAGCCCTCATTGTTGTCAAACCAGCTGCTGCCATTGACATTGAACCAGTCAAAGACAACGAAGACCAGCACAACAGAGCGAAACTGTTTTTCTCTTCTTTGGGATTGATTTGGTGTCCAGAAACGTATCTTTTTTTCTTTCTTTTGGCTCAATGTTACAAAGAAGTTTATTATCTCTTCTTTTGTTGCTTTCTTGTTGTTGATTAATGCTCTGATGTACTCTAGCCCTAATTCTGTGTCTAAGAGTTCTTTAATGTATGTTGGTCTGCATACTGGAATTTCTTTTAGGTTTATCTCTGTTGGTTTTGTTACTGTACTGTCTGCGTTATGGATTATCTTTGCTGAGAGGTTGTTTTTGCTGTAGATTATCCTGGTGCTTGTTACAAGCCATCTAGGATCAAAGTTTTCCCTTAAGCTTTCTATAGCTTCTGTATTGTTGCCTTTACATAACTTAAAAATATGTGGCAAACCTAACATAACTTCTTTTCTTTCGTTATGGTGATCTATTGCCTGTTCTTGAGTTCTGTATTGACTATCCCCTACTAAAAGCTTCATTTTGTTTTCCCCCTTATTTTTTTAGTCTGCTTCGCAGAATCTATAATCACCCCACGAGAAAAGCCCTCACTGTTGACAAACCAGCTGTAGCCACCGACATCGAACCTGCCAAAGCCATCGAAGTACAGCCCAACAGAGCGAACCTGCTTGTCTTTTCTTGATGATTGGCTTGGTGTCCAGAATCTTATTTTCTTATCTTTTCCAAACTTCTTTAGAGTTTTTAGAATTTTATCTAGGTTGTCTTTAGTATCAAATAGTGCCTGTAGATATTTCTCTGTCTCTTTGTTCTCTTCAAATTTTCCATTTAATATAGGAACTTTAACTTTGTATTTCTTTGGCTTTGTTATCTTGCTATCTGCATCGTGGATTATCTCTGCTTGTAGATTTTTCTTATTGTAGATTATCCTGGTGCTTGTTACTTCCCAATCTTCTTTAAAATCTTCTTTTAAGCTCTCTATGATTTCTTTGTTTACTACCCTATAAATATCTGGAGCAGAAATCATCTTCTCCCCTTTACTATTGAAGTAGTTTATCCAATCTTTCTGATTTTTACTCAGTTCTTTTTTAACTATTTCTTTTTCATGTTCTTTGTTTATTTGCATTTGTATCAAACCTCCTTATTTCCGATTTAATTTGTTCGTGTGCCATTTGAATCAATTAATTATTTTTACAATCATCAATACATTCGTAATCATAATATTTATTTTCTTCTTCGTTTTCCTCTTCGCAATCTTCAATACATACAATCAACTCTTCAAATTTTTCATTTAGAGA
>SDBT01005342.1_pt1 | contig 21581 bp, 18 predicted proteins | sample 2277101 | NCBI WGS metagenome assembly SDBT01 (sample SAMN10404973, study PRJNA504765) | marine sediment metagenome | isolation source: marine sediment core GS10_PC15, 103 cmbsf | place: Arctic Ocean: Southern Knipovich Ridge | collected 2010
CCAGACAAACGGGACACCTGCTTTTACAACAAGTACAGCAAATGCATACATCCCAAAACCCCATAAACCTGAAAGTCCAAAATTTGCTATACCTGTAACTCCAAACTGTAAGTGTAATATGGTTGCAAGAGCAATAAATGTCAGGAGTAACGAGAACATATATATATAATAACCAGAAAGAAATTCTACCATTTTTCTACACCTCCACCTTCCTGAATTTTAATATCACTATAAATACTACCAGCAATGTTACTATTCCGTAGGCGGGTTGTGTCACCAGTGTCACAGCTGTTGTTATTATGCCAACAACAGCACCGGCGATCAAAGCTCCCCTTACATTTCCTACTCTACCAATAATGGCAATCAACAATATTACCAGTATCTCATGCCAGCCTATTCCGGAGTGGACCCAGGTAAACACACCTGTAAAAATACCCGCAAGGCCCCCGGCGACTCCAGAAAGGAACCAGACGAGGACAGATACCTTTATGGGATTAATACCGCTGATCATTGCAAGCTCTTCGTTATCTGCAAGGGCTCTCATAGTCTCACCGTAATTGGTCCTGTAAATAAATAAGTACAATCCAAGTGCTATAAGTAGAACCAGACCAAGGCAGATAAGCTGGGTGCTGGTTATTCCTACACCAAAAAACGAAAGATAATATGTTTTGCCGACAAGAAAATTACGTACTTTGGAGCCCCAGATCAAATTGATGGAATATCTTATGACAAATGACAGGCCGACAGAGAGTATGATCATTTCTATTTTACCTACTCCTCTCTTTATTGCTGGCCTGAATACAAGAAGATAGGTAACAACACTTAATACTCCTGCAAGTAGAGCAGCAGGAATTATGGAAACATAAAAGTTCCAACCCAGAACTGTATTAAATGTCACTGCTAAAAATGCGCCCATGGTCAGGTTTTCACCATAAGCAATATTCATAAAGCCATTAAGGCAGAAAATCAAAGTAAAACCTACAGCTGCCACCATTAGGGGTGCTGACTCAAGTATTCCTATTACAAAGGTATTTTTCAAGAACATTGCAAACGACATCTGTTCTCCTTTCTCCGCATATATCGGTATTCATTCTTTTATTTCTGCCAGTCTCTTTTACTCTGAATTTTTGTTACGAGAATTACGAGATTTTTAAAAGTTCACTGATTTGTTTATTTTCAAGTAGCAGCCTTTTCCGGAAATTAGTTATTAATCCCCGGATCAGGCTGCTACTTGAACTGCTGTTTAAATCCTGTTGTTTAATATTTGATATCAGACAACTGAATCTAAAAAACTACTTCAAATTAACTTATGCAAAAATAAAAGGTTTTTGCTTATTATTGATTTACTGATAACTGAGAAGATATCTCAATTACCCTGGAACCAGCTATAACTTCGATTAATTCTACAGTACCCTCTGCATCTACAAATCTTGATGCACTATAGCTACCATCTACAACTCCTGTAGGTGTGTAGTCAAATGGTCCGGTTGGTCCGACATAGTTGATGTCTTCTCCAGCGTCTATAGCTGCAGCACCTTCCAGGTAATTATATACTTCTTTACCGCCGGGATTGGCAACAGAGAACATAGCATCTACCCAATCTGCTACATCCAGGGAACCGGCCTGCCTGATAGCAAGCATAGTTACGTTCAGGAGATCGTAATACTGCATTGCATATGAGTTTGAAGCTGGAAATGGAAAGTCAGCATAGTCAGCATAGCGAGCATATTGAGGATCGCTTTCCCATGCTTCTGAGTAGTAATCCCATGCAGGTCCATCCTGATATGAGAATCCTACAAAGCTTACTTCTACATGCTGGTTGATGGCATCCATTGTTGCTGCCTGAACAAATTCCGGGAAACCTATATCAGTAGGTCCAATAATGATAAGGGACATACCCAATTCTGCAGCAGTCTTAGTTATAAGTCCGGCATCTGGAGAACTACCAAACAGCAGTATAGCATCAGGATTTAGTGCCTGGATTGCTGTTACTTCTGCCCTGTATGTCTTTCCCTGTTCATAGTCTATTACATCCAGGACGTCCATTCCAGCGATCTCAGCTGCTTCAGCTGCTATTTCTTTCTGCTGCTGTGCACTGTCAAATTCAGCGCCCATTACCACACAGCTAGTTGCGCCTAAGTCCATGGCCCTGATTACAGCTACAACAGCCTGGTCTATATCCTGAGGACTTCCCCTGAACAGAGGTTCTTCTGCTGTACCACCATATATCGGAGATATGCTACCACCGTGCACTGAAGGCATAAGAGGCCTGTTGTTTGTTGCAACATAATCCAGCAGCCAGTCACGGTAGGTCAGGTATTCATAACCTACATTAAGTATTATATCGACCTTATTGACGTCGACATCTCTCTGGACCCACTGCTGTTCGCCAATAGTTCCTTCATCACTATGCAGGACTGTAACTGCTTGACCGAGAGGAGGGTCCTGGTTTACAATTCCAAGTGTGAAGTCTGTTATTGCAGCAAATGGCGGTCCAACAAAAGCAGCTTCCCCTGTCCAGAAGGTTCCGTGACCTATTTTAATAGGTGTTGTATCGGATCCTACTTCAACAGTCTCAGTCACAGTCACTGTCTCGATAACTGTTTCAGTAACTGTCTCTACAATTACTTCAGGATCAGCAGCCGTACATCCACTCAATGTAAATACAGCCGTTACTGTTACTATGGCTAGAACTATTGCCAGCCACATTCCTATCTTTTTCATCTTTTCCTCCTAATTATCTTTTTTTGAAATTCACATCGACATTTATAAAAGAATTTTTTGATCCCCCCTTCAATTAAAATGATGATATTTCAAACTTAAAAAAGAATTATGTTTGACCCCCCTTTTTTTGAGTAAAATAATGATTTCAAAACTTAATGAAAAAATATAGTTGACCCTCTTTTTGATTGAAATAGTAATATCCCAATCTTAGAATAGAAGTATGTTTGACCCTCCCCTATTTATTTAAAATAATGATATTTTAAACTTAAAAAAATATGATTAAATCCTGAGATTTAAAAATTATGAAAATTTTTTATTAGTGAACAAATGTAATCTATTTGTAATTTATTACATCTAATTATTAAATATATACTCTATATTGTCAAATACTTTTTATATTTTGTAATTATAATATAAAGGTGAACACTTTTAGTCTCTTAATCCTTCATAAAAGGCTATTATGTTTTTTACAGGTGTATCTGGTGTAATAAGATGGGATGGAGCAAAGATCAAGCCGCCTTTTTCGCCCCACAGGCCCCTGGCCTTTTTAATCTCTTCTTTAATCTCATATTGACTGCCATATACTAATAATTTTTGCGAATCCATTGCACCGTGTATACATATCTTATTGCCATATGACTCATATAGATTGGTCAGGTCCATATCTTTTGCAGATGTCTGAGCAACATCAAACACATCTATTCCCGCTTCGATCATATAAGGCAAAACTTCATTAACATTGCCGCAACAGTGCCAACCAAAATAAATATTATTTTTCTTAACTTGTTCAATGATTTCTGTATAAAAAGGTAAAAAATATTTTTTAAAAATTCCAGGTTCAAACATCATTCCGTCCTGACCGGCAACATCATCCCATGTTCCATAATAGTCAGCCTGACCTTTGCTGGCATCCAATTCCTTTTTGCAAAACTCTATACAAAATTCACCAACAGATTTTATTATAAATTCAGCTAATGCCTTGTTTGATGCCAGGTCCATTAGAAATTGATTCATGCCGCGGAGATAGCAGCATATCATAAAAATACTACTCAATGTTCCTATGCATACGAATTCATCTTCATCTTCTTTAACTTCTTCTAAACTTAACTCACAATATCTATTTTCTAATTTATTAAAATCAAATAGATCCAATTTTGAGATGAGAAAATCTTTTTCTATATCTCCTGCTTTTTCTACCTTAGCCAGAACAGGATCCACACCATATTCGCAGAAATCATAATCATAATCTTTAATTTTTTTATTAATTGAATTTATTCCGATTGTATAAAACAAGTCTCTGTCTTTTGCATAAGGAGGTTCGGGAAGAGGACCGGTATATTCTGGAATAAAATTACCAAAGGCACTTATCTTCGAACCCGATGACCATATATCAGCACCGATCTTTTTTAAAAATTCTTTATAATTTTCAACCAGGGAATTATCATAATCATTAAGTCCAAAATAATTATAAAGTTCAATATTTATATGCTTCGTTCCCCTGTAAGATGTAGGTATTCTATCAACACTTTTTAATTCGATGGCTGAAATTATTCTTTCTTTTTTTTTCAATTTAATACTTCTAATCCCTTTTTTTCTTTAATATGCGATCACTTTTAAGAATTAAAATCACTTGTTCGGATATATTATTTAATAACTGGTATTAGATATGCTTCTTTTGATTAAATCTCGAAATACTTTATTATCTCCTTGACCACACTATCCTTATTCGGAATAATTGCTTTTTCTAAATTCGGTGTCATCGGAATTGGGCAATTTTTTGAACCAATTCTTTTAATAGGATAATCCAGATAATCTGAATACTCTTCATTCACTCTATAGCTGATCTCAGCTGCAACTCCGCTTCTCTCATTTCCTTCCTCAAGGATCAGTAATCTGGAAGTCTTCTTTACGGAATCTCCAATTATTTCAATATCCAGAGGTACTAAGGTCCTTGGGTCTATTATTTCTATATCTATACCTTTACTTTCTTTAATTTCATCAGCAACTTCCCGGGCGATATTTACCATATAGGATACCGCAACAATAGTTAAATCCTTACCCTCTCTTACAACAACTCCCTTACCAAAAGGAATGGTGTATTCCTTCTCAGGCACATCTCCTTCTGTTTTGTATAATTTCTTATGTTCAAAAAATACAACTGGATTGCCACGGTTTATTGATGTCTTAAGGAGCCCCTTGGCATCATAAGCATTGGAAGGTATTGCGATTTCCAATCCCGGAATACTCATAATAATTGACTCCATGCATTGTGAATGATGCGGTCCGGTCCCATTTCCTGCACCACCAGGTAGTCTCAATACAAAATTCAGGTTTGAAAACTGATCACCTGACATAAACTTTATTTTTGATATCTGATTAAATACCCCGTCAAAACAAACTGCCACAAAATCAGAAAACATGATTTCTACTATCGGTTTCATTCCCATTAATGCTGAACCAATACCTAGTCCCATAATAGAATTTTCTGATATTGGAGTATCGACAATCCGATCAGGTCCAAACTCTTCAAATAGACCGGTAGATACACCAAAGCAACCTCTATAACCCTGCCCTACATCTTCTCCTATTAAGATTACATTTTCATCTTTTATCATTTCTTCTCTTATAGCTTCTCTTAAAGCGTCTGAATATTGTATGGTTCTCATAATACCTCTCTATTGAACTAATTGATCACTAAATTCCGGATAATCACTCTTAAGGGCAAACTCTGCTGCTTCTGTAATTATCTTATTTACTTTATTCTTTCTTTCTTCTATTTCATCTTCTGTAATTTTTTTATCCAGAAGCTTGTTCTTAAAACTCTCAATAGGGTCCAGTTTTTTCCACTTCTTAATCTCTTCCTTTGATCTGTAGGGTCTATTGTCGAAAGCAGAATGCCCCAACCACCTATAGGTTTTGCATTCTATCAAAGCCGGCTCTGAACTGTCTTTAACATATTTGATTAAATCCAGTGAGTTTGAATATACCTCTTCAATATCATTACCATCCACTACTTTTGTTTTTATCCCAAACAATTCAGCTTTTTTACTAATACTGACATTGGATGTTTTTTCATAATGTGTTCCCATTCCATATAAATTATTTATGCAAACATAAAATATAGGCAGACCCCATAACTGTGCAATGTTTAAAGATTCATAAAAAGTTCCCTGGTTTGATGTACCGTCTCCAAAAAAACATAGAACACAGGAATTCATTTTTTTGTTTTTGATTGCCTTTCCTACTCCAAGAGCTATTGGAAATTGAGCACCCAAAATCCCTTGAGCTCCGAGACTATTATGTTCTTTATCAAAGAAATGCATTGAACCGACTCTTCCCTTGCATAAACCACTTTCTTTGCCAAGTATCTCTGCAAGAAATTTTTTAGGTTCAGTACCGCCTGCAAGCCCCTGCCCGTGTCCCCTGTGAGTCGGCAGCAAATAATCATCTGGTCCCATACTCTTGACAGTTCCGACAGCTGCTGCCTCTTCTCCGATACATAGATGAACAGAACCACTTACTACGCCGGTTGTTGCAAATTCATATATTTTTCTTTCAAATTCCCTGATCAGTACCATCTCTTCGAAGAGATCAAGCAATTCTTCTTTTGATAATTTCATGGACTCCCTCCTGATTCCATTGTAGGTCCGAACTTAGGTATTATTACTTCAAAGATACTATTATGAAATTATGTTCATAATAGTACATAATTTCATATATAATAAGTTTATTATAAATATATGTCAATCATGACTGTGTCATGTGAAATAATTTTTAACAAAATAACAGGTTCTAACTGAATAATCAAAAAAATCTAATATTCATGTATATTTTATGGCACACAACTATTCTGCAACCCTATAACCATCCTGGCACACATGGTCGCAGTCTATATAATCATCCCTTACATATTCATCAGGGGAACTCTCTATCTTAGGTGGGACCCTCTTTTTACCAAACTTATATATGCCAAGATAATCAAGTATCTTCTTTACAATCTTATAATCCTTAAGTAAACGCAATAATCCTCATCTTTTTACCGCATCGGGGACAAATAAGTGGGCCCACTTCATATATCTTCTGTATAAGTCGTGCCAAGGACCTGTTTAAGGTTCCAGGACATCAAGTGCCTATTATATCTGCTGTAATCCTGCCTAATCTTATTAGATTCAATAGAGAGATAGAATTACCTAAACGTATAGCGCCATCATAGGAGATCTGATCATATTTCATATTTACCATATCTGTTTATCAATTCAGGAATAACTTTTAAATTATCTACTTTTGCTTCAGGTGGAGTGGAATCACCACTGCTTAATATAAAACTTCCAGAACCCTTGGCTTCAAGTATTAAATCTCTAACATAATTTTTGAACTCTGATAAAGGATAGGAAAAGACACCTGCTGGAATTCCACCCATAATGCAGACTCCCTTTAATCTATCTTTCAAATCTTTTATTCCCACTGATCCTACAGGTGGTGGAGTAACAGATTCTAAACAATCTGTACCAATATCCCCAAGCATTGGAATAAGATTTTTTAAGTGTCCGCATGAATGAGTAATATGGATCTTTCCTGCATTCTTTACTATATTACTATAATTTCTAAGAACTGGTTTTATATAATCATTAAATATCTGGGGAGAATATACTATATTGCCTGTATCTTCAGCAGTACTGATCACTTCACCTGGCATTTTAGAATAAAATGTATAACACTGCTTATACTTCTTCTCCATAATATTTAATAAATTTCCAGTTTCTTTTTTATGATCAATAAGATTATATATAAATTTTTCTGGTCCCATAAAGTCTTCAATTAATTTTATAGCTGGACTGCCATCTAGCACTATAAAGGGTAAACCATTATTACCTAATTTATTTCTAAGTATTTCATAATCTTCAGTTATATCTTGATATTCTATATCAACGATCATCTTTTGAAATATATCATAATCCTTAATACCTTTAATCATGAATTCTTTCAAAAACACTGTTCTGGCATCAGATTCATAAATATATTTACTTGTCAGCTTTCCCCCAAAACCTTCAAAAACTTTTTCAACAGTCCTCTTATTATTTCCCCGGAAATAATCTTCTGATAAGAAACCCATTCCATCCAACCAATTATCATCTACTACTTTATACTTTTTCCCATCTATATAAGTTACAACTCTAACATTTTTACTTTTTGTTTTATTGCCTATCCATGGAGTAGCATCCGCACCTATCTCTATTAAAAAATCAACCGGCTCCAAATCTCTATATTTCTTCTTTTGAGACAATAAAAAATATTTTGTGATTAGATTAGACCAGGGTACTTGATCTGGGATTTTATTGCTTAATGCTGAAATCAGTCTTTCTTTTGAATTCATTATACCTTAAACTTTTCTATTGCCGGGTATTGCATACACCTGTTATTATTCTTGCTAAATTTTATCTATCAAACATTGTTCATTCCGTATATCATTTGCACATTATCTGCGGCAATTCTAAGATTTGATCATTGATTTCGTATTTTTTAACAGGCCATGAACCGTTTACCGAAGCAACTTCAATATTATTATTTACATTAATGCTGAGCTCTTCCACTTTTACACCAGTGATCGTAATAAACCAATCATATGCCTGATTATTACTAACTGAAAGTTTTGAATCCATGCCGACTGTTGCATCAGCCAGAAGATATCCTGTTATTCCTCCATGGTAATGTTTTTCCCATTCATCTTTATAACCAAATTTTTCATATAAAATTTTCTGTTTCTCCAAAATACTGCTAAATCTTGTACCCTGCCTGCAATTTAAAATAGCTTCCCCGGCAATTCTACAAGCATCATCATATTTATTCAGTATTTCAGAAGTTAATTTTCCAAGGCTAACCAGCCTTGTTATATTTGCATGAAGGCCCCATTTCTTTACACCCGGATGTACCATGATAAATTTTTCTATCTTTTTATCGGTCGCTAAAGGATGTCTGTATTTTGCTATCCTTTCATCACTTCCTACCATCAATACTTCACACTCTATTCCTGACCTGCCATATTCACCTAGAAGCATTCCGGCAATCTCTATTTCACTCATTCCGGAAGATATATTATCAGAAACATTTCTTATTATTTTTTCAGATTCTGAACCAAGCCACCTTAGTCTTTCAATTTCCAGAGGTGTTAAAGGATAATGCAAAGAATAGAATTCCTTTGGAGAATATTTGCATCCTGTCAGAGGTATATCAGATAAAATATTTTTCCCTGAAGTTAGCTTCAATATCTTATCTTCCTTTGAATCTTCAAACCATTTCAGTGGAACATATTCTATATCCAATCCATTTAATTCTTCATCGATCACTCGTTGGCCATCCATTATTTGTGACACAAGCTGAATTTTATTTTTAGTGATCAACAGATAAGAAAAACCATATTCAGAGAAATTAAGAACCTTATTTTCTCCTCCACTTGTAAACCAGGCAAAGTTATCACGCCTGCCGATTACAGCTCCACCATATTCTTGATGGTCCATATAATTTAGAAGTTTATCTTTTTTTGATCTATTATCTTCGATATTTGATTTGTTTAAAACTGAATAATCCATTTCTTAATATGCTCCATTCCAAATATATCTTTTCATCTCAAAAAAATTTTATGCACTCCTGTGCTCACAATAATAAATTTACTTTATCTATCTTTTTTCAAGCTTTTTTCTAACTTTTCAATTTCTTTATTTATCCTATCAACATCAATTGGATAAATTCCAAATTCTTTGGCACATTCAAATAATGCCACAATATTTTCAGGAGGACAGGCAGGTTGTATATTATGGCCAGATGAAAATATATAACCACCACCTGGAGAAAGGTGCTTTATTTTCTTTAAAGTTTCTATAAGCATTATTCTTTTATCTAAATGAAAAGTTCCTTGATTATCAATACCGCCATGAAAAGTCAACTTGCTGCCAAATTCTTTTTTAATTTTTTCAGTATCTTCATTACCTTCTGCATTAGCCTGTAATGGGTGAAGTATGTCTACCCCCATTTCAATTAAATCATCCATGCACCAATAGACCGAACCACAACAATGATAAGCACATTTTGCTTTAGTCTTTTGCTTTGCAAAAGAAATCAGTTTTTTATGTCTTGGAACCATCTCTTTTCTAAAAAGATCCGGACTCATGATCGGACCTGATTGTGTTCCCCAATCATCACCAATCCAGAAAATATCAATCAAATCTCCTACTTCATTTAATGAACTTTCAAGCATACCGATCGCCCAATCTGTTGACTTATCTAGAAGGTATGATGCAATATCAGGATTAACTAATAAATCTATGCTTGCCTGTTCCATGCTCCTTAATCCCCAAAGATTATAGTAGATACAAAAACATGGGGCATAGATTAAGGAATAATTAGTCTCATTTTTAATCTTTAAGGCCCTTTCCCGCAAAGTTTTATATCTTAAGGGATTAAGTGTATCTGGAAATTTATATTTTTTAACATCTTCGAAAGAACATTCCTTCAATGGATAATGGAATAATTCCATATAATCCCCGACCTGTTTATATTTTGCTCCCCACTCATCAGTAACCGTACCGTCCTTTTCTTCCTTAAAAGTCCAGTAAGTCCCTAAGTCAGGATAGATGTACCTGAAATCCACTCCAAGAAATTCTAAAATTTTTTCACTAGGGTATGCTGCACAATTATCATATTGTGCCGTAACTTCTTCTTCTATGTTCAAATATTTTAATAGATTTTTATAAGCACTTATATGTATAGCTGAAACAGTTCCCCCGCTATCTATGGGGATCCTATCCGGTTCCTGGTGGTTAAGTGCTTTTCTTACTCTTTCATCTGGATTCAAAAATTAAATATTCCCTTTCTTTGATCAATAAAACAACACTTTACTGACTCATCATTTCACCTGCAGATACAACTATACCTTCTCCGGTTATATGATCAGATAATTCAGATGCTAAAAAGACTGCAACCCTTGCTACATCTTCTGGTTTTCCTAATCTTTTTAGTGCTGTTTTCTCAATCCATTCATTTTCAATTGCTTGACTGGTTAAGAAAGTTTTTCTTATCATCTCAGTATCAGTAGCTCCTGGAAGGATTGTATTGCAATTTATTCCATAAGGGCCAAACTCTGAGGCCATAACCCTGTTAAAACCTATAACGCCCGCCTTTGATGCGGAATATGCAGCTTCTTTTAAAGTGGGTTTTTTTGCAGAACATGAAGATATAGTAATTATCTTCCCGCTTTTTTGTTTTATCATTTTACGTCCAACAGCCTGGGAGCAAAGATATGTACCTTTCAGATTAACATCCATTAACTTATCCCATTGCTCTTCTTTCATATCAACAATAAATTCTTCAATTAAGATACCGGCATTGTTTACCAGAATATCAACTTTCCCAAAGATATTGATTGTTTCCCCTACAACTTTTTCTACATTTTTTCTATTTGATATATCCAGCTTTGCTGCAATACATTTTCTATTAAATATGGTTTCTAATTCCTTTGCAGTTTTTTTTGCTTCTTCTATATCTATGTCTCCTAAAACTATATCTGCACCTTCTTTACAATATTCGTGGCAAATTGCCTTACCGATCCCCCTGGCTCCACCAGTTACTATTGCTATTTTGTCTTTTAGTAACATTTATTAATCTCCATAATTTATTTTAATAAAGCTTTTGATTCTTTTACTATATCTTCGACTTGAGGCAAAATATAATTTTCCAGAACCGGGGAAAAGGGTATTGGGGCTTCTTTTGCAGTAATTCTTCTTACAGGTGCATCAAGGTATTCTATGCCCTCCATTGCTGCCAGAGCTGCTATTTCGGAAGAAACAGAACAGTTTGCCCAGGCTTCCTGCACTATTAGCAATCGGTTAGTTTTCTTTAATGAATTTAAAATAGTCTCTCTGTCTAGTGGTGAAGTTGTTCTGAGGTCTACTACTTCGGCTTCGATACCATCCTTTGCCAAAATTTCTGCTGCTTCAAGAGATTTTTTAAGCATAAAAGCATAAGATACAATAGTCAGATCTTTCCCTTTTCTTTTTATATCTGCCTTACCGAAAGGTATATAATATTTTTCCTCAGGAACTTCGCCCTCTGTATAATATAGTTTTCTATGCTCGAAAAATATGACAGGATTATCATCACGGATTGCAGTGGCCAATAATCCTTTTGCATCATAAGGCGTGGACGGTACTGCTACCTTCAAACCGGGAATAAAAGAAAACCAGGACTCAAAATTATGTGAATGTTGTGCAGCTGCTTGGTCATATCCTCCACATGGGCCTCTTAATACTAAAGGAACACTTACTTTGCCACCAAGCATATAATGAATATTTGCTGCCTGATTTACCAACTGGTCAGATGCAATAGTTATCCAATCAGTAAATTGCAGTTCTATAATAGATCTTTTACCGGTCATAGCAGCCCCAACTCCGCACCCTGTATATCCAGCTTCTGATATAGGCATATCAAAAACCCTGTTAGGATATTTCTTTGATAGACCTTCTGTTACTTTAAATGCACCTCCGTAAGGTCCTATGTCTAATCCCATAAGAATAATACTATCATCATTTTTCATTTCAATATCCATAGCTTCCCTCAAAGCTTCAGAAAATGTTATGATCCTACTCAAAATATTGCTCCCTTCTATTATTTATAAACATCAATCAGTGCTTCAGAAAGTTCAGGTTCCTGGCTTTCGTGAGCAAATTTTACAGCCATTGATACCTCTTCCTTTATATTATTTATTATTTTTTTATTTTTTGCTTCATCTAAAATATTTTCCTTAAATAATACTTCTCTAAATCTATTTACGGGATCTCCTTCCTTCCAGCTTTTTACTTCTTCTGGGGGTCTGGGATCTTTATCACCTTCAAAGTGGGGGTACCACCTATAGGTCTTGCATTCCAGTAAAGTCGGACCTCTGCCCTTTCTTGCCCTTTTTACAGCTTCAGCAGTAGAATTAAAAACAGCCATAATATCATTGCCATCTACAATTTTCCCCGGGATCCCATATCCTGCTGCCCTGTCTGCTATATCCTCTATTGCCCTTACACTGGGTTGATAGGTGCCAACGCCATATAGATTATTTATGCAAATATAAATTACAGGTAATTTAAATGCAGAAGCAATATTTATTGACTCATGGAATGTCCCCTGATTGGAAGCACCATCTCCAAAAAAACACAAGACAACTTTATCTATTTCATCAACTTTAATTGAGAGTCCTGCTCCAGTTGCAATCGGTATGCCTCCACCAACAATTCCGTTTGCTCCCAGGATTCCCAATTCATAAGAGGCTATATGCATAGAACCTCCCTTGCCTTTATTGTAACCAGTGATCTTGCCCCATAGTTCAGCCATCATCATTTTTAGATCTGCCCCTTTGGCAATACATTGCCCGTGGCCCCTATGTGTTCCAGTTATATAATCATCTTCTCTGAGCGCAGAACAAGCTCCTACTGCAGATGCTTCTTCTCCAACACATGAGTGGATAAATCCCGGCATACCAGATCTTATTTCAATAACTGCTTCTTCTTCAAAGAACCTGATCTTCAACATCTTCTTATACATTTCGATTTTTTCCAGTGGCTTCATAAAATCTCCTAGCGTATTAAAATTAATGCTTGTTAAAAATTAAAAATATTCCTTATGCTAAGCAATGAATCTTCTGTGGAATTAAGCGGTTGGTATTCAAAGCCGGTAAAATTTTTATAGTCCAGCTCAATTAGTTTATTATATATATTGCTATAATTTATTTCCCCTGTACCGGGTTCCCTTCTTCCCGGAACATCTGCGATGTGGATATGCCCGATCAGGTCAATATTTTTTTCTAAAGTATTTATGATATTTCCCTCCATTATTTGCATATGGTAAATATCATAAAGCAGCTTAATATTCGGGCTATTTATTCTATTTAATATATCAAATCCAATCTTTGAATTATCTAAAAAATATCCAGGGTGATCTACTAACACATTTAATGGTTCCAAAACCATTGTTATCCCGGATTTTTCTGCAATTGGTGCCAGTTCAGATAAAACATTTTCAATATTTCTCTTTATATCTTTTTCAGTCAAACCTGCTGGTGTCGGCATAGCTGACCTGTCTTCTCCAAGAATATTTGTGGTTAGCAGTAGACTATTACATTGAAGCTCTTTTGCTATTTTTATGGATTCTTCGACCCCGCTGACAAATTCTGCATTATCATCTGGATTGACCATTTGTCCCTTAGTATTTCCCACAAAAGCTGCTACACCGATATCATTTTCAATGCATTCATCCCTTATCTTTTCAATATCTTTTTCCTTCCAATCCCAGAATTCAATTGCATCAAAATTATTTTCTTTTGCCTTCTTGATTCTTTGAATAAAAGGAACTTCATCAAACAGCATCTCTATACAAGTAGAATATTTCATTATATTTACCCTCCTTCATATATAATAATTAATATTAAAATAAATTCAATTTATTATTTGAAATAAATATTAGAAATCAATTTTATGTACAGTAAGCATTCCCCGGACTAATGGTTTTATTATTGTTATATCACTGGTGTGTAACTGCTCCCTGTACCCAATCTAAAGATTTTTATTTGATCAACCATCTCAACAATCTCCTTTTATAAAATCAATATTTGACAAAACATTCTTAGAAAACACTAAGGTACTATTATGATGTTCCTTTAAATATGTAGCCGGAAATGATGAACTCACTTCAGAAAATATTATTTTATAGAGTGCCAGAGCTTTCCAGTCATCCTCTAGATAGAATCTTAATTCTTTAGACTTGAAAATCTCATCCATACCAATAGTTATACATTTTTTTGGAATTGTATCTATATCCCCACCATATCTCATACTATTTATAGAAATTGTTTCCTTTGAAATGGTTACCACTCTGGTTTTTAAAGATCTAAATTCATTAATTGAAATATTTCTATCACCAACCGGTTCATTAAATGCTATATGTCCATTTATGCCGACCCCACCAAAACAAATATCTACTCCATCAAGATGATCTATAATTTTTCCAATAGCTCCTGGGTCATCTGGATCTGGAAAATTCATATTTTCAGGTTTTATTTTTATTTCCTTTTTTAATAAATCCTGAAATTCTACTCTCATAAATCTTCTAAAACTAATAATATTCTCTTCAGAGATATATTGGTTATTTTCATCCAGGTATTCGTCCATATTAATTGTTATTAAATCTCTACAGCTAATGCTATACTCATTACATATCTGGGCAAATCTTCTATACTGTCCCCTTGGACCTACTGGTAAGATAAAAGAAGTTTGTAGACCTTTTTGATTATTCTCTAGAAGTTTTTTTACCATCAGCCAGGCTATATTATTATAGATATCTATCTTGTCTTCGAGCATTATAGTTTTTATTGAAGTATTTTTCAGAATATCTTCTTTTCTTATTTTTGATCGGATCAAGATATCTCCTTTTTAATCAATAGAATCATTTTATACACTTATCGAAAACTTTTCTTCCATTCATCAATAAATACCTCTATATTTCTCCAAGTCTTTTTAGAATCAATTGTAATATTATCAATGGGAGATAAAATGAAGCCTTTTGGGCCAAGTGTATCTATTGCGCTTTTAACCGCTGATCGAATATCCTTTTCACTGCCTTGTTCTACCGTAATCGCTCCGGACACGCCTCCCCATAAACATATTTTATTATCAAATTTTTTCTTGATCTTTTCTAAATCCGTGCCTTCTCCCTGAATTGGATCAATCCCTATCAGGACATCTATCCTAGCTTCTAATAAACTGTCAAGTATAGGCATAACTCCACTGGAACATATATAGCCGAATAGAGAATTGTGATTATGAACAAGATCCACCTCTTTTTTAATTATTTTTGACATATAGTGTTTAAAAAACTCAGGCAATACAAATTGGCCCCCTTCATACCAGCCCCTTCTAATGAACAGGTCGATCTTTCCTGAAAGCACTACTTCCATTCTGGAAAAATTCCAATTGTAGATAATATTAAGAAGCTCTTCTACGAAAGAAGGTCTATCTATTATCAGCATCATTAAATTTTCAATACCGCAAAGCCACGCTGCCATATCTATGCCAACACCCCAACCACCGGCCAATAGCAGATCATTATTATTTACAAAAACTTTTGCTTTCTTAGCTTCTTTTTGAAATTCTGCAATATCATATTTATCAGGTGGGGCTAGAATATACCTTAGAACTTCAAGGTCTTTGTCTTCAACTATCAAAGGTTTTTTCAACCTTGGCACCAGGGCATCGGCAATAAATGGGCTATGTTTTCCATAAGACCAATTGCCCGTTTGTCTTATCTCTGTATTTATTACCCCTAATGGTGTTTTGTATTCTTTTTTTAATATTTCATTTCCAGCATTATCTTTTTCCTGCCATTCCTTAATGACTACCTCAGAATTAAATTTTACAGGAAGTCCCCTTAATTCAGGGTGATTAAATCTTGTTGATCTTGGGGCTGAGGGAATAAAAAGCATTGAATCTAACCCCAGTTCTTTTTCCATGATTACCAATTTATAAAAATCATCATTACACCTTTTTCTTAAAGCAGTAAAACTCATAAAAGAGCATGGCACATGATCGACTTCCCGTGATTCTATAGCTGCTTTGAGTCTTTCCCTTGAATTCAATTTATATTTTTTCCCTCATCCACAGTAGATGTGTAAAATTATTTGTGGCTATATACCCTAACAAAGGATATATAGTTATTATTATTAGTATTATACCTACATAATAATTTTTGTCAAAATTATGCTCCCCTTATCTCCAATATCTCTTGTTTGGATTATGTAAAAAGACTTAATGAATGTTTTTTATTTGCAGATACTGTTATTTATAAAGCCTTTTTTTTGTGATTCGTCCTGTAATTTTATAATTCTTTGTCATTGTCAGTTCATCATAACCTATTATCTCTGATACTGTCGAATAAATAATATCCGTTCTAAACAAAACTGATGAATTCTCGGGGATCTTTAATATTTCAGCATCTCTTTTTGGGACAGTGATAGCTTCAACTGACTCTACAGATGTTGATATTTGGATATCATAAAAATTTTCAAGTATATAGTGTATTGATTGATTCGGTCCGGTTTCAGAAAAATCATCCGCTGAAATTCCCGGTGCCACTTTTAAAGATACATAAAAATCTACAATACAGGCCGGTTGTTTATTAATGAATCTTACCCTCCGGCAATAAAATACTTCTTCATCTTTGCTTATATTTAGGAGATCAGATATTTTTTTTGAAGGAATAATCACTTTGGCTTCTAATAATTTTGCTGAAGGTATTTGGTTCTTTTTCATGGCATTTTCTGTAAAACTTAATCCTACGTTTTTTTCTCCCAGCACATTTGAATCATCCTTCAGTAATTTAATCCCGCTGGATCTCCTGCTGATCAATAAGCCATCTTCAGCTAATCTTGCAATAGCTCTTCTGATTGTATTTCTACTGACATCAAATAAATTTTCAAGATATTTCTCAGTAAACGGTTTTTTAAGATTTTCTATTTCCCCACTTTTTATTAGTGTTCGCAGTTTTTTTTCTACCTGGACATATAGTGGAATTGAACTTGATTTATTGATGCTTATATTTATTTTATTTTCTTTTGTACTCATAGTAATTATTATACTAATATTGTCTTTGTATAAACAAGAAATAATTATTGAATTATTCAAGTTATATTTTTCTTCAGTCTAAAAATCCTTATCTTTTGAATTAATAAAATGAATAAAGAATTACCCTTTTATTGCTCCTTTTAGTAATCCTTTTACATAGTACCTTGACAAGAATAAATATATAATTATGGTAGGCAAAGTAGCGACACTGGTAATAGCATATATTTTACCGTACTCAATATGATATTGCCCAATGAAAAAAAAGGCAGCAAAAGGCACCGTTCTCAAACTATTATCATGTATCAATATAAGGGGCCACCAGAAATCATTCCAGATCCATATAATCTGGAAAATCGCCACAGATGTCAATGCTGGAAATATATTTGGTAAAATTATCCTAAAAAAAATACCCATTTCACTGCAACCATCAACACGTGCGGCATTGCTGAGTTCGTCAGGCAATAATTTTATAAAGTCTGTTATTATAAAAACCGCCAGCGGCATACCTGCAGCTATATACAGAATGATTAGTGCAAATAGATTATTATAAAGACCTAATTTAAATATTATTTGAACTATATTTAATGTTCCCAGTCTCATAGGAAGAAATAATCCAAGCATAAAGAATAACAGGATTATTCTATTACCGGCAAATTTATACTTGGCTAATCCATATGAGGCAAAAGCAGCCAATGTCAGAATTAATATGATCGCCAAGAATGTAACAAAAAAACTATTAAAAAAGTATCTACCGAACCTGATATCACTGATAAAGAGTGTTGTGTAATTTTCTATGAGAAATTCTGTGGGTAGACTTAGCGGACTTCGTGTAAAAACTTCTCTATTATTTTTAAAAGACCCTAAAATAATTGATATTATTGGAACAAATACAAAAGCAGATATCCCGAACATAATTAGATACCATAATGATTTTAGAGAAATATTTTTTATTTTAAGCATTTAAGTCATCATCCTTATTAGAAAACACAATATAAACAGGCATTTTTAATATCTTATTTTGGTTAATCATTTGAATATCTAAAAACTCTCATCCAGATCAGAATACCGATTGTTATTATAATGAACATAACTGAAGCAAGTGTGGCTCCCATTCCAACACCCCAACCACCCGCAGTTGGAGAACCGAATGCCGCCCTGTAAAACAGGGTCCCGAATATGTCAGTAGTATAATTCGGACCACCATATAGTCCTGTCAGGACAAAAACGATTCCAAAACTGGTAAAAGTCCCAACAAAGTTTAATATTGTAACCAATCTCAGAATAGGGACCAATAAGGGTATTGTTATATAGCGGATTTTTTGTAATTCTGAAGCACCATCAATATTTGCCGCTTCTAGTAAATGTTCATCCACACTATCGATCCCTGCTCCATACAATATTACTGCAATTCCAATACCGGCCCATGTTGTAACAACTACAATAACAGGCAAAGTCAGGAACTCGTCTACCAGCCAGAATCTTATTAGGGATTCCAGACCTACTGATTTTAAAAAATAATCTACAATCCCGATTCTTGGATTTAACAATACTCTCCACATGAGTCCTACGACTAAAAGGGAAATGGTCGTTGGTATATAAATGATCCTTCTAAAAAATATCACACCTTTAATCTTTTTTGTAACCATAAGGGCTAAAACAAAACCTCCCAGATTAGAAAGTATGGTACTCAATAGAAAGAATTTCAATGTATTTAGCAATGCATTGAAAAACATCTCATTATAAGGTCTTTCAGTAAATAGCTTTATATAATTTTGAAAACCCACATATTGGTCCGGGGTTAATCCAGAACCGGTATAAAAACTATAAAACATAGAACCAAATATTGGAGCAACCATTAAAGCCGCATAAATAAATAAACCAGGAAATATTAAAAAGAATAAAAAGAAAAATCTATTTCTTTGCTTTTTATCTAAAAATTTAATTTTCATCTTTTACCTTAGAAATAAAATGAATACCATAACGGCTCTTTGTTTTAGCAAAGAGCCGTTATTATTTTTAACTTTTTTTAGAACTATTATTAACACCTAGTTCTGATATGGTTCATACCATATCTCAAGTCCTTCCTGCACATGAGCTGCTGCCTGTTCCGGAGTAAACTCACCTGCTATCATCTTTGGAATTGCTTCTTCTATTAACTGGAATACTGATGGCTGTCCATCATTTAACTTTTCAACTATAGGATTGTTGACGGTAGGTCCTGCCATGGCTAGCTCACCGATCTCTTTCGTCAGATCGCTTATATATTCATAGTCTCCAGGCGCAACCATCCATGCAGCTGGAACAAGCCTTAAATATCCCTGGATAAATTCTTCTGATGACATAAACTCCAGAAGTAGTAGTGCTTCCGCAGGATTCTTAGAATTGCTGCTCAACCCTATAAAGTTACTACCCCATTGCATATACCTTGGATCTCCTGCTTTTATGGGTGGTGGAGTGAAAAAACCGATTTCAAACTCCTGTGTTTCAGGATCTACCGCTCTTTCCAGCCATGAACCTTCGAATTTCATTGCTCCCTGTTGAGCAAAGAAAAGCTCATAACTGGCACCATTTTCAATAGCAAGGAAATCATCATTATGATATGATATTATTTCCTCAATTGCTTTAAATGTATCAATTATTGGTTTATCAGTAAATTTAATTTCTCCTGAAAGCAGTTTTTGTCTTCCTTCTTCTCCATCTAAGAACTTAATTGCAATACCTGGAAATAAAATCTCTTCATAGTACCATACATCCAGGCCACCACCGATGAAAGGTTGTATTCCATTTGCTTCAAGAGTTTCACAGATTTCAATCAGCTCAGCCCAGGTATCTGGCACTTCTAAATTATATTCTGCAAAAATATCTTTATTATAGTATATACCATTTCCTGATGATAGGAACGGCAACCCATATTTTTCACCACCAGGTGCTTTACCTCCTACAAAGCTGCTTTCTCCATATTTTTTTAAAACGTCCATGTCTGTCAGATCCTGGATATAACCTTCTGTAAAATACAGTAATCCCCTATCAAATATATGAAGTTGTGTGACGTCTGGGCCTTCTCCAATACTGAACCTTGTTCCTAATACCGTATTATAATCACCAAGCTCATCCGGTATGGGTTCAAATACAGCTGTTATATAGTCATACTTGTCATTGAACATTTCAAACAATCCATTCCAGGCATCAGCTGAATTTGCCTGCCAGCTTGTAAAAGTAACTGTAACTGGTTCTTTAGCTTCTGCCACATCTTCCTCTACAGTTTTTTCTGCCACATCTTCCTCTACAGTTTCTTCAGCGACTTCAGTTTTACAACTACTCGCCATAAATCCTATTGAGATCATAAAGGTAATTACTAAAAAATAAATTAAGATGTTTTTTACTAATTTCATTTTTCCCCTTTCATTATAATCCTTTTATTCATTATAAAACTTTCTTTCATACTTCTGTCTGTTTTGTTACAAATCTCACAAAGTTTGGCTTCATACTGATCTATTTCAGAGTACAGTATTAAAGTAGAAACTATTTGTTTCCTTCTATCACTGCTCCTTCCTTTTCTCTTCTAATTTCTGGATTCTCTGCTTTCTAACAAAATAATTATTTTTAATATTTTCGTTAGAAGACCACCCCCTTGATCTGACTTATTTGTTGTAGTATTTGGTCTGTTTTTCACCTCCCTCTTAGAAATAGTAATAATTATTTTTTTATTATTTATTTCTAGATTGTTTCGTCTTTAAACATCCTGGTATGTTTTTTAGATATTAGATTTCTTGAAAACCTTATTATCCAAATAAAATATTTTACAAAATGAAGTAATATTTATTATTATAATCATATATATACGTATTATACCTACAAAACATTTTTTGTCAACAATATTTTTGATTTTTTTGTAAGGTTGAGTAGGCTCTGGTTTGTGATAGAGGGTCAAATCACAGAACTAATATAATTACTCTAAATCCATACTGGAGGTCCAATCATAAAAATAATATATTATATTCTGAATAAATATTTAGGATTATCATAGAAAAGCATTCCAGCTACTTCTCTTGCCTTATCAATATCAAACAATCCTTCATCAACTTTTATAGAGAGAGCTTTGGCTACATTTTGCTGGGCCAACTTAAGGTGACCATATATTCCATCTACAAACAGATAATCCCCGCCAAAGGCTGAGATTTTATTTAAAGGAACGGTATCGAACCA
>SDBT01005343.1_pt1 | contig 21580 bp, 14 predicted proteins | sample 2277101 | NCBI WGS metagenome assembly SDBT01 (sample SAMN10404973, study PRJNA504765) | marine sediment metagenome | isolation source: marine sediment core GS10_PC15, 103 cmbsf | place: Arctic Ocean: Southern Knipovich Ridge | collected 2010
TTACCTATTTTCAAGATCCGGCGATACCATTTTTGCGGTTATTCGCCCGAAGCCTTAACATGTCCGAACAAGTGAAACAGAATATGGTGAAGCGTATTCTGATAGATGCTCGAGAATTTGGTCGGGGAAGGCTAACTGGAATAGGGAGGGTTCTGGAAGGTCTGACAGATGCTTTGGCTGAAAGCGATGATATTAAACAGATTGTCTTAGCTGTGAGTTTTGATAATGATGTCCCCCTGAGACTAAGAAACAGAGACAAAATAGAAGTCGAAAGGATTCCTGTAGCCTTTTTGAAATCGGAGAAAGCCCTGTCCAGTCTTAGTTATCAGGGGTTCAGCCTTTTCATAAGCGTTTATCCCAAACTTCCACTTTTTGGTTGTCGTTGTACAAGTGTGCACACAGTGCATGACGTACTCGACCTAACCGACCCTGCGTACAAAAGGCAGCTTAGAGTGTTCGCGGACGGCTTAAGATTGAGAACAGCGTTAAAAAGGGCGTCATTAACGTGGTATGATTCCGCGTGGAGTCTGGAGGAGACAAGGAGGCATGTGGGTTTTGAGGGGAAAAATCCGAAAGTCAGATATCCGGGCTTGCATGAAATGTTCAAACCAGACAGGCTGAAGGAAGAAGATAACGTCTTAAAACGATATGGACTTTCACCTGGATATATTTTGGTTATAGGGAACGGACTGCCCCATAAGAATTTGGGCGCACTGTTGAGTATCGCCGATCATCTTGCCAGGCGGATTGTATTTGTAGGGGTATCCGAAAAGAACCAAAGATTCTGGAAATCAAGGTTCCCAGCACGCCAACAGATATGGATAAAGTACGCGAGAGAGGAAGACCTAGCAACGATCATAAGAAAATCCTTTTGTCTTGCCCAGCCTTCAACAGCTGAAGGCTACGGCTATCCTCCACTAGAGGCAACGGCATGCGGAGTACCCGCCGTGGTTAGCAATATCCCAGTTCTGATTGAGACCACCGGCGGCTGCGCTTTGGCAGCTGATCCCAGTAATCCTAAGGCATGGCTGGAAGCATTTCAAGTTTTGGAAGACAAGGCTATTTATCAAAAACAGATTGAAAAAGGGTTGAAATGGGCGGAGCGGTTTCGGGGCCGAAAAGGTTGGGAAAAACACGTTTTCGATATAGTGGAGTTAATGAGGGTCAACTAAAATGAAGAAGGCTCTTCGAAAAAACAGAATGGCTTAAAGGTCATACCAGGCTTCAGGATAATCTGACAAATGCCAGACATGAAAATTCTATTCTGACTACAAAGACTGAGATTAGATAAGTAGGTATCTTGAAATTTGCTGTACATTTGCAAGACTAACTTCAGTAATATTTTGCGAAGAGGAAAGTCATATGCACAATCAAATTCATTGGGGTGAGTTTGTGAATAAATCTGGTTATTCTATGCCTAGAATTGTCCTAAGGAAAGTATTGAACATTATAGTTCGTTTTACTTTGAGTGGAAAACTAAGAAATATGATATATAAGCTAATCGGGGTAAATGTTGGGAATAATGTATTTATTGGAATGGATTGTTATCTTGATGACAATTTTCCTGAGCTGATAACCATCGAGGACGATGTCATTATATCTTTTAGAGTTACAGTTGTTGCCCATGATAGGAAAAAATTTGTTGTTTCACCAATCACTATAAAGAAAGGAGCTTTCATTGGAACAGGAACGATTATATTACCTGGGGTCATTATTGGTGAGGGGGCAATTGTGGGAGCAGGTTCGGTAACAAGTAAGGATGTTGCACCTTATTCAACGGTTATCGGTATTCCGGCAAAGCAAATTTCATATTCAAAGAGTGGGCGAGGCTAAATGTCAGGCCCTTTACGTATCAAGCTTGAAGGTGCCGTTTATCACGGGATCTCACGTGCTAGTGCTGAGCAGATGATATTTGTATGGACCAGATCCATACTGAAAAGTTGCCGATGCATAGGGTATGTCACTAGAGACGGGATAAGGTGGTTTAAGCCATGCTTTTCAATATGCTGGAAAGTTGGAAAGAATATGGAATGAAGTATTGGGCCCAAATAGTTGATCATAATTTGTTGCTGTAATTACCATCACATAGAGAATAATCAAAAAGAAGCGTGTGAAAAAAACATCTTACAGAACAATTTGGTGATTGTTTGGGTTAAAGGCATAAATCTTGAATATCCTATTTGTAGCAGATGTTTCAATACAAAGAGTAATTGGAGGCGCAGAAAGGGTTCTGTTTGAGCAGAGCACCAGGCTGGCCCAGAGAGGTCACAGTGTTCATATCGTGACCCGTAAATTGCCGGACCATCAAGCGTGTGAAGAAATCATCGGGGGTGTGAGAGAATGGAGATACGATGTTGGCCAACAGAATGCCATATCGTTTGTGAAGACTACCATTCGAAACAGCAGGCAACTGTTTGAATTCCTTCATGACAAATATCACTTGGAGTGTATCAATTATCATCAGCCGTTTTCTGCTTTTGGCATAGTTCAATCACCACTGAGCAACAGAATCAAAAGAATCTATACCTGCTTTTCCTTTTCTTTTGAAGAATTTGTATCCAGAAATGCCAAGCCACATGGATTATTGGGGAGAACCTTGTTTTTTTTCAATATTCATACGCGGAAGTGGATGGAAAAGAAGGTTCTAAAGAAATGCGAAAAGATTGTGGTCCTGAGTGAGTTCACGCAGGAAAAACTGTGCAGCACATACAAAATTCCAGCTCAGAAAATCTCGATGATTCCGGGAGGAGTTGACCTCAAAAGGTTTCAGCCTGCCGCCGATAGGCTGGAAATTAGGCGACGTCTCAGCATCCCGCAGGAAAAAGTTATTTTGTTTTCAGTCAGAAACCTGGTACAGAGAATGGGACTGGACAATCTCATCTTTGCTATGAAAGAGGTGGTAAAGGCCGCGCCAGATGTCCATTTGGTGTTGGGTGGAGAGGGTGCCATCAGAAACGACTTGAAGGCCCTTGCAAAGAGTCTTGAGGTTGAAGATTTCGTACAATTTGCTGGCTTTGTTCCTGAGGAAGATCTGCCCGACTACTACCGTATGGCAGATCTGTTTGTCCTGCCCACACGGGAACTGGAAGGTTTTGGTCTCGTCACTCTGGAGGCAATGGCGTCGGGCGTGCCGGTGTTGGGAACACCTGTTGGTGGAACAAAAGAGATCATAGCTAAATTTGATTCAGACTACCTGTTCAAGGACACTGATCCTGATTCCATGGCAGCTTTGATCATTGAGAACTATTGCAAAATCAAGGAAGATCCTGAAAGCTGGAAGCACATCTCACATCAGTGCCGCCAGTTTGTTGAGAACAACTATTCATGGGAGAAGAATGTCGATTGCCTGGAAGCAGTGCTTATGCAGCCAGTGTGAATCCTGCAACATGCAACTTATCGGAGATGGCAACGATGAAAAAGGCTCTTATTACGGGAATTACTGGACAGGATGGGAGTTATCTGTCAGAACTGTTGCTTGAAAAAGGCTATGAGGTTCACGGCATTGCCAGGCGTGTGGCCCTTGAGCACCCGGAGGCCCACATGTGGCGGATCCGTCACGTCCTGGATCGTATCCAGATCCACAGCGCCTCAATGGAAAGCTATGCGTCCATTTATGACATTATCGCAGAACTCAAACCTGACGAGTGTTATCATCTGGCTGCACAGAGTTTTGTTTCATATTCTTTTGAAGACGAGTTTTCCACCATTAACACGAACCTGAACGGAACTCACTACGTCCTGTCTGCCATTAAACGCCAGGCCCCAAGTTGCAAATTCTACTTTGCAGCTTCGAGCGAGATGTTCGGCCATGTAAAGGAGACTCCACAAGACGAAAATACCCCGTTTCACCCCCGTTCCCCTTATGGCATATCAAAAATGGCAGGGTTTGAGTTAACCAGAAATTATCGAGAAGCCTATGGCCTGTTTGCACTTTCCGGGATCTTGTTCAACCACGAATCACCCCGAAGGGGGGCTGAGTTTGTGACCAGGAAGATATCGGCAGGGGCTGCAAAGGCAAAGCTGGGAATAGGAAAAGAAATTCGGCTGGGTAACGTTGAGGCTAAAAGAGACTGGGGCCATTCACGTGACTATGTCAGGGCAATGTGGGTTATGCTTCAGCAGGACGAGCCGGACGACTACGTGATCGCCACGGGAGAGTGTCATTCAGTGGAGGAATTCCTTGAGGCCGCCTTCAAATATGTGGATTTGGATTATCACGACTACCTGGTAATAGATGAAAAGCTTTATCGTCCCTCTGAGGTCAACATTCTTCAGGGAGATGCATCAAAGGCACGGGAGAAGTTGAAGTGGGCACCTGAAACTTCATTTGAGGAATTGGTCAAAGAAATGGTGGAAGGTGATCTTGAATGGTATTCAAAAACACAGCTTGGCCCAGGCCAATAACAAGATTCAATGCTGACGGCTTGGTAAAAAGTCCACCTGCGGCGTTGCGCGTCATCTTTCGTTATTAGTAAAAGAAAGTGCCTAAAGTTAAGGTGAACGCCTTCGGCGTTGGCAATCTCAAACAACCAGTATCTAGTATCCAGCAACCAGCATCAAGCATACCATGTGCGGCATTTGCGGAAAGATTAGCTACGATGGCAAGCCTGTTCAGGAAGGGCTGCTGAGGAAGATGTGCCGGTCTTTTTCCTACCGGGGCCCTGATGATGAAGGAATCTATGTGAGTGGCCCGGCAGATAACTCAGGCGTCAAGGCCAGTGTCGGGCTCGGGCACAAGAGACTTTCCATCATTGATCTATCTCAGGCAGGTCACCAGCCAATGTCAAACGAAGATGGCACTGTCTGGATCACGTGCAATGGCGAGATCTACAATTTCAAGGAACTCAGGGTTGAGCTAAAGAGCAAAGGCCACAGATTCAAGAGTGATACAGACACAGAGGTCCTTATCCACCTGTATGAAGAAGAAGGCATCCGAGCAGTCAATCGTCTCAACGGCATGTTTGCCTTTGGTCTGTGGGACGAAAGCGCCTCCAGGCTTTGGGTGTGTCGCGACCGGATTGGCATCAAGCCCCTTGTGTATTATTGGGACGGCAAGCGCTTTGCCTTTGCTTCTGAAATCAAGGCGCTTCTTGCTGATCCGAAAATTGTCAAAGAATTGAATCACGAAGCACTCGCCCTTTACCTTGCTTTTAGTTACGTCCCAGCCCCTTATACTATCTTTAAGGGTATCAGAAAACTGGAGCCCGGCCATTTCCTTGTTCTGGAAAATGGCAAGCTGGAAGATAAAGAATACTGGGACATTCCGCAGCCTGTAGATTCAGAGACTTCTTCCGTGGCATTTTCCGAAGACGAGGAAATCATAAAGACAAGACTTTATGATCAGCTCAGTGACGCCGTGAAGATTCGGATGATCGCAGATGTCCCCGTCGGGGCCTTCTTGAGCGGGGGTATAGATTCGAGCATTATCGTGGCCCTTATGGCAAGACATGCCACCGAGCCAGTCAAAACGTTTTCCATAGGGTTCAAAGACATCGAGCTGTTTGACGAAACCCATTATGCCCGAGATGTGGCCAGGATTTTCAAAACCGAGCATCACGAGTTCAAGCTTACGTGCAGGGACATGCTTGATGTCTTTCCAAATGTCCTTTCTATGTTGGACGAACCCTTTTCTGATTCCTCGGCCATTCCCACCTACATAGTCTCGCGAGAAACCAAAAGACATGTAACAGTGGCGCTCTCCGGTGACGGGGGTGATGAGCTTTTTGCAGGATATCGATCGTATTTGGGAGAGTACTGGTACAAAAGGTATATGATGATACCTGCTTTGCTCAGAGAGCACCTGATTGAAAGACTCGTTGAAGCGCTTCCTGACTCCCGGGACGTCAAGACGCTGGAGTACATCCGAAGGCTGAAAAAATTTGTAAGGGGCACCAAAGGGTCGTTCCACGAGCGGATTCTTTCCTGGAAGCAAATTTTCTCCCAGGATACCCGCGAAAAGCTCCTCTTGTTAGCAAAAAATAGTGAGCAGCCCTCCAAGAAAGATCCCGCCCTCAGGTGGGTGCAAACTAGGCTGGGCTCTTATCGGTCAGATCGAATCAACAAGATTCTTTACTCGGATGTAAAAGATTCCCTGCCATGCGATATGCTGACCAAAGTGGATTGGATGAGCATGAAGAACTCCCTTGAGGTTCGGGTGCCCTTTCTGGACCATCGGGTGGTTGAACTGGCATTCAAGATAAAAGGCTCCCTAAAACTCCACAAGGGAAAGACCAAATACATCCTCAAAGAAACCTTCAAGGATCTACTGCCCTCAGATCTTTATCACAGGCCCAAGGCCGGGTTCGAGATACCAATCAGCCAATGGCTCAAGACAGACCTGAGATTCTTGCTGGGTCAATATCTTGGCGAAAAGAAAATCCGCGAACAGGGCATCTTTGAATACGCTATCATAGAAAATCTGATCCAGGACCTGCTTGCCAAAAAAACCGATACATCCTGGATGCTGTGGAATCTGATAGTGTTTCAGTATTGGTATGAGACTTATCTTTGACGGCTTCGTAAAAAGTCCATCTGCGGCGGTGTGCTTCATCTTTCGTCATTCCGACGTACGATAAGTACGCCTCATTCCTCAAGATTCGCACGCCTTGCATATGAACTTTTTACAAAGCCGTCTGTCTGTTGACTTTTTACGAGACCATCATCTTTGACGGCTTCAGAAAGCAATGATCAAGATCCTTCACATCATAACCCGACTGGACGCCGGGGGTTCAGCACAAAACACCTTGCTTACCTGCCTGGGATTGAACAAGGATAAATATGATGTTGTGCTGGTTCATGGGTTTTCCCTTGAGTCTCAAATGACTCAGCAGGAGAGAGCCTCTGTTGGAAGAGGCATCAAAAAGGCGAAAGATCAGGGGGTAAAAGTGATTCCGGTACGTTTCTTGGTGAGAAGAATAAGCCCTGTGAAGGATCTTCGGGCTTTTTTGTCTTTGTGGAAATTGGTGGCTGAAGAAAAGCCCCATATCGTGCATACGCACACCTCAAAGGCGGGCATCCTGGGGCGTCTGGCTGCCAAGCTTGCCGGCGCGCCCATCATCGTTCACACCGCTCACGGCCATGTGTTCTACGGGCACTTCGGTGCTCTGGCTTCTAAGTTTTTTCTCCTGACAGAAAGAGTCATGGCCTGTTTTACGGATCGTATGGTTGCCCTCACAGAAGGCGAGAGGCATGACTACGTTGAATGGTCAGTTTCAGGGGCGGACAAGACCCTTACTATTCACAGCGGCGTGGACATAGATCAATACACGAAGGTCCGGGTCAATATTGAGGAAAAAAAGCGGTCTTTGGGCCTGAACTCCAATGGATTGGTGGTGGGCACAGTTGGTTGGTTGCTTCCCATCAAAGCACCAATGCACTTGCTCAAGGCGATGGCCGGTGTTTGGCAGAGCCGGCCTGAGGTGAGTCTTGTCTTTGTGGGCAAAGGCGAGTTGGAAGAGGGTTTAAAAGCAGAAGCTTTTCACATGGGAGTATCGGACAAGGTGACTTTTTTGGGGTGGCGTGATGATGTTGCTGAGATCATCCCAATTATGGACGTTTTTGTTTTGCCCTCATTAAACGAAGGGATGGGCAGGGTGTTGGTCGAGGCCATGGCAGCGGCAAAGCCTGTTGTTGCAAGCAGTGCAGGCGGTATTCCGGATCTCATAAAAGATGGACAAAATGGATTTCTTGTAGAGCCTGGTGATGTGGATGGCCTGCATCTTGCTATAGAAAAACTCCTGGACCACAAAAAAATCAGGGATGACATGGGTAGGCAGGGCAGGGCCATGGCTCAAGACTATAGTGTGGAAAAGATGGTCGAAAAACTCGACACCCTGTATAGAGCACTCTTACCGCCTGCTTCGCTAGAGGCGCAGAGTACGCAGAGGAGATAATTTTTTGATTTGCCCCGATAACATCGGGGCAAATCAAAAGGGTTGCTCCGCCTTGCGGCGGAAAATATATGTTTGTAAGACCAGTCAGCAAGCAGGTTGTGCCGTAAGGACGAATGGGCGGTTGGGAAACGGGTCATGCATTCAAGAATGCTACTTTTCATAATTGCTGTCTTCATTTTTTTGGCTGCTCCTTGTGCAGACGCCACGGAGTATCAGCAAGTGGCCGGTCTCATGGATCTCAGGACAACACACAGTGACGGGGAACTTGCCCCCGAGGTCCTTGTCAAGCTTGCCAAAGAAAGAGGCTTTCAAGCCCTGTTCATCAATGACCACGATCGCATGGCCATGGAGTACGGCCTTCTTCCTTTCAGGAATATTCTAAGAAAAAGGGTAGAGTTAAACTCAATCAACAAAGGAGGGGCCAAAAACTATTTGGACAGTATCAGGCAAGCGGAACAGAAATACCCTGACATGAGAATATTCCCGGGCTCTGAAACAGCTGCTTTTTATTACTGGACCGGCTCATATTTTGACAAAAATCTAACAGCCCACAACCACGAAAAACGGATCCTGACCGTTGGACTGGAACAGGCTGAAGATTACGAGGACCTGCCAATCATTCACAATGGCCTTTCTCTCAGGTTTGCGGCAAACTCCATTCCCATGGTCATTGTCTTCCTTGTCTCTCTTGTTATTGGGGTCGTTCTGATAAGGTCAAAGGGCATCTACAGGATACTTGGCATAGCAATAGCTGTTCTGTCCGTCGTTTCCATTGTCAACGCCAACCCTTTTAGAAGTTCTCCCTTTGACCAGTATCACGGAGATCAGGGGGTAGCGCCTTATCAACTCCTGATAGACGACGTTGATTCCAGGGGAGGAATGACCTTCTGGAACTACCCCGAGACAAAATCGGGCGTCAGAGAAATGGGCCCCATCTTCGTAAATACAGCCCCGTATCCCGAGGTGCTGGCACAATCAAAAGGCTATACGGGATTCGCTGCCCTGTACGGCGATCACATAACGCTTACAGAGCCCGGGAACGCATGGGATCAGGTATTGCTGGAGTTCTGTAAAGGCAAAAGAGACAAAGCCGTGTGGGGAATATCAACAGCGGATTTTCATAAGGATGGACAAGCCGGGGAGAGACTGGGAAACTTTCCCACTGTCTTTTTGGTGAAGGAAAACACAAAGCAGGAGATCCTTTCCGCCATGAGAAAGGGCAGGATGTATGCCTGTCAGGGGAAATATCCACAACGGATGATTCTCGATGAATTCACGGTCTGCTCCTCCAGGTGTCCGACAAAGGCAACAATGGGGGAGGAGATAACGTTGAAGGAGCCCCCGAGGCTTCGCATTTTCCTGTCTGCCAAACAGCCCTCCAGAAGCCAGGTGAAAATAAGGGTGATAAGGTCAGGAAAGCTTGTCAGGACCTTCAACGTATCTTTGCCTGCCAGAATTCATTACAAAGACGAATATTACACCCCCGGCGAGAAGGTATATTACAGATTCGATGCCCGGGGATGCGGAACCCTGGTTTCCAATCCCATATTCGTGACTTTTCGGTAACCCCCCTCTGCCCACCGTCAAAGGCTGTCAAAGTTTTGGCATCACCCCCCACACCCTCGGCACAAGTTCCCACACCCCTAGACGCCCCTCCGCCAACGAACCCTATCTGCCTGATATATTGGGCATTATCTGTCCTTCCGCCCAAGCTGCCACGATTCACCACATTGGCACGTCTATTGCTCAAGTAGAATCGGGCGGGTAGCTTGGAAGTTTCATTTTGTCTCTCACAAAGGGCGCAGAGCCTCGGGACTAACTCGTGATGGTTGCCGTTCATCAGCCCCAGTACCTTCCCTGGTTGGGCTATTTTGACAAAATCAACAGGGCAGATGTGTTTGTCCTGCTGGACAATGTGCAGTTCAAGAAGAACGAGTGGCAGAACAGGAACAAGATCAAGACAGCCCAGGGCTGGCAATGGTTGACTGTGCCGGTCACGTATAAGTATCCTCAGCTGATCAATGAGGTGGCGATTAATCCCACTGTGAGATGGCAGGAAAAGCACAGAAAGGCCATCCTGACCAATTATGCAAGGGCGCCTCACAATGACTGTCTGGAAGAATTCTTTGAAGGGATCTTTTCCCATTCTTGGCAGTTCATCTCCGAGCTGAATGCGGATGCGGTAAGGAGCTTGATGAAGGTGCTTGGGATAGACACGGCTTTGTTTATAGCCTCTGAGTTGGGGAAGTTTCCGCAGGACCCGGACGAAAGGCTCATTGCCATAACCAAGCACTTTGGAGCAGATACGTACCTGGCAGGAAGTGGTGGCAGGAAATACATGGATATGGGCAAGTATGAAAAGAGCGGCATCAAGGTAATATTTCAGGATTACAGCCATCCTATGTATCAGCAGCTTTTCGGTGACTTTGAGCCGCACATGTCGGTCATCGACCTCATACTTAATCACGGCAGTAAGAGCCGAACCATTCTGGCATCTTAATGATCGACGTGGTATTTGTGCGCTTGTCGTAGCGAAGCGAAGATCCCGCCCAAAGCGGGGAATTTGGACTTTTTCGGTTCCGGCTTGGCCGGGATAGGGGACGTCAATGAACATTCTTGCCATCGGGCCTCACCCTGATGATATTGAAATCGGTTGTGCAGGCACCCTGAGCAAATACGCTGAAAGAGGGCACGATATATTCCTCTTGCCCATTACCAAGGGAGGCAGGGGTGGCGTGGCCGAAACACGATGCAAGGAACAGAAGAAAGCGGCAGAAATCATTGGCGCCAAGGACGTCTTTTGGGGGGGCTTTCAAGACACAGCACTACTGGATAAGGGAAACGAGATCATTCAGATTGTGGAGCGTCGCATTAAAGAGATTGAACCGCATTTCATATTCGTCAATTTTTCTAAAGACACCCATCAGGATCACAGGATAGTCAATCAATCCGTTCTTTCTGCAACGAGGTACGTGAAAAATGTGTTGTCTTATGAGGTCCCAACGACTAATAATTTTACACCAAACGTATTTGTGGACATAGGTTCTGTGATGGACACGAAACTCGATGCCCTGAGGGCACACGCCTCGCAGATCATGAAGACAAACATTGAGGACATTTCCATTTTGGATATTGCCAGGTCCTCTGCCCACTTCAGGGGAGTGCAGGGCAGGGTCCCCCTGGCAGAAGGCTTTGTTTCGGAGCGATTGTTTATTAATATTGATTAGGAGGGCGTTTAGCAATCAGCTATCGGCTATCAGCTTTCAATGTACTTATCGTTTTTCTGGCTGATGGCTGTTTGCTGAGCGCTGACGGCTAAAGAATGATTCCACACTCAAAAGTAGTCTTGGAGGACAGCGATCTTGACAGCGTGATCAGGGTATTGCGCTCCGGGCAGTTGGCCCAGGGAAAGGTTGTCTCGTCATTTGAGAAAAAGATGGCCGCCCTTGTGGGAGTGGACAACGCAGTTGCTGTGAGTTCTGGAACTGCTGCGCTGCATCTATCGTTGCTCGCTCTTGGCGTAGGCAAAGGCGATCAGGTCGTACTGCCGAGCTATGTGTGCACTGCAGTGCTAAATGCCGTAAACTACGTCATGGCAACCCCTGTCTTGGTTGATGTGGACCCTGACACGTACAACATCAGGGTTGAGAACATAAAAGACGTGATCAGTGACAGGACAAAGGCCATCATTGTCCCGCACATGTTCGGGTTGCCGGCAGATGTTGACTCCATTGTTCCGCTCGGTGTCCCGGTCATAGAAGATTGTGCCCACTGTGTTGGTGCAAGGTTGAAGGACGGATACACAGGTTCTTTTGGTCTTGTATCCGTGTTTTCCTTCTACGCCACCAAAATGCTTGGGGCCGGAGAAGGCGGGATGGTGCTATCGACCGTCCCGGATCTTGCTGAGAAAATCAGGGATATGCGGGCCTATGATGAAAGGCAGACCTACAGCCTTCGGTACAATTACAAACTAACCGATATCCATGCCTCTCTGGCGGCAAGCCAGCTGAAGAAACTGCACCGATTTATCAAGAAAAGGCAGAAGATTGCCAGTATATACAACGCTGGATTGGAGGGCATGGTATCTCGTATTCCAACAGCCGAAGATGGAAAAGAGCACGTCTACTATCGTTATGTCATACCTGTTGATGATCCAATGCGGTTTGTCGAAAAAATGAAAAAAAAGGGCATAGAGTGCCGGAAGCCCGTATTTAAGCCTCTACACAGGTACTTGAGATTGGCTGGTTACCCCATGACAGACTATGTATGGGAAAAGGCGGTTAGCATCCCAATCTATCCGTCTCTCACCGAGGCCGAGGCCAAAAAGGTAGTAGATGCGATAAAGGGGATACTCCAGAAGTGACAATGCTGACGGCTTCGCAAAAAGTCCACTTTTTGTGTTGCGCTGCATCCTTCGGCATTAGTAAAAGAAAGTGCCTAAAGTGAGCTAAAGTGCCTAAAATGCCTAAAATAAGAAAATTATCACGAAAACACGAAAAAGAATACGGTGTAGTGTTTTGCGGCCTGCGCCTTTAACAGCACAATCTTCAATCGACAATCTTCAATATTCAATAGCCTGCGCCTCCTTCCTCAGGATTTGCGCGCCTTGAACTTGGAGCTTTTTGCTTTGCCGTCTAATTCGGATTCTACGAGACCATCAATGTTGAATTCCAAACCGACATTACGGTCAAAGATCCTGTATGCGATGGCCTTTTTCCTTTTTGGGATCATTATCATTCCCTCGGTTCGATTCTACCTCCTTCAAGTGGGGTTGCGGTGGCTTTACGTATTGCTCTTTTCGCTGTTGCTTTCCTGTCTGTTGACCCCTGTCATGAGATTGATCGCCATTGCCTTTGATGTGCTGGATAGCCCTGGTGGCAGAAAGATGCATAAAGATGCTACACCTTTGCTCGGAGGGGTTGCAATCGTCGTAGGCTTCTCATTTTCTCTTATGGCCAACATGCTTCTTGAAAGGAACCTCGTGATACTGCTGTGCGGGGCGATAGTGGTGGCATTTGTGAGTTTGCTGGATGATCTGAAGGGAGTGCCTGCCGGATTGAAACTCCTTGTGCAGATCTTTGTGGTACTGGTCCTGATCTACCATGGAATCATATTGGATCTTTTTCCTACACAAACAACATGGGGCTTCTGGGTAAATGCCCTCTTTACTATTGTCTGGATCGTTGGGATTACAAACTCCATGAATTTCATCGATGGGATGGACGGACTGGCCACCGGGTTAAGCGCGATAATGGCCACTTTCATGGGTATCGTGGCGTTTCAGACCAATCAACCATCCATGGGATGGATTGCCATTGCAGTAGTTGGAAGCTGCCTGGGCTTTTTCCCTTTCAATTTCAGGGGAAAGCATCGCGCCTTGATATTTCTTGGAGACACGGGAAGCACCTTCCTCGGTTTTGTATTGGCCGGTCTGGCTATCATGGGCTACTGGAGCGAAAGCAGCAGGATTGTATCCTTTGCCACGCCTGTTCTGATTTTCTGGGTCCTCATATTTGACATGATCTATATCACGGTTGAAAGGATCGTAACCGGAAAGGTTAAGACAGTGCGGGAGTGGATAGACTATGTGGGCACGGATCATCTCCACCACAGGCTGTTTTTCCTGCTGAAAGACAGGCGCAAGGCCGTACTGATTATACTTCTCTATTCCACGATACTGGGAATGGGAAGCATAGTGCTCAGAAATGCCAGAATGATAGACAGCATACTTCTGGTTGGCCAAGCCTCCTTCATAGCCATTGCATTCTCTGTCATCGAATACGCCGGTCGAAGAAAATAGAAACTGCTCTATGCCCCATGCTCTACGCTCTCGGCTGCGAGGAGCGAGCGGTAGTAGTCATTGGTCTGCATCAGTGACGCGTGCGTGCCAGTGGCCACCAGGCGGTGCTCGTTCAGCAGTAAAATGCGGTCGGAATTCTTGATGGAAGAAAGCCTGTATGACACGATAAACAGGGTTTTGTCTTTGATCATGGCGGGCAGCGACTGAAAGATGGCCTTTTCCGTGAGGCTGTCCAGTGCAGAGGTTGGCTCATCCAGTACGAAGATATCTGGATCTTTCACCAGCGCCCGGGCAATGGAAAGACGCTGCTTCTGTCCTTCTGAAAGATTGACACCCCTTTCGCCTACCCGTGTCTCGTAGCCTTCCGGCAGGCTTGCTATGAAGTCGTGGATGCCAGCCACCTTGGCAGCCCGAACGACTTCCTCTTTGTCGGCCTCGGGGTTCCCGTAACAGAGGTTTTCCATGATAGTTCCGGACAACAGCAGTGCGCTCTGAGAGACATAGCCGATCCGTCGGCGCAGCGAAGCTACTTCATAGTCTGAGGCAGGTCGGCCATCAAAATAGATATCGCCCGAAGTCGGCCTGTAGAAACGCAAGATGAGGCTCAACAGGGTGGTTTTGCCAACGCCGCTCGGTCCCACAATAGCCATATGTTCCCCGGCCTTGACACTAAAGGACACATCGTCTAGCACTGGTTCGCGGCCGTTGTAAGAGAAGGCCACGTTCTTGAACTCGATTTCTCCTGTCAACCGGTGTACTGGTTTACCCGTATCCATGTTATCTTCGACAACAATGTCAAAGATCGAAGAGACACGTTGCAGCGCAGCCAGTGCCTTTTGCAATTGAAGGTTCGCTGTGGCCAGAAATTGCGCCGGGCCGAACACGTAGCCCAGATAGGCGAGAAAGGCGAGCAACGAGCCCAGGCTCCACTGGCCCTTGATTACCCAAAAGGCCCCAATTGCCAACACCACCACGCGGGCAACGCCGGGCATCGAACTGATGGCCAGGCTGGCGACTGAACTTACCGTAGTCTGTTCCAGAGAAAGGTGGAAAGCAGCCTTCAACTCAGACATCAAACGTCCTATCGTCCGGGCCTCTGATGAGAAGGCCTTGATCAAAGAGACCGAGGATAATGCCTTCTGAAAACAGCTTGAGACATTGGCCTGTCGTTCCAGGTTCTGATGACTCAACACATGGATCTTGCCGGAAAAATAACGCATGCAGAGCCCGAGGCCAGGCAGAACGAGGAGCACTGCGGCAGCCAGTCTCCACTCCAGGTAGAAGAGCAGTCCCACCCCGCCCACAAACCGTATGATATTGCTGATGATGTGCACAATAGTGCCGGAGAAAAACCACCTGAGCCCCTCTACGTCCGAGGACAGGCGCGACATTAGATACCCGGTCTGGTTGTCGTCAAAAAACGATTTGGGAAAGCGCAGGACACGCTCCATGAGATCGTGCTGGATGTCTAGGGTAACCCCCTGCTCAAAGCGGGTAAAATAGAATTCTTCCAATAAGCCGGCGAGTTTTTCCGCCAGCAAGACCCCAATCAGCAAGGCTATGGCCCCGGCCAAAAGGGCCAGTTGACGGCTCAGGATCACATTGTCAACGATGTGGCGCATGATGAGGGGCTGAGGAAAGCCAAGAAGAGACGTGATAATGATCAGGAAGAGCCCCGGCACCCCTTTTTGCCAGTGCCGACTCACATAAGTGCGCAGGTTTTCCAGGTTGGCCTTGATTCCCGTATGGCCGTGCTCACCAGCCATGGGGTCTTTCGGCATTGTCCGCGAAAGCCCTTTCTTCAGATATGTAAACCAACTGTTTTTCATAAACCGTCCGTGTTTCAACTGCCAAGATGCAACCTTTGCGCCAAAAGCCCGTCACGTTCCCCAAACCTCCAACGGCGAAGCCCTCGGCCCTCCTCCCTCGTTATCAGCCGTCAGCTGTCAGCTTTCAGCCTTTCCCCCTTGCGCCTCCGCCCCCCATCAGGTATCCGGCATCCGGTATCCCCCACCCCCCATCCAGCATCATCCCCACCCTATGAAGTTTTCTCTCACATGATCCGATAACAGTATCAGTACACTGTTTGGTGGGGGAAACGTAAGTCATGCAAACCCAAGGATATTCAGACTGGAGCGTCGGGATTCACCAACGGGTGGCATCCCATCGGGTTCCCGCCAGCGGCACCCTTGAGGTGACCTCGCGCTGCAATATGACCTGCGCCCACTGTTACAACAACCTCCCTTTGGGCGACCGCAAGGCCCGGCTCAACGAACTCACCTATGAGGAACATTGCCACATCCTGGACGAAATCACACAGGCGGGCTGTCTGTGGCTGCTCTACACAGGCGGGGAGATCTTTGGCAGGAAAGATTTCCTGGACATTTACACGTATGCCAAGAAAAGGGGCCTGCTCATCACCCTGTTTTCCAACGGCACACTCATCACCCCCAAAATAGCTGATCATTTGGCCCGATGGCGGCCATTTTCCATTGAGATCACGATTTACGGAGCAACCAGAGAGACCTATGAGCGGATTACCGGTGTGCCCGGCTCCTATGACCGGTGTCTGCGCGGGATTCGGCTGCTTACAGAGCGCAACTTGCCTCTGAAACTCAAGACCGTGGCCATGACCCTGAACAGGCATGAAATTTGGGAAATGAAACGGTTTGTGGAGGAAGATCTTGGGCTGGAGTTCAGGTTCGATGCCATGATCAACCCTCGAACTGATTGTTCCAAGAGCCCTCTGGACGTGCGGCTCTCGCCCAATGAAGTCGTGGAACTGGACCAGAACGACCCGGAACGCATGGCAGAGTGGAACAGGTTTGCAGAAAAGTTCACGGGGCCCGTGCATGCTCCCGAGCATTGCGACAGGCTGTACCATTGCAGCGGCGGCAACAACTCCTTTGCCATTGACCCTTCGGGGATGTTGAGCACCTGTATTCTTTCTCGCGAAGACAATTATGATCTGCGGAAAGGGACCTTCCGCCAAGGTTGGGAGGAATTTCTCCTCAAAGTGCGGCACAAGAAGATCACCAGGCAGACCAAATGCGTAGCCTGCGAGATCAAGGCCATGTGCGGCATGTGTCCTGCCAATGCCGAGCTGGAAAACATTGACGCAGAGGCGCCCGTGGACTTCCTGTGCGAGGTGGCGCACCTGAGGGCGTCGGTCCTTGGCGTGAGCGTCCCGCCGCATGGGGACTGCGAGTATTGTTCCCATCCAGACGATTTGTTCGCCTGCGTATCCACTGGCCTTCTGCACCAGGGCAAAAGCATACGCTTCAGGGCCCCCGGGCGCAGCATGCATCCAACCATCAAGGATGGGGAAGTCATCATGGTGGCGCCCATCGTCCCGTCTGATGTCAGGCAAGGAGACATAGTTCTTTATCGCGCAAACGGCAATGTCTATGCTCATCGCGTTGTTGGCATTCAGGGAAAAAGGGACGACCCCGGGCCTCGGTCCGTGAGGCCAAATTCACATCAGTTGTTTACCCTGCGGGGTGATGCGCTAGGCGCCCTTGATGAAGAGGTACATCCCGACCAACTGTTGGGCAAGGTTGTCTCTGTGGACAGAGCCGGCCACAGCATCAATCCCTATACCAAAAGAAGCCACGTCCTGCGCATCGCCCACGTCATGGCCTCCCGTCTCAAACAGCGCATCACACAACGATAACCCAGCACCAGGTGTCAGCGCTCAGCTTTCAGTCTTCAGCTGTCAGCTCATGATGCGCAAAACAAATGCTTGCAATTGGGGTTGAATTTTTCCGGGCTGTTGCCCAAACCAAAATTCCTTTGAGCGGTCATTAAGACGTTTCTTGCCAACAAATCACGGTGAAACGGAAGATCAGTGAGGTCAACTGTTTGAGCCAGAAGGGCGAGTTTTGACATTACCTGGAGCAAGCCGTAGATTTGTCAAGAAACGTCTTAGACCCAGCGAAAAGGGATTTGGGCAACAGCCCGTTTCCTCTTGACAACCAGCAGGATTTTTCATAATTGATACCAATGGCCAGGCCTTTGAGAATTCAGTATCCGGGTGCCTATTATCATGTCACCTGCCGTGGCAACGAGCGCAGAAAGATATTCCTGGGCCCCAAGGATCACGAGGTTTTTCTCGAAAAGCTCTCGCTTTCCTTAGACATCTACAACGTTTCCCTGCTGGCATACGTTTGTATGCCCAGCCATTTTCATCTTTTGGTAACAACACCAGAGGGCAATCTGTCCGAGTTTATGCGTCATTTCAATGTGTCCTACACTTCTTTTTTCAATCGTCTCCACCGGCGTATGGGACATCTTTATCGAGGAAGGTACAAGGCCTTTCTGATTGATGCGGATAATTATCTCTTGGAGGTATCTCGGTATATTCACCTGAATCCCGTAAGGGGAAGGGCTTTGTCAAAGAAACCGGCAAAGAAGAAAAGAGGGGTACTTGCAGACTACACCAACAGCAGCCTGCCAGGGTATATTGCAGTGAGGAAAAGGGCGGATTTTGTAAACTACAAGACTATTCTGGACTATATGGGTGGCGATAGTCTCAAAGGAAGACAGACTTATCGGCGATTCATAATGGGCGGTGTTGAGCACGGGACGGAAAACCCTTTGGAGTTAGGCAAGGGAAGCGGGATTGTAGGAGAGGCCGATTTTGTTCAGTGGATCAAGAAAAAGTATTTGAGCAAGAAGGCTTCCAGGAGGGAGCTGCCCGCATTAAGACAACTGAGAAGAAGGTTCAAACCCAAAGAACTGATCGATCATTTTGTCCGTTTGATCAAGAAGGACAAAAAGGACATTTGTCAGCGAGGAAAGGATCTTTTGGAAAGATCAATGCTCATGGAGCTGCTGTACCGTTTCTGTGGAATCACACAGCCTGAGGTCGGTGTGCTCGTTGGGGGGATAGATTACAGCGCCGTGAGTCAGGCAAGGAAGAGGCTGCAAATCAGGATGAAGCGAGACCCCAAGTTAAAAAAAAGGTTTGATAGATTGAGTAATCAACTGCTTCGTCTGTCAAGATCAAAGATGTGACCCCTGCCCCAATCCGCACAATCCATCACAAAATACTGGCTTGTTCAACAGAGCTTAATCCTGACGCGGATCATGTGCAAAGGATGCGCCGCCTTATGTCTGATGACGTGGATGCAGATCACTTGGTCAGCGTTGCCGTTAAGGAAGGCCTGGCAGGATTTCTGTATAGAAGTCTCGCTGGGTCAGACCTGCTTGAAAGCCTCGGCCACAACCAGAGAGAAGCACTGCAGTCGCTTTACTATCAGGCTGTAGCGCAGAACACAAAGCTCATCCATGACCTGAAGCAGGTTCTGCAAGTGCTGAACCAAGAGAACACACGGGTGGTGCTTCTTCAGGGAATCGCGCTGCTTCAGGAGGTCTATGATGATATCGGCCTGAGACCTTTGACAGACATCGACCTGTGGGTGCTGCAAGCAGACTACCCCGGTCTGGCAAATATTCTGACGAGCCAGGGGTTTGAAAGAGATCCCGTTTATCCAAATTGCTTCAAGAAGGGCTCAACCACCCTTGACATACACACCCATATTCTGTGGGCTGATCGCATCAAGGCCCGGGCTTATTTGCTCGCCAAAGGTCAAGGCCATATTTATCAGGAAACCCGAAAAATTGACGTTGAGGGCCAGCATGCCCTGTGCTTGAGCCGATATGACCAGGTGTTGTACCTGAGTCTTCATGCATTAAAACATGACGTTGAAAGACTGATCTGGCTCGCCGACATCAAGAGCCTGCTCGCCGATTGGAAGACATCTGACTGGGAGGCACTCAAGGATCGTGCGAGAGAGCTGGGTCAGGAAAAGACCTTGTCTTATATTCTTTATTTACTCCAAGAGGTCTTTGACTATGAACTGCCCTCTGAAGCACGAAGAATTCTTGAAAGAAATAGACTGCGTTTTCTGGAAGCAAGGATCCTGAGGCAAAGGGCATACAAGGATAGTCTTCCCGTATGGGCTTCTCTTGTGCTGTTTTCTTCAGGCAAGGCATTTCACAAACGGTTTTTGTTCGTCCTTGAAACGCTGTTTCCAAGGCCGGAGATACTGAGACAGACAGTGCCGGATTCTGGCGATTTCAAGGTGTGGCAGCTGTATGTGAAGAGGGTAGGGCATCTGCTGGGGATGATGAGGAAATTAAGGGGCTAGAAGATGGTTAAACCAACTGCTTGTCTTTCTATCGCGGGCGTCCTGTTGCTGGGTTTGTTTGTGTCTCTGTCTCCCGCACAGAGCCCGGGCGGATCAGGTAACGTTCGTGTCAAGGCGTATGCAACGCATGAACGTATCCATCCGGGAGATCTGTTTCAAGTTGCCATTGTGGCAGACATAAAGCAAGGGCTTCACATCAATAGTCACAGCCTCTCGGACGAGTATCTCTTGCCCACCGTTGTGAAGTTTGAGGAAACACAAGGCATCACCTTTGGCCCGGTGCAGTACCCGCAGGCACAGCTTAAGTCACTTTCGTTTTCTGCCAGCAAGGTTTCTCTCTATGCGGGCAGAGTTTCCTTTTTTGCCCAGGGCCGACTCGCCGAAGATATTTCTCCGACAGATGTGACAGTGTCTGGTCAGTTCGCCTATCAGGCCTGCGATGATCAAAAGTGCTTCATGCCTCAGACTGCCAAGTTTGTGATACCTCTGAAGATAGTGGCGCCTGGGGAGCCGGTAAAACTCGTCAACGGTCGCGTCTTTCAGCAAGAAGCCCCTCTTAGCCCTGATGAGCTACGAGCAAAACAAGTCATTGAAAAGGGACTTCCCTATGCTGTTGTTGCCTTTTTTCTCTTTGGACTCGCCTTGAACTTAACCCCTTGCGTCTACCCTGTTATTCCGATCACCGTTGGCTTCTTTGTGTCTCAGAGCGACAAAAAAAAGCGAACGGTTTTTGTTCTGGCACTGTACTACGTGCTGGGAATTGCCATTGTCTTCTCCGTGCTGGGGCTGGTCTCCGGGCTGGCAGGCAGGCAGTGGGGTTTTTTGTTTCAAAGCCCATGGTTTGTCATCGTCATCACAGTCATTATTCTCTCTATGGCTGCCAGCATGTTTGGTGCCTTTGAAATTACAGTGCCGTCATTTTTGATGATGCGTCTGGGCAAATCCAGACAAGGCGCCATTGGCTCTTTTGTCATGGGATTGACAGTGGGCGTGGTCATTGCTCCGTGTGCTGCAGGCATTATCATCGGACTAGTCGGCATGGTTGCCAAGCTGGGCCTTGTAGCAAAAGGGGCCTTACTTTTTTTTGTGATGGGACTGGGACTGGGATTTCCCTATGTATTCCTGGCCACCTCTTCTGCCCTCCTGAACCGGTTGCCAAAGTCAGGGATGTGGATGGTCTGGATACGCAAACTCTTCGGCCTTCTTTTGATCGGGGTAGCCCTTTACTTCCTCGTACCTCAAGCCAAGGTGATCCCGGACCAGCAGGCCTTTTATCTGGGGGTGCTGGGAATCTTTGGCGGTCTTTTTCTGGGTTTCTTGGACCGCGGCGAGGGTTATGGCAGGACATTTAGGATAGCTCGGGCTATCTTCGGCTGCATGCTCATCTTTGCAGGTGCATTTCTCGTTGACGGTGCCATGCGGGCCAAAGCGTCGGCGATCAACTGGCTTCACTACGACGGTCAGCCCATTGAGCAGTTGCAGGGCGAAAACAAACCTTTGCTGATTGATTTCTACGCTGACTGGTGTGCCGCGTGCAGGGAGTTGGACCGGAAGACATTTACTGACAGGGGGGTTGCGGAAAGATCAAGAGACTTTGTCATGGTACGTGTAGACTGTACTATGTCGGACCAGAAGTGCACTGCCTTGACAAAACGATTTAAGGTGACAGGGCTGCCCACTCTCGTCTTTGTCAACGCCAAAGGCCAAGAGCAAGACACTCTGCGTGCCGTGGGTTT
>SDBT01005344.1_pt1 | contig 21578 bp, 21 predicted proteins | sample 2277101 | NCBI WGS metagenome assembly SDBT01 (sample SAMN10404973, study PRJNA504765) | marine sediment metagenome | isolation source: marine sediment core GS10_PC15, 103 cmbsf | place: Arctic Ocean: Southern Knipovich Ridge | collected 2010
AGATCAAACAGAAGAAGAGTTTTGGAATGAAAACTGCAAAATGTCTATGGATCGAGTCTGCTACGATCCATATCCAGTAAGAGAGAGTTTTTATAAATTAGAAAATAAAAAAAGAGAAAATATTGATTATAAAATTAATATAAATTTCTCAAATGATCTTGAGGGGAAATTAATAGAAGAGATGTCTAAAAAAGGAAACTCTCATTTTATTAAAAACGAATCTTCTATTGAATATACAATTAAGCCTAAAGATTTTTTAATAACGATTATTTTGGGATCAAAACCTTGCTTTAAAGCTATCTATAAATATATTTATGATCTAACTCAGTTTATGAAAAAGAACTCAATCAAAAAAAATATAATAATTTTCCCATATTGCTCTGCTACCAAAGATCCTGTAATTAAAAAACTTCATAAAATGATTATGAAGACAGATGAGTTTCCAGGTAATTTAACTATAGCAGCTATGTCTTTCCAAAAGGAAGATGTTATAGAAGCTATATATTTTAGAAGTGATTTGACAATAACAAAAAGCGCAGGTCAAACAGCTATGGAACTTATGAAAGTCTCAAAAGCAAAATTCTTTGTTCATACAGAGTGTAATTTAAAAGTTTCAGAAACAACAAACGAAAAGCTTTTAAAGGGCATTCCTGTTTGGGAATCGGGAATAGCAATCTTTATGCAAGAAAAAATGAAAGCTCAGTTAATAAATCCAAAATCATTTATTGATGTTTGCAAAGAGTATATTGCTTAATAATTAATTAAAAATCTTAAAAGACCTTCCCAATCTCTATTGACAATATATGGTTTTATTTTATCAACAGATATGCCGAGTTCATTTGCAAAATCATCAAGATACATAACAAGTCTATTTCTTAGATCATAGATATCCATTGTTTGAGCATAGTCCTTAACAAACTTGGTTCTTATAAAATAGTCATCAAAAATCACTGCCATATGCCCTTTTAATTCAGGGTGAGAGAAGATATAGCCTACGAATCTAAAAGGATGAATATATCTAAGTTCATCTCCCATTTTTGTTAACCTTTTCTCATGATGTAAAAGAAGAGCTATTTTTCCATTAATACCCAAGGTAGTAATCAAATCGTCTATTTTTTTTTCATCTTCAAACGTTCTTGGTAGTTCTTGATATGAAACTTGTTTTTCGTTTTTCGGAGGTAGTTTTACAATGGCAGAGAGTATTCCTGCTTTTGAAAAAGCGAGATGATATTTAATGCTTTGATTATAGATAATTTTTTCTTCAATAATTTGATGTTTTTGAATATCTTGAATGTTTGCATCCATTGGTAACATAATAACTCCAATTTTTTTTAAGTAGATAGCTAACTCTAGCTTACTATATAATTATAAAAAAGTGAAAATTAAAAAAAAAGATTTGAATGAAATTTTTTAAGTTATGCATTAAAACTCTTTTTATGGTTGCTTTGATTTTAGGCTTCTCAAAGTCTTGGCAACTAATAACAGATGGTTTTAGAATAGATAAAATCAATTCATCTTTACCTAAAAAGGTTTTTTCAAATGATGTAATTGATCCTGAAATAAGTAAGATATTTGATCAAAAATTCAAATACCTATCTAAGGGCTGTCAAACCTATGTATTTAAAAGTTTAGATGATAACTATGTTATAAAATTTATAAGATATCATAGGTATAAAATACCTCTATGGCTAAGGGTTTGTACGTTTTTTGATGTCTATCGAAATAAAAGACTTTGTTACAAAGATAAATTATTAAAAGACTCGTTAAAAAGCTATGAGATTGCATCTAATTTTTTAAAAGACGAAACAGCGATAATCTATGTGCATCTTGATAAAACTAATAATATAAATAAAAAAATTGAGCTCAAAGATAGGCTTGGCAAAAAATATTTAGTTGATTTAGATATAAAAGGTTTTGTTATCCAAAAGAAAGTAAAAACTTTTGAAGATATCTTGATGCAATATAAAAATGATGAAATTGAGCTAAAAAAGCTTGCTAACTCTTTTTTATATACTACACGATCGATCTATAAAAAGGGGTTTATCAACGATGATTATAATTGTGTGAAAAACTCAGGTTTTATAAATGGCAAGGTCATTCATTCAGATGTTGGTAGTTTTCTTCCAAAAGAAAATTTAATGGCAAAAGAAAATTTTGAAAAAGAGTTTTTTAGATTTGTTAGATATTTTAAAAAATGGTCAGATAAAAATGCGCCATTTTTATCATCGCATTTAGATGAAAAAATAAAAAAGATGTCTCAAACCCTATAAATATAAATAGGCTATCAGTTATAATTTATAATATATAATCTCTATAAAAATAGTAAAAATGAAATTTTTAAAAATACCTCTAAAAATCATTTCTTTGCTAGTTTTAGTAGCTGTTTTTTCAAAGGCTTGGGTCTTTTATAGCTCTAGCTTTAGATTGGATAAAATTGAGCCAAAAGAGCTTTTTTTGAATCGCTTTGAGATCAATGTCTTAGAAAATAAAGATTTAGGAGAAATTTTAAACCAAAAATACAGGTTTTTAAGTAAGGGTAGACAATCCTTTGTATTTGTAAGTGATGATAATAGATATGTTTTAAAACTTTTTAGATTTCATCGATATAGACAATCAATTTTTTGTAATTTGATTAGTTCATTTGAAATAGCAAAAAAATATACAACAAAAATTCAAGATGAAAAAGATGATTTATATTATGAATCTATGAACAGCTACAAATTAGCTTATGAAAAACTAAAAGATGAAACAGCAACTATTTATGTGCATTTAAATAAAACTAACGATTTAAATAGAAAATTTAAAATAGAAGATAAATTTAAAAACACTCATTTAGTGGATCTCAATGAGGTTGGTTTTGTTCTTCAAAAAAAAGCTTTTCCTTTTAAGAAAGCTCTTTTAAATGCTAAAAAGGATAAAAAAACCATTGAAACTCTTTTAAGTTCATTTTTTGATAATCTACAATCGATATATTCTAAAAACCTTCTAAATAAAGATAGACATGTTATTCAAAATCTAGGTGTTATAGATGATAGAGTTGTAGAAATAGATATTGGTAGATTTATTATTAAAAATGATTTTAATGAAGAAAAACTAAAAGAAGAAGCTACTCATTACACTACATATCTAAAAAAATGGCTTTTGAAAAATTCTAAAGATTCTATAGAATTTTTAGATGCAAAGCTTCTTGAACTAACTCAAAATAAAAATATAAAATCAAATGAGGAAAATAATGCATCCTAATATGAATAAAACTTTAAAAAATACTCTTCCATTTTTAGCTTTAGTTTTTTTTATATGGTTAGCCTTAAATAGAACAGATGGCTTTAGATCGAGCCTAATCACTAAATTTGATAAAGTGGATGATACATACAAAATCGATGTAGAAAAAAACTTAGATGAAACTAAAGAAATTTTATCTCAAAATTTTCATTATTTAACAAGGGGAAGGGAGTGTTTTATATTTGAGAGCCAAGATAAAAAATATGTTTTAAAATTTTTTGATTCGTCTAGATATTATACAAAGTATTTTTTTCCAAAAGTTTCTCTTCCAAGTTTTTTAGATAATTACAGAAAAAAACACTACAATAGAAGATGTAGAAAACTCGCTTTTAATCTCTCTAGCGCAAAACTTGCTTTTGATAACTTAAAAGAGGACTCTGCTCTTATCTATGTGAATTTAAATATTGCAGATGTTTTTAAAGATAGGGTAAAAGTAAAAAACAAATATGGAAAAAACTTTGATTTAGACCTAAATAACATATTTTTTATTCTTCAAAAAAAATGTGATATTTTTTATCAGGTCTATGAAAAAACATCAGATGAAGACTATAAAATGTATTTAATAGAGTCCTTTTTAGAGATGGTTCACAATAGAACCAAAAAATTAATAATTGATGACGATATTGGCAAAAAAAGAAGAAACTGGGGGCTATTTGATAATAAAGCTGTAACCATAGATATAGGAAGATGGTACTTTGATGAAAAACTTCAAACTCCAGCCGGATATAAAAAAGAAATGATAAAAGCTACGAAAATCTTAAAAAAATATCTAGAAGATAATGAGCCTGAAAAAATAAGTTTTTTAAATGAAAACTTAAGTAAATATTACGAAGAGTTTGAAAGTCACGAGTTTTAAATTAAAGAGATCATTAAAGTGAAAATCCTTAATGATCTCTTTTATAAAGCACAAAGCTAGAAATTTATTTAGAAATAAAAATCTCTTCTAAAGTATCAATACTAGCATCGATAAAACCATCAGCTAAAGCTTTTAAAATACTATCAGAGAAATTTTCCGGAATAAACGATATTTCTATACTCTCTATTAATTCATTTACAATATCTTTTGTTATCTGTTTTTTTTCATCTGCTGTTGTATTTATAAATTCGCTTGTAAATTTAATAGTTTCTATTGTGATACTTGCAATATCGCGCAGTTGAAAGCCATCTTTAAAGCTTTCTTTTATATCACTAATAAACTCTTCGATATCATCTAATGTAATCTCACTTTCAATCGTTTTATTTGGAGCAATTGTATCAATAGAATCCGGCATGATAATATTAACAAATGAACTAGCTAAAGCTTTAAAAATTGGATCTGTAATACAATCTGGCAAATAAGGAGTATCTGTCTCATCGATCACAAAGTCTATAATGTTTAAAACAGCCTCTTTTTTATCTAGGCCGTCCATTGTAAAGAAGTTATTTACGTACTCCAGAGAAAGCTTCATTAAGCTTGCTAGATCTCTCCACTGAAACCCATCTTCAAAAATCTCTTTTATCGATATTGCAGCTTTTTTGTATTCTTCATCTGTAGGTTTATTTGATTTTTCAACTAGAAGAGGCTTTATATCCATTGGTTTTTGAACTTCTTCAAGTGTTACATATATAGCTGGAGGAGTTTTAAAATCCTCTGGTGGAACATAATAATCATTCATCATAAAAAATCCTTTGTTAATTTTTTTTTTGTATTAAAAACTTAGAGTATTATTTTTTTTTTTGCAAAGTTATTTCTTTATTTTTTTGATTAAAGTAAAGGCATGAGCTTTTAAGAAAATTCAATGAATGAGTTTTCCATTTTCAAACAAAAAAACCTCTCTTATTTAAAGATGCTTTTTAAAATATTTTAAGATTTCTAAAAAAGCATCTTTATTTTTTTTCGGTTTTTTGTTTTTACTCAAAACTGTAAAAAGTTCCAACAAGAGGTATAGCTACTGATGCCAATGCAACTAATGCTACAACAGCTGTTTTTTTCATACAGCTTACTAAAGGTGATTTTCGTTTTTCTTTATCATCTATGGTTGGAACAATTGTAGTTGAAGAATCTAATTTCTCTGTGGCCTCGATTTCTTCTCTTTTTGAAGAAAGAGGATCAGCTATAGAAATTGCTTCACTCTCTTCTTCCTTTTCAACTTCTGGATCACTATCGAAATCTAATGGCTTTACATCGGAATTTTCTTCTTTTTTTGAAGAAAGAGGATCCTCTATAAAGATTTCTTCACTCTCTTCTTCCTTTTCAACTTCTAAATCACTATCGAAATCTAATGGCTTTACATCGGAATTTTCTTCTTTTTTTGAAGAAAGAGGACCCTCTATAAAGATTTCTTCACTCTCTTCTTCCTTTTCAACTTCTGGATCACTATCGGAATCTAATTTCTTTACATCGGAACTTTCTTCTTTTTTTGAAGAAAGAGGACCCTCTATAGAAATTTCTTCACTCTCTTCTGCCTCTTCAACTTCTGGATCACTATCGGAATCTAATTTCTTTACATCGGAACTTTCTTCTTTTTTTGAAGAAAGAGGATCATCTATAGAAATTTCTTCACTCTCTTCTGCCTCTTCAACTTCTGAATCACTATCGGAATCTAATTTCTTAACATCGAAATTTTCTTCTTCTTCAGGTTCCATAGAAAACAATGATGAAGTTTCTTTTGTGGAGGGATTTGTAGTTTCCTGAGAGTCTTTTTCATCTATATAATCAAAGACTGTAGTTATATCATCAAGTAAGGCTAATAAGCCTTTTACGCCTTTTGTATCAAACTCTGGCAATTCTTCTTCTTCTTCTTTAGAGCTTTCAAGCAAACTAGAATCAAGTTCTAATTTTTCAATAACAGGAATATGAATACTTGGATTATCTAATGGTTTTTCTAATTTAAGGTTTAATTTTTTAGAATCGACAAAGGCGAGATTTTTTGTAAAAATATAATCTACTTTAATCTTACATTCATCGGGAGTTTCACTAAGAAATTTATTGTAGGTTGTTGCAGTGGTATCTAGATCATTGGTTTTAAACCCTGCATTTTCTAATAGAGCTAGTCTCGGTTTGTAATGTTTTTTTGTAGTATTTGCATTTAAACCGATAATAGTTCCATCTGCTTCGAGTTCATTTAATTTAGATAGTAACTCTTTTAACTCTTCATCTCCGCTAGAGCCACTAGGCATGCTTTCGATGGGATTTCTTAAATTAAATCTAGAGATATTAGCAGATGCAATATTGTATGTTTTTTCGGTTAATTTATCTTTTAGAGTTAGAATTGTATATTTACGACCCTCTTTTATGTTAGAGAGGTAAGAGGTTGTATAAGTAAATCTACTTCTATAAGCGATAGCTGTATCTTGGCCATCACTTAATATATCGAAATCATTTCCTAAAAAATCTTTTATTTTAGCTTCATCAGATCCGATATTTTGTAGACATAATATATCGAGTTTACCTGAGTCTATAAGAAAATTGAAAGCAACTTTTGCCGTTTTATCTCTTAAAGCAGAGAATCCTATAGTATCTTCTGGCGAAGCTTCTCTAGCTCTTTCTAGCGCTTCTTTATAATCTGAGTCTGTACTCATGTCCCAGGTTAGAACCTTAAATGCACACATTTTATTACCTCTTAATTTTTTTTTGTTTATTAAATTTATATAAAAATTAAAAAAAAAACAATTAGATTTTAAATTAAAATTATAATTACTGCTTTTTTTTAGAAATTATCTTGAAATTTCGATAACTTCCGTATCAGATATTTGATCGAACTTTTCAAAATATTGAGCAATTACAAAAAAAATATCTGGAATGTATGAGCAGATTACTTCATTTGCCAATTTATATTATCGTAGTTTTTTTAAGTAAATATTGCTAAAAACCTCTTTCAAAGAATTTTTTGCTTGATATTAGTTCTCTTTTTTATCATTTTAAAGATTTGAAGGAATTTTAAAAAATAATGCTAAAAAAATTTAAAAACTTTTTGTTAAATAAGCTTTTTGCAAAGTCACTGAAAAAGTTATCCAAAGTAAAACGATTTTATTATCAAACTATAAAAGTGTTTTGGATCTCTATAGATCACTTTTTTAAGCATCAAATAACACTTAGATCGTCTGCTTTAACTTACTTCTCTTTAATGGCTATAGTGCCCTTTTTTGCGCTTATTTTTGCTATAGCTAAAAAGATAGGTGATCAAGAAACTATTGAAAAAGAAATACTAGAGAGGTTTAAAGAACAACAAGAAATTGTTGTTAAGGTTATTGAGTTCGCTAAAAACTTGATTGTAGAAGCTAAAGGAGGCTTGATAGCACTAGTTGGTATTACCTTTTTATTTTGGACATTGATAAAACTTTTCTCTAATTTAGAATCATCTTTAAATGAAATATGGCGAGTTACAAATATAAGAAAGTTTAAAAGAAGGCTTTCTAACTATTTAGCTTTTATGTTTGTTGTTCCTGTTTTTTTAGTAGTTTTTATAACTCTTAGAATGTATGTCACAAATTTGATATCTAAAGATATCGTAGTTGAATATATTTTTAGGGTGCCTCTTACTTTGATTCCATACTTTTTGATCTTAGCTCTATTTACTTTTGTCTACGTTTTTATACCAAAAGTTAAGGTGAAAATAAAATATGCTTTTTTATCAGCTGTTATCTCAGCTACCATCTATCAAATTACGCAAATGATTTATGTGAATTTTCAAATAGGTATTACAAAATTTAATGCTATTTATGGAAGCTTTGCAGCTTTGCCTCTCTTTCTAATATGGCTTCAAATTAGCTGGATTATTTTTTTATATGGCGCAGAGATCTGTTTTGCTATTCAAAATGTAGATAAAATTAAAGTTAAAGACTTGCAAAAAAAATAGTTCTCTTTGGCTATTTTAAGTTCTTCCATAGATATCTTCTAATCTTATAATATCATCTTCTCCAAGATATGAGCCTATTTGAACTTCTACTATAACTACTCTTTTGTCAGTATCATTTTCTATTCTGTGAACACCTTCTTTTGGAATAAATACATGATCGTTTTCATTTAATTTTTTTTTCATCTTATCAATAGTCACTATAGGTGTTCCTTTAGCTACAATCCAATGCTCAGATCTTTTTTTATGTTTTTGAAGAGATAGTTTCGATTTGGGATTAATTTCTATCCATTTAACTTGGCATGTTTTTTCAATCTTTAAAGTTTGATAAGTTCCCCAAGGTCTTTTATAAATCTTATGTTCAACGTTTGTTTTCACATTATACCTCTCTTGCTCTTTCAGCGAGCGCTAAAGCTCCGAGTAGTCCTGATTCGCCCATACGTTTTGGAAAAACTATATACTCATCTATATTTCCTAGTATTATTTTGTGTTTTAAGTAGCCATTTAAAGACTTTTGGCACTCCTTTCTAACTTTATCCATCAAAGATTTTTTATTTAAAAGACCGCCGCCTAAAATCACTTTTTTAGGAGATATGGTTAAGCTCCAATTAGCGATAGCTGTCCCCAAATAATAAGCTTCTAGATCCCAGGCTTCATGATCATCTGGCAAATCAGTAGCAGCTTTAACATTCCATCTTTTTTCAATAGCTGGCCCAGACGCTAAACCCTCTAAACAATTTTCATGAAATGGACAAACACTCTCAAAATTATCTCCTCGATATCGAGGAATAGAAATATGACCCATCTCCGGATGAATGAGGCCATGCATAAGATGATTATAGATTATTCCTCCAACTCCTATTCCTGTGCCTACTGTTATGTAAATAAATGTATCGATTCCCGCAGCAGCTCCCCATCTTTGTTCTCCGAGCGCTGCTCCATTTACATCTGTATCAAAACCTATCGGAACAGATACCGCTGTTTTTATTGCTTGAACAATATTAAAATGTGACCAAGAAGGTTTAGGTGTTGTTGTAATAGATCCGTAAGTAGGGGATTCTTTATGTAAATCTAAAGGTCCAAAACATGCAATTCCAATAGCATCTAACTTAGTTTTAGCATGCTCATGTATGAAAAATTTAAAAATTTGAGGCATTGTCATTTCAGGTTTTATTGTAGGAAAGACTTCTTTTTTTATTATATTTCCTGCATCGTCGCCAATTGCGCAGCTACATCTTGTTCCACCAGTTTCTATCGCTCCAAAATATGTCATATAAACTCTCTTTATATTTAAGTTTTTAAGATAATTAAAAAATAAATCTTCGTCAATAAAGAGATTGATTTAATGTTGAGGTATCGGACAAAAGAAAGTGGTTTTTTGCAGAAGAATATAGCTTAAAAAAAAGATAGCTAAAGCGAGTACTGATATTACAGCTGTGCTGTCTTGCAAATTGCTGTTATCTGGGATTAGTATATCTTTTGCGTTTTTGGTTCTTTCAAAATTAAGTGCACTTTGAAGTGCTACTATCTTATCTTCTAATTCTCGTACTTTTGAGGAATCTTCTGCTCTTCCGGATTTTTCAGACTCAGTTGCTATTAGTGTATCTAGTTGCTCTATTCTCTTTTTGGAATTATCTATTGCTTTTTGTAATTCAGCGATTTCGCTCTCTCTACTGCTTTTATAGCTTGCGATGGAAGAAACTGAACTGTTTTTTAAATCTGCTACGGCAGAACTTGCCTCAGAGCCTTCTTCTTCATCAGGCTCAGCTTTAAGGTTTAGAAACGGCCCCAAAGACTGTTCTTCGCGAATTGCATATCGATCGATCTCTTCTTTGCGTCTTGTTTGTTGTTCTTCAAAGTCAGCAATTTTGTCATTTAATAAATCGATTTGAATTTTTAATTTTTCTATTGGTGTAATTATTAAATCTTCGCCTTTTAATATCGAACGGCAATTTGGACAAGAAGCTGTCATGAGCCTTATTTCTGGGTTAATTCTTTTACTGTTTGTGGAGATAAAATAACGATATAGATTTCTTGCTAAAAATGCGTTAAAACACTTTGTGCATTTAGCTACAGTATCATCGACTTCAAAAGAAGTTTTTAAAATGGCACAAACAGGTTTGTGTTCTAACATTGAGAAATTAATGGAAGGTTTATCATCAGACTCTCTTTTTGAGTCTATAGCAAAATATTCAGGATGAGATAAATGCTCATTAGTAAAGCAAAAAGTTGTTATTGTTGGGTTTCGTGACGTTGATATACTAGACATAACTTTAATAATTTATTTTTCTAGCAGTATTATGGGAAATTATCAATTTATTATCAAAAAAAAAATGAAAATTATAAAAATTTATTTAATTTGCTTTTTTAGCTAACTCTTTTTTAGGGTATTTCTTTAAAAAAAAATGTGAAGATTAAGTAAAATATTTGCAATAAAATATATCTTGGCAACTTTTTAAACTACTGTGCAACATGAACATGTTTGATTATTAACAAGAGGAGTTCTTTCAGTTGCTTTTTTCGCTCTTTCATCTGTAATAGCTGGATTTTTTGCTTGTATATAAATTATTAAGTATTGCTCAAAAAGTTCATGAAATAGTAATTTAGATTCAAATTCGTCAAGCTCGAGCCGTTTAATTCTGTTAATTGTGGTGGGGTTTTCATCTGTTAATTCTTTTTCGCTTACTTTATTTGAAGAAAAAAAGGCCTTAGAAGTAAGAATTGTATTTTTTGATATTGCATCTATTTTTTCTTTTGTATTTGAAATATCGTCAAATTCGTTTTTAGGGATTTGTTCAAAATCTTTTGGTGAAATAACATAAAAGTATAAAGGTCTTCCTTTGTCATTTTTAGGACATAAGATGTGATCTTTAGAGTTTTTAGCAGCGTCAGCTAATGATCTCTCAGAGATAGTTTTTTTGAATAACGACTCAATAAATTTAGGCGAATCATCTATTTGAATGTAGTAATTTTTAGGTTGCGGAGCGGAAAATTTAGAGCGTATAGAGCGAGCTTCAGAACTTCTATGAGAGTCTTTTCGAGAGTCATACTCGGGATCTAATTTATCAGGTGATAAAGTGACATTATATTGTTTTGTAGAGAGATCTGAGAAGGAGACTCTCCAAGTGCTAGCTATTACGGTTACCCCAAAGTCTATTCTCCCTAAAGTTTCAGCGCATCTATAAAATGTGGGTGTTATTTTAGTAATTGTTGTCATATTTTCTCTCTTTTTTATTTTAAAAGATCAATTTTTAATGAATCCTAAAATTTTAATTTATGAAAAATATGGTTACATCGAATCTAAAAAAATATCAAGAAAATATTTTATTGAAAGTTAAATTATAAATGGGGTTTAAATTTTTTAAGATGTACTAACGCTTACATTTTCGCCTACAATTATAATGTAGACAAATTTATTTTCTTCTCTCAAAGTGATTTCTTTTTTATAACTTTTAGATCTAGGCCAAGTGCTTTTGCTTTTTGATACTTTCCACTCTAAATCATATGTGCCTGGCTTTACTTGATAATATTTTCTAGCTCTTCTCCCTGACGCATCAGCTTTTAAAAGTGGAATTTGCTGGTTATTGAACTTTACTTCCATTATGTCATGATGATCTTTTGTTGTGTCATCTAAAACTTTGATTTCAACTCGTATAACTTTTTCATCAGGATGTATGTATCTTGATTTGACAAAAGATGCTTTTGTAGTGAGACTTGGATTTTTAGGATATTTTTCAGATGCTAAAAAGCTGCCATATACAATCGCTACACTTACAAAAAAAATAAATAATATTTTCAGACGCTCTTTCATAAAGTTATCCCTGTTTTTTGAATAACTCAAAATGTATTTAATTTGAAGTTTTTAGTTAAAAAAATTGAAATTCATAAATGAAATAGGCATGATTAGTGGAAAAAAGAGGTAAATATGAAAATCTTAATTAGATGTTTGTTTTTACTATTTGCTTTTAATTTAGTAGCTTATCAAAAAGTGCAAGTAGTCCCGGTAGATCACTCTAAACAATCTGAAAATGTAAGGATATACATAGTTTATCCTGAAGAAAATCAAGTAGATGGCTCAAGCGAAGTTTGGGTCCAACTAAGACTAAGAGGGTATCCTCTAGGTAATATCTCAAATAATGAAAGAGCAAAAGAAATAGCAAATTCAAAGTTAGGTCAAAGCATACATGTAATTATTGATAATAACCCATATTTTGCAAGAACAGGGCCGAGCCTTTCTCCATTTGATGAAGAGGGGAACTATTATGAATCTATGTATAGATTTAAAGTTCCCTACGCCTTATCTCAAGGAGAGCATTTTTTAAGGGTTTTTCCGGCAAGATCATATGGAGAGGCTTTAAGACAAAAAGGATGCTTTGCAGTAACTAATTTTTATGTTCAAAACAAAAGAGTTAATAGCAAAATGAATCTATCAGGGCCATATTTAACTTATAATGAACCCTCTGGATTTCTAAATATCAAAGATAAAGAGCCTGTTTTATTAGATTTTTATTTAACTAATGTTTTTCTTTCTGAAGATGGATATTTTGTTAGGCTTACTATCGATAACAAAATTAAAAGAAAGCTATCTAAATGGTCGCCATATTATATTTATGGACTTAGAAAAGGAAAGCATACAATTAGATTAGAGCTAATGGATAAAAACATAGAAAAAGTTCCCGGTTTTTTTAACGATACTACAAGAAGCTTTACAATCAATTAAAATATTATTATAGCTAAAATAAAGTTATAACAAGATTGTATGCTACATAAGCTCTCTGATAGACAAAGAAAATGGCTCGGATTTATATCGGTAGTATCTTGCATTGCTTTAATTTTTACTGATCAATCTATCCTGCCAGTTGCTATTCCAACGATTCAAAGAGAGCTTGGGGCAACGAGCTTTTTATCTCAATGGATGATAAATTCATATCTTTTATCCATGGTTGTTTTTATTTTAGCAGCTGGAAGACTAGGGGATATTGTCGGTTTTAGAAGGATTTTTCTTTTGGGGATTACAATATTTTTATTTGCATCGTTTTTTTGCGCTATTAGTATGAATGCTATTTGGCTAATTATTTTTAGATTTATTCAAGGGATTGGCGCTGCATTTATGGTTCCTTCATCTTATAATATTTTGCTCGATCTTTTTCCTGCAAATAAAAGGGGACTTATTGTTGGTATTAATACAGCTGTAGGTTCGTTTTTTTTAGCTTTAGCTCCATATATTGGAGGGCTTTTCACTCAGTATCTAACTTGGAGATGGGTCTTTTGGATAAATATCCCAATTTGTTTTATCGGACAAATATTTGGTATTTTAGCTATAGGAAAACCAGAAGTTTCTAATGAAACTTTTGATTTTAAGGGATTTTTCCTGTTTGTAATTGCAATGATATCGATTATTTTAGCTTTTATGCAAGCTAAAAGCTGGGGGTTTTTATCTCCTGCAATAATTTTGCTTTTCATTTTTGCTATAATCTTTTTTTTGTTTTTTATAGTAGTTACAAAAAAAGCAAAGCATCCATTTTTAGATTTTTCTTTATTTAAAAATAAACTGTTTTCAGTTGTGAGTTTAATTATATTTTTAGAGCTTTTCGCTACAGGGGCTATTATTTTTTGGGCAATATATTTTCAGTATCTTTTAGGCTTTTCACCATCTAAAGCGGGTTTTGCAATGTTAATAAGCTCTATTCCCATAATATTTATGGCTCCAGTTGGCGGAATGTTAATGGATAAATACAGCGTTAAAGTTCCAACTATTACAGGGCTTTTTTTAACTCTATTCTCTTTTATTTGGTTTATAGTTTTCTTTCAAAAAGGATCTATGATTTGGCTGCTTCCCTCTTTATTAACACTTGGTTGGGGCCTTACCTTTACTTTAACTCCGGCAATCGTTGCCGGTATTACTTCTGTCCCAAATAAAACAAGAGGTATGGCAACTGGAATATTTGGAACTCTTAGAAACGCCGGTAGATCGATTGGGTTTGCTGTTACAGGCGCTATAATATTAAATGTTGAACATATATTTTTTTCAAAAGATCTAGAAAAAAGCAAATTAACGAGCGCACTAGATCCAACTTCATTTGATGGCTTGCTTGCAAAAGCTCCCAAAGCTGTAGATGCTTTTAACAAATTATCTATAAACGCTCAAGCTATTGTAAAAAAATCTTACTTTGAAGCTACTGAAAAATCATTTTTAATAGCTAACGCAGTTGCTGCCTTATTAGTTTTAATTAGTATTGTTTGGGTCTTGGTTAGATACAAAAGAAAAAAAATAAAGTGTAAATCTAAGAGTTAAATTTTAAAGCTTTTTTCGATCTCTTTTATAATTGTTTTATAGAGCAGATCTTTTTTAGTGCTATCTTTAGATATTAATGCAAATCCTAGTGTTTTTTGATCATTTCTATCTATTGAAGAAGTAAAGGTTTCAAAAGATTTAAATTTGAGTTTTTTTACAGCTAAAATAATATCATCTTTTATTTTTGTAAAGGGAGTCTTTATTATGATATAAAACTGATTTTTTTCGGTTTTTGTGTCAATGAGGCAGTTGCTATTTTTAAACTCTTTTTTTAAAATTTTTATAAACATTAAAAAAAGTTTTTTTAAAATTTTAGCATCTACAATGGTTTGTTGAATAGTAGGTTTTATTGAATAGAAAAACTCTTCTAATATAAAATCTGAAGATTTTTTGTTAGTTAGCATTATTTTTTTAAGATTCTCCATAGCATCTAGTTGTTTAGATAAAAGACCCCCATTAAAATCTCTAAAGTTACCTAAGATGTTTGTAAGTTCAGTGAAAATTGTTTGCCTTGCCTTTCTAAGATCTATAGAATGATCTCTTCTTAAAAAATCAAATTTGTTTAAAGAGAGTTTAAAAACATTTGCCTCTTTCGGGTAATTCTTCTTGAGCAGGCCTACATTTTTAGTTTCATCTAAAGAGAATTTTAAAAGTGTTTTCGAATATGAAAAGAGATCTTTTAAAGAAAGGGAGTCCTTCTTGAGGAGTCTTAATAAAATTACTCTAAAAGAGATCTCTTTTGAGCTCTGTTTGTCAAATGAAATTATTACTTGAGGAATATCTTTAACATAGTTTAGCTGTTTTGTTAAAATGATAATGTTTCTTAAGATCTCTTCTTCATTTCTCGGTAAATATATTGGATTTACTAATTTTTTCATTTTTGAGCTAAAAGCGAGGCTTAGCTTTTTTTTCAGATCTGTTATCTCTTTTAGAGAAAAATAATTTAACTCTTTTTTTTCAATCTCCAAATAATAAGAGAGCACTTTGGGATCTCTTCTATCTGTAATAAATGAGTTTTTTAGATATCTAAGATTTTTTATGATTTGAGAAATAGACTCTAAAATATATTTTTTTTCAAAGTATTCATTTTCATATAAAATATCCATGACAATTAAAATGCCTAAGATAGGTTTTTTTTGGGTGGAGAGATTTGTTTTTAATATCTTTAATTTAACGTATCTTTTGTTTGTTTGAATTTGAGATTTAATTTGATTAATAGATTTTTTAAAAAAATAGCTAAATGCGATTATTCTAGAGACATGTTTTGGGTTTCTGATAGTTGTAAAATCACCTTTGAATATTAAAGAGGTTAGATGAAGAGAATCAAATATATCATTATCAAAAATCTTTGGACTTTTATACATTAAAAAAGCTAGGTTTTCTTTAATCTCATGTAATTTTTTTTCTTTTGAAAACTTAGAAATGTAGTTATTCATATGAACAGAGGCACTATTTTTAGAGAGGATTGAAGAGCTAATATTTTTTGTGTAATTCGCGGACATTATTATTAGCTTCATCTCATCTATGAAAGATTTTATATTTCTTTTAATTAAGCTTTTCTCTTTTTCATTTGAAACATTTATAAAATACTCAGATAAATAATATGTTTTTTGAGGAAATTTTTTAAATTTGAATTTAATAGATCTATTAGCATTTATATCGATAGGATGAGTTAGGGTTAGCCATTTATTTAGCATATCAAAAATAAATCTAGAAATACCTTCTACTAAATCTGAAAAAGAAAAAAAAGAGAATGAAACGCTAAAAGGAAGCTTTTCTTCTGCTATATTACTATGAAGGATACAAGGTAAAGCTTGGTTCATTTTTAAGAAAGTATTCTTGATCTCATCTTTTGTTTTAGCATTATTAAAATCATTTAAAATATTTTTAGGGATAATAGATTTAATCTGATTTTGTGTGGAAGTTATAAAATTTTCAAAATCTCTAAGATCATAACTTGAAGGAGGAAAAAAAATAGGGGTTATTTCCAAAATATTTTTTTTCTTATCTATCTTATTTTTTATCTGAGTTGTCATTTAGTTTCTTCTTCTAATATTTTGGTATCATCAAATATTAAATCTCCAACTATATTTGTATAAATACCTTTGATATTTTTTTTAGTTAGGATTGTGTAGTTATAAAAATATATTGGAGTTATCGGCATATCTTCTAATAGTAGGCTCTCGGCTATCTCTATTAATCTAAATCTTTTTTCAGGATCAAATTCTTTTTTAGCTAGATTTAAAACATCTATAAAATTGTCATCTTGCCACGATGAATAATTTTTAGGATGGTTTTTATATTTGTATCTCTCAAAAATATTTAATGGATCATTATATCTAACGATTAATCGAGAGAGTGCAAACTGATACTCCTTTTTATTCAGTTTAGAGAAAAGAATTTTGTCTTCTACAAGGTTTAGTTTAATAGAAATTTTAAAAGTATCTTCAAGCATTTGCTTTAGAGCTTCTGCTTCTTTTCTATGAACTACATAGGATCCAAATGTAAAAGAAATTTTTAGTTTATCTTTTGAAACGCCTAGTTCTTGTAGCGCTTTATCAAAATGCTTTTTAGCGAGCTCTTTTTCATTATTTTTTATAAGTCCTTTATTTGGGCCTTTTAAAAATATTGGAGGTATACACCTTAGTGCTATCGGTTCATTTAATTGCGTTATATTATCTACTATTTTTTTTCTGTCTATTGCAAGAGAGAAAGCTTTTCTTAAATGTTTATTGTTAAATGGGAATTTCTCAGTATTAAAACAAAGGAAACTAAATCCTCCGATTGCAATAAATTTTGAGTCATCTCTATTTTTAACTTTTCCAAGCGTCTCAATTGCTAAAGGAGATAAAAATGAACTTAAAAAGTCTATTTCATTATTTTCATACATTTGAAATGCGGTCTCTTCATTTGAAATTATACTGATATGTATAGCGTCTATGTCAATTTTATCTTTGTTATAAAAATAGGGATTTTTCTTTAAAATGATTTCAGATTTCCTGACCCATTTATCTAATATAAATGGTCCGCTGAATGCTAGGTTATTAACATTTTGATTAAACGTTATTTTTTCATCGATATTTTTGGGCATCGGAAAATATGAAGAAAATGATGTTAGAAATAAAAAATAAGGATTTGGATGTTCTAGCTCAACTTTTAAGATTTTGCTGTTTATTGCTTTTACTTTAACTTCATTAATATCTATTTGGCCTCTTTTTGCTCTTTCAGCATTTTTAATGGGATATAAAAGTTCAGCATATTGCGATGGAAAAGATGGGTCTAGTATTTTTTTCCATGACCTTTCAAAATCATATGCGTCAATAGGTTCTTTATTAGACCAAAATGCTTTTTTCAAATAAAACGTATATGTTTTTTTGTCTTTTGAAATTTCATATCTTTTACAAAGAGACGGTTTTAGCTCGCCTGAAGCTGAATAATGCATCAGTCCTCTATACAACATAAATAAAACTTCAGAAGAAATATAATCTCCAACTTTTCTTGTATCTAATGATTGAGGATCTGAGTATATACAAGTTCTCAGAGTTTTATGTGCAGTCTCTTTTTTTTCACAAGAAAAAGTTAAAAGAAGTATTAATACTAAAAAATAGCTACGTTTCATTAAAATCCACTAATTAACATAGATTTATATATTGTTTTTTCAATTTAATTTAAAGTTAAATTTATATTTTCTTTAAAAAAACTTTAAAATATCAAGGTTTTTGAAATTAAAAAAAAAGTTATTTTAATACTGAATCTCTTTCCGCTAATGACTTTCCTGCAAACACAGGAATTTTTCTGCTATTATCTTTTTTTTTCTTAAAACAATCATCAATACTTATTTAACATATATTTTTATCTGCTGGAAGGGAAGCTACTAAAGCGCTATTTAATAGAAGGCATCTTATTTGAAAAGTATCGATAGGATATGTCATATCATTTTAGATTTTGATTTTTATAAAAATGTCCAAGTAAACTAACCGATAGAGCAAATATAATGGCAGCTATGAATTTTAAATTACAGCAAGAGGATATAGACTTTATTCTACTGTTGCTCTTTAAAGTTCTCGGAGCATTAGCTAAATCAGATGAAGGTGAAATAGTTTTTTTATCATCTTCTTTTATTTCTGGTTTTTCCTTTTTAGGGGATGCTTTAGGAGTAGCTTTTATTTGCTTTTCGATATGTTTTTCTAAATATTGTTTTATTTTATGATAGTTGGGCAAGCAGAGCTCTTTTGACTTAGGATAGAAAAGTAGATGCTCTTTACTATCTACAAAAGCATTTGGATCGATAAAATGATCTTCACTATCGTTTCTTGCAAGATCCGGTAAGTCACTCTCTTTTGTCTCTCTAAATTTTATAGTTATTTTAATTGCCTCTGCTTTTTTTTGTAGATCTTGTACAGCTTCTAAGTTGTTAATTTGTATATATGTAGTTTCTATATTTTCTTTTCTCTTTTTTGAGCTAAGCGCTTTAGAAATAGTTCCATATTTTTTTTTGTTAGAAGGGGTATAAAGAGTTAGTTGATATTTTTTCCAAGTGCCATTTGAAAATTTAACAAGCCATTTCATAGCTAAAATATCTTTAGATTTATCGTTCAATTTCAGAGATAAATTTTGGCTATATGCACAGCTTAAGAGAGCGATACTCATATTTGTCCTTATTAATTTTTTAAAAGGTTTAAATTTTAACAAAATAGGACTTTTATTAAAATGGGTTTATCTACGGCTGTATTTTCTGCCTTTGTGAAAATAAAATTAAAAATTTTTATATTTTTTAAATGAGGCAAATTGCAATATTTTAATTAAGGTGTTATAAAAACAAAAAAGGGTGTTTTATGACCTATTTCAAAAGCCTTATTATAAATTTCCTGACAGTGTTTTTTGTAAATCACGTTATACCAAATGTCGAAATCGATTATTATTCAAAGCTGCCTCACATCGGTGGCGATCTGATTTTTGCTTTCTTAGTTGGGTTTTTGAACTCTTTGATTTATCCAGTGATTGTGCTTTTTAAAATTAAATCAACTCATTTAAAAGTAGGTCTTTCTAGCTTTATTATTAGCTTTGCAGCTTACTCAATTGTAAATATCTTGCCGCTTGGGATTAAAATTACAGCAGCAGGCGCTTATATCTGGACATCTTTAATTGTTTGGTTTGTCTCTTATCTGACTAACCATCTCGAAATTAAACACTATATGAAAGAAAAGGAAAGAGAAGAAAAATGACATACTTAAGATCGTTTTTTCTAAATTTTTTAATTGTTTTTTTTGCAGCCAGGGTTATGCCTGGAATCACTATTCAATTTTATGAAAATGTTCCAAATATAGGAGCTGATATTTTATTTTCAATAGTTGTTGGGTTTTTAAATTCTATTATCGTTCCAGTTCTAGTTCTTCTAGAGGTAGAGATTACTAATTTAAAAATAGCTATTATTGGATTTGTGATAAGTTATCTATCATTTATAATCATTAGTATTGTGGATTTTGGTGTTACATCTAATATTTTAGGGATAGTTCTTGGTGGATCGTTAGTTTGGGTATTTAGCTACTTTACTAATTATCTCGAGTTAAAACATTTAAAAATGAAAAAGTAATCCCCCACTAAATAAATTTAGTAGGGGATTTGTTAAAAGATTTAATGAGAAGTTAGACTATATTTCCCTCTGAGGATACAAAATGAGATATAGCTAATGCTGTAGCAGAGAAAACAAAACCAGCTACTAAAGGTGTGGCTCTAGCACATAAATTGGATAGAGAAGGTCTTGTCCAACCTTTAGATGAGTCTAATGGTTTGGTCTTATCCTTGCTTTCATCATCTACTGGCTTTTCTTTTTCTTCAGTTTTAGTCTCTGCCTTTTTTTCTTCTGGTTTTGAAGAAGAAGAAGAAGACGAGGAAGAAGAAGTTGTTTCTAAGTATGTTTTTAGAAAATCTCCAATATTTTTTATTATCTCAGGAGAGATAGAGTCAACTTTTTCAAACTCAGCTTTATCAATAGTGAATCCAAGATCTACTAAATCCGTTTTTTTAAATGAGCATATTGGATTCTTTAAATGATCATTTAATACTTCATTATCACTATCAGCTTCTAAATGCAGAGTAGATTTAGATAAATCACTCTTTTTAGGGATTGTATTCGTTACATAGGCTGACATATTAGTGCTCGAACGTCCAAACAAACCCTCTCGTTTTTGCTCGTTTAGAATTACAACGTGATAGGTTTTTGTAGAGCTGAAAGACAGCGTTGAAGTTGATTTAAAGTTAACCTTCCACTTAGTAGCAATTGCTATTTTGTTACCATCTTCAGAAGAAATGGTAACTGATTTTACAAATGTTGCGCTATTAACTGACATATTTTTTCCTCTATTTTTTATTTATTTTTTTTTAAAATCCAATGAACGCTCGAAAACCAAACCAAGCGTTAGCTATTTTACTATCGTGAATTGCAGCCTCTTGAAATTCTTTAAGCTTTGTTTCACAAGCAGAAGGGTTCGTATAAACCCAATATGCACCAACTGCTAGTAGTGCTCCTGTAGCAAATAGAGCTACTTTTTTGCCGTTAAGATTAGAATAGGCTTTAGAAACTCCACTAGAAACAGATTGAGCAGACCATCTAAAGAATCTACTAGCTTTAAAGTTTATTGCCTTTTCAACAACATTTGAAGCAAAAGCTTTGGTTGCAGCTTCATCTTCTAAAGCACCACCTTTGATTGACTTCCAGCCTTTCAAATCTAGAGTGCTGGAAATAGGTTTTGCTACAAACTCATTTTTCTTGCCATCCAAAACAACAACTCTTTGATTCAGGCTAAGGCCTGTCGGCTTTAATATTTGATAATTCTTTTTTTCAGGATCAAAAATAACTGTGCGCGAAACTTTTCCGGCTGTTAGAGTAACTGCAGATCCATCTTGGTTTTTTCCTTCTGCATCTGTGTAGGCAAAAGATGCTACTTTAGCATCAGTTGGCTTTGTATAAAAAAAATTAGAGATATTAGATAATTTACTCATAAATTTCTCCTTATGTTTTTTACTTTTAGGGCTTTAAGCTAAAAAAAGTAAAATATTTTGTTTATGGTTTCTAAAAAAAACTACATAGATATAACACATAGCCTATTTTTTGGAAAAAAATATTTTAAATTTCTATAAACTTTTTTTTAATTTTTGGTAAAGAT
>SDBT01005345.1_pt1 | contig 21577 bp, 19 predicted proteins | sample 2277101 | NCBI WGS metagenome assembly SDBT01 (sample SAMN10404973, study PRJNA504765) | marine sediment metagenome | isolation source: marine sediment core GS10_PC15, 103 cmbsf | place: Arctic Ocean: Southern Knipovich Ridge | collected 2010
CCGAGTCTTCCCAGGCCGTCTTCCTTCCTCCGACTGGGCCGATGGTTCGAGAACCGACCTCTGGAGAACCTCCCCGGCCGCGTCCGTTGGCCGAGCCGGTCCGCTCGATGCGAGTCACCGAGTTTCGCGACTACCTGGCTTGTCCCTATCGCTATTACCTTCGACATCAGTTGAAGTTGCGTGGCTTGAGCGATTCGCAACAAGAGCTCGACGCGGCCGCGTTCGGCTCATTGGCCCACGATGTGCTCAGCCGGTTCGGCCAAGCGGACGTCAAGGACTCGGTCGACACCCTGGTGATCGCGGACTGCTTCGACGCGTCGCTGGACGACCTGGTGCGTCGAAAATATGGCAAGGAGCCGTTGCCGGCCGTTCGTGTGCAGGTCGAGCAACTTCGCCGCCGCTTGCGAGCCTTGGCCGAGTGGCAAGCCAATTGGGCCGCCGAGGGTTGGCGCATCGAGCAGGTCGAGATCGCGCCGGCGAAGGACACGGCCGCCATGCTCGTCGACGGCGAACCGATGTTCCTGCGAGGACGGATCGATCGGATCGACGTCCATCTGCCGACCGGCCGTCGAGCGATTCTCGATTACAAGACGTCCGACACGGCGAAGCGGCCCGACCAAACACACCGCAAAAAGGGCCAATGGGTGGACCTCCAATTGCCGCTCTATCGCCATCTGGCTCGAGGGCTGGGGATCGAAGGGTCGGTCGAGCTGGGCTACATCGTGCTGCCGAAGGACCTTGCCAAGGTCGGACATCTGGCGGCCGAGTGGGACGACGCCGAGCTCGACGATGCCGATGCGGTTGCCCAAGATGTGATTCGCAAGGTTCGGGCTGAGGAGTTTTGGGCACCGGTTTCCCCTCCACCCGCCTTTAGTGAGGAATTCGCGGCGATCTGCGGCGACGGACAATTCGGGGCGCTGCTGGCCGCGGATGAGCAGGCGGAGGACGGCCCATGAGCAAGTCGACCGACCACTTCGCGAACGTCGTGATCCGTGCTTCCGCGGGAACCGGCAAGACCTATCAACTGAGCAACCGGTTCATCGGGCTGGCCCTGGCCGACGAACCGATCGACACGATCCTGGCCACCACGTTCACCCGAAAGGCGGCCGGCGAGATCCTCGACCGCGTTTTGCTGCGACTGGCCGACGCCGCGCTGGATCCGGATCAACTGGCCCAATTGGCCCAAGACGTCGGCGACCGATTCGGCGGCGAAAACGGTACGGCCGCGTGCCTCGGCGTCCTGCGGCGCATGCTCAATCATCTGCACCGGCTGCGCGTCGGAACGCTCGATAGCTTCTTCATCCAGATTGCAAGAAGCTTCGGCCTGGAACTCGGACTGCCGCCCGGCTGGCAGATCGCCGACGAGGTGGTCGACGGCCGATTGCGGGCCGAGGCCATCCGGACCTTGCTGCAAAACGAAACAACCAGCGACGCCGTCGAGTTGATGCACCTGCTGACCAAGGGCGAGGCATCGCGATCGATCACCGATCAGATTACGTCCTTGGTCGGCGAGCTTTACTCGATTTACCTCGAGTCGCCGTATGAGGCATGGGACGCACTGCCGCGGCAGAAGCCGATGAATCCCGTCGAACTGGCCGATGCGCTGCAAGTGCTCGAAGAGGTCGAGTTACCCGCCGGCAAACGTTACCCCAAAACCCGCGATCAGGATCTGCAAAACGCGATCGCCCCCAATTGGGAAGCATTCTTGACCAAAGGATTGGGGCCCAAGGTGCTCGACGGGACGGAGAAATTCTACGGCAAGCCCATCCCCGAGAGCGTCGTGGCCGTCTATCGCCCGTTGGTCGATCATGCCAAGGCGGAACTGCTCGGCCAAGTGGCCAATCAGACCGTTGCGGCTCGGCGGCTGTTGGACCGATTCGACGCGGCGTACCATCCGCTGAAACTGGCCGGCCGGGCCCTGAGGTTCGAGGACGTCACCGAGAAGCTGGCCGGGCTGCGTTCGAGTACCACGGTCGGCGGCCGAGTCGACGAGGTGGCCTTTCGGCTCGACGCCCATCTGGCTCACCTGCTGTTGGACGAATTTCAAGACACCTCGCCGCAACAATGGCGCGTGTTGCGGCCCTTTGCCCAAAAGATCGTCGCCGGAGGGCCCAAGCGGTCGTTCTTCTGTGTGGGCGATGTGAAGCAGGCCATCTATGGCTGGCGAGGTGGTGTGGCCGAAATCTTCGAGGCACTGGACGATCAGCTGGAAAACCTCGCTCACGAGTCGCTCGATAAGAGCTGGCGATCCGCTCCGCCGGTGATCGAGACCGTCAACCAAGTGTTCGGCCGGCTGGTGGGCAATCCGGCCCTGACGAAATACCAGGACGCAGCCGAGCGATGGTCGCAGCGTTTTGCCCCCCATACGACGGTCCACACCGACATGCCGGGCCATTGCCGGATGATCGTGGCACCGGCGGCCGGCGAGGGGGAAAAGCCCGACCATGCAACGCTCGCCTATGCGGCCGGCCAGATCGCGACGCTGCATCGACAAGCCCCCGACCGACGGATCGGCGTGTTGGTGCGAAAAAACGACGCGGTGGCCCGACTGATCTATCTGTTGCGGCAGAAGCATCACATCAACGCCAGCGAAGAGGGTGGCAATCCGCTGACCGACTCGCCGGCCGTCGGGTGGCTGCTCTCGCTGTTGACGCTGACCGACCACCCGGGCGATACGGCGGCCCGATTCCATGTGGCCCACTGTCCGTTGGCTCGGACGATGAACTTCACCGACGACACCGATTCGGAGTCCGCCGGGCGATTGGCGCAGGATGTCCGCCGGCAGTTGGCCGTCGACGGCTATGGAGCGACGCTCTATGGCTGGGTCCACGAGCTGGCCCCCTCGGTCGACCGCCGCAACTTGGGCCGTCTGATGCAATTGGTCGAACTGGCCCATGCCTACGAGCCGGGCGCCGGGACCCGGGCCGATGACTTCGTCGAGCTCGTGACAAAGCGCCGCGTCGAGGACCCGACCGCCGCCGCACCGGTCCGTGTGATGACGGTTCATCAGGCCAAAGGGCTCGATTTCGACTGCGTCGTATTGCCCCAGTTGGACGCCCATCTGAAGGGGCAAACCGCTCGGTTCGTCGTGGGGCGTCCGAAACCGACCGACGACGCCGAGCACATCTGTCGCTATGTGCCCGGCGATTTGCAGGCAATTCTGCCCGAGGCATTTCGCAAAACGTTCGAGCGTCACGACGCCCAGATCGTCGAGGAATCGCTGTGCGTGCTCTACGTGGCGATGACTCGAGCCAAGCAGGCGCTGCACATGATCGTTGCCCCGTCGAGAGCGAACGAGAAGAATCTGCCGGCCACCTCGGCCGGTCTGCTTCGGGCCGCCTTGACCGACGGCCATAAGATGGATCCCGAGACGGTCGTCTATGAGCATGGCGATTCTTCGTGGTGCGGTCGTCCGGCGGAAAAGGAAGAGACGGTCGTCCCCGAGTCGGCCGACCGTGACACGCCTGTGACAATTCGCTTGGCGGAACCGGCCGCTCGACCGTCGCGAGGGTTGCGGCGCCGAAGCCCCTCGGGACTCGAGGGCGGGCCGCGTGTCGATCTGGCCTCGCATCTGCGGCTCGATACGGATCGGGCCATGGTGCGGGGGACGTGCATGCACAAGTGGTTCGAGCAGATCGAGTGGCTCGAGGAAACTCCGCTCGACGAGCAAACGTTGCGACAGGTCGTCGCCGGGGTGCCGACCGCCGGGCTCGATCTGTCTGAGTTGATCGGCCAGTTTCGTCAAATGCTTCAGAAGCCGGTGGTTCGCGGTGCCCTTACTTTGGCAACATATCAACCCGGCGGCGGCGAGCCGGATAGTGCCGTTCATGCGATGTCGAGCATCTCGCAGCCGCGATGGCAAGTGTGGCGGGAACGCTCGTTCGCCGTTCGCGACGACGACACGATCGTCCGCGGCGAGATAGACCGACTGGTCGTGCTGTTGGACGGCGATCGCCCGATCGGGGCCGACGTGCTCGATTTCAAGACGGATCGCGTGGATGCGGATAATTCGGAAATGTTGGCCACCCGGGTCGAGCATTATCGCCCCCAATTGGAGACCTACGCCCGGGCCGCGGCCACGTTGTTCGATTTATCGCCGGACCAAGTGTCCACACGGCTGTTGTTCGTCGAGGCCGGCGTGGTTCGGGCCGTGTGAATGGCCATAGTAGGGTGGGCACTGCCCACCAAGAACCAAGGGGAACGCTACCATTGAGTTTTGGTGGGCAGTGCCCACCCTACAAGCCTCAGCAAGTCGTCATGCAATCGTGCCAGGCCCTACAAAACACGCGACGGCGGCACCTTCCCCCCCAAGACGTTGGGGGAAATTGCGGATTTGCGACCTTGCCAAAAGGAGCCAAAGCTGGTAGGATAACGGGCTATGGTCCTCTGCCATGTTCGTGCTGTCGATGTGAATTTTGGTGAGCCGATACGTTGCCCGTTGGGCGCCTGACATGAAAGACACCGGCCGCGTGTATAGCCGCTGACCGACTCCGCCTCGGTGGGGAAGGCAACGGATCACACAACCCGGGGTCCAGGTCGCCTGCTTTTACAATAACGGGCTCTCAAAAAAGCATCACCACGGCATTACGGTGGAGGGCCTTTTTTGTGTCTGTCCCCTGTTTCCATCGAGTGAAAAAAGCGGACTGGCTCCGACCCGCAACCGATATCCAACCTGCGGGTGAATGTCGGCGGCTCGGTGCCTGTCCCCTTTTTTCACGCCCGCCACAAGAAGATTCCCATGAGCGAGCTTCCCGCCGAGATTATCGAGAAGCGTGACACACTGTTGACCCTTTTGCGGAGCTTCGGGAGTTGTGCCGTGGCGTTCTCCGGCGGACTCGATAGCGCGGTCTTGGCCAAGGCGGCCCAATTGGCGCTGGGCGAGAAGGCCGTCGCAGCGACCGGTGCGAGCGAGAGTCTGGCCGTCGGCGAATTGGACGAAGCCCGAGAAGTTGCCCGAACGATCGGCATCCGCCACGAAGTGATCGAGACCGGCGAGCTGTCGATACCCGCCTATCAAGAGAATACGGCCAACCGCTGCTACCATTGCAAGACCGAGCTATTCACCCGGGTCGAGGAGTTGGCGAAGAAGCTGAACGTGGCGGTCGTTGCCGACGGGAGCAATCGCGACGACCACGGCGAGCATCGGCCGGGTATCCAGGCCGCCAAGGACCAGAAGGTCCGAAGCCCGTTGGCCGAATGCGGCTTTACGAAGAACGAGCTACGAGCACTGGCCGAACATTGGCAAATCCCCATCTGGGACAAGCCGGCCACGCCCTGCCTGAGCAGCCGGATCGCTTATGGCGAGAAGGTGACGCCCGAGCGGCTGGCGATGGTCGACCAGGCCGAACGATTCCTGCGCGAGCGAGGTTTCCAACCGCTTCGAGTCCGCTACCACAAGGGCGATGTGGCTCGGGTGGAAGTCGCGCCGGACGCCGTTGCCCGATTCACCGCCGATCCCTTCCGCCGCGAGGTCGTCGAGAAACTGAAGTCGCTCGGCTTCAAGTACGTCTCGCTCGATCTCGAAGGATTCCGCAGCGGAAGCCTCAACGCCGTCCTGCCGGTCGAAAGTCTACAGATCGGCGATCGGGGTTAGCGGGCTGTTAAAGAAGACGGGCTGCTAAAGAATCCTGGCAAGAGCGATTCGGCGAATCCGCCTCACGGCGCATTGGCCTTCTCGGCAAGATCCTGCCAAAAATCCCGGGCTTGGCGATGATAGCCGAGCACTTGCCGCTGCTGGGCCGGATCGGGGAGCTTGATCTGCCGTGCCCGCTCGTACACCCAATCGATGAAGAATTGCACCGACCGCTTACTGATCCGGCGCCGATAATCGACCTCGACGTAATAGGGCGCCGTCATCACGAACCGATATGTCTTGGGTGTGTCACTTACGGCACGGACGAGAAACCAGCCGCTGCGCTCGAAATGCAGTTTCGGCAATCGGTTCTCCTGGGCCGCCTCGGCATATTGCTCCAGCCGCAACGACTTGTCGACCTTCCCGTTCTTGATCAGCTCGATATAGCTGATCGGAACGCGCGTGTTCAGGATCAATCCGATCTCCAGGTCCAGCGTCTCGCCCTTCTCGACGTGAAACACATGGCCGGGCAGCTTGCCCTTGATGTAAGGTCGCAACAGCGGGCCGTTGGTAATCAACACGCGGCCGGCGTCGAACGCCTTCCACCACGCGCGATAGTCCAAGGGGCCATCGGCAGGGCCATCGACGTGGACGTACATGCGATTGTACCCGACCGGATTGGGCACTTCGCCGGACCCGCTGCCCGCGCTGGGAGGAATCCGCAAACCACATTCGAGCAGATGGAAGTAGATCTCCTGCGACCATCGGGCATTACCGGTCGGCGGCGGATAGAAGAGCTTGTCACGCGGCTTTCCGTCGGCCTCGTGAGAGATCGTCGACGCTCGGCCGATATGACTATGAGCGATCTGGATCGAATCGATCTGGCCCAAAGCCACCAACATGGGCAAATCCCACCAGAAGGGCTTGCTCAAGTCGACCCAGGTGTCGTCCTGCTTGCGTGCTTCGGTCAGATAGGTCATCGGCGGCGGGAATTCACTCCGGCTGCCGGGTAAGGCGAGCGGCTTCGATAGGTTGAAGTAGAGCAACTCGGTGCCATTTCGGGCTTGCGAGGCGGCCATGTGGTGATAGAGCCGATCCGTGTCGAAGCGGACCAGCGGTTCTTTGGGCGTTGTCTTGCCCGGCCACAGGTTCTTGCCGTTGTGCCGCGTGATGACTTGGGCCATGTGAAGGTCTTCGGCCTTCATCAATAGCTCGATATCGGAAACCGGCCGGCGGACGTCCAGATCGCCCGACCACCAGCCTTCCGCCGACATGTCGATGAACCGCTGCATCTCGATCTGCTTCGTGTCGTCGGCAAAGTTGTTGATCGTGAAGTGGCCTTGGTGGGTAAGATATTCCGGCCCACGTTCTAGCTCGAACGTGTAGTTACCCACCGGCAGATCCAGCGTCACCTTGCCGGGCAGGGCGAAATGGTCTGCCCAAAAGGGGACCCCCCTGACGCGGCGGGGCTTGCCGGCGGCGTTCTTCAGATGCATGCGGCAGGCAATCGGCTGCTTGGTCTCTCGATCGATGACCGTGATGACCAGCCGTCCTCCGAAGGCGACCGCCTCGGCGACCGACCCGATCAGAAAGGCAAGGCAAAGCCATAGGAAAGGGTGCCACTGCCGCCTCACCAGTGCATGGCCAAGACGATACCCCTGATTTCTAGGCGGGTTATTGTGTTCCATGGATTCCTGCAAGCTGTCCGGTGCCTTGCTCCTCTGGCGTTGTACGATGGCCCTGCGAGGCCGTCGCCTCCGGTCTTCCAGTCTTTTCGACGGCCTCGGAGGGCCATCGTACGTTTTCAGACAAACTCTACCACGCAGCCCGCCTTGATGTTCAATGGGCCTCGGGCGTACAATGGCGGGAACGACATGAGTTGCCGGAAACTTCCAATACCCCGCTGTGTGGTTATTACCGAATGGCTGACGATTACTACAAAACCCTGGGGATTCGCCGAGATGCCTCGCAGGCCGAGATCCAGAAGGCCTATCGCGAGCTGGCGAGGAAGTTCCACCCCGATCTGAATCCGGACGATAAAAAGGCCAAGGAGAAGTTCCAGCAGATCCAGAAGGCGTTCGATGTGCTGAACGACTCGAAAAAGCGAGAGATGTACGATCGCTATGGCAGTTCGTTCGAGACGAGCGGGTCGGGGGGGCCCGGGGATAACCCTTGGGGTGGTTTTGGTGCCAATCCGGGGGGCTTTCACGCCGAGGACATCGATCTGAGCCAGATCTTCGGCCAAGGAATGGGTCAACAGACCGGGGGGGGAGCCGCCGACTTCTTCACCCAGTTTCGTCGTGGCGGTGGCAGGGGATCCCAACGCTCGGCTCGACCCAAACGCCGCGGAGCCGATCTGGCCCATGAGGTGATGGTGCCGCTGGCCACGGCCATTACCGGCGGCGAGATCCAGATCGCGGTCCGCCGTGGGTCGGGGAAAACCGAGACCATTTCGGTCAAGGTGCCGGCGGGAATCGAGGACGGCAAGAAGATCCGCGTCCGCGGGCAAGGCGAGCCCGGCCCACGTCGAGGCACGCCGGGCGACATCCTGATCACCGTACGCGTCTCGCCGCATCCGTTCTTTCAGCGACGTGGAAACCACTTGCATGTGAAAGTACCCGTCACGCTGACCGAAGCCGCGCTGGGCGCCAAGATCGATGTCCCCACGCCTAAGGGTACGGTCACACTAAGCGTACCGCCGGGCACGTCCAGTGGCACGAAGCTCCGGGTCAAGGGCCACGGTGTCACGCCACAAGGCCGCACGCCGGGCGATCTGTTGGCCGAAATCCAGATTGTCCTACCCGATTCGATCGAAGAGGCCGACCGGTCGTGGCTAGGCCAGTTCGCCCTGCGATATCCCCAGGCTCCCCGCGCGGATCTGAAGTGGTAAGCCCATGAGCGACCAGCGGTTTCCACGCGCACACCACATACGCCGCTCGGCCGATTTTCGACGCGTCTACCGTCGCCGCTGTACGGCCGGAGACGACCTCTTGCTCCTGTTCGGCGAGGCCAACGATCTTCCCCATTCGCGGCTGGGACTGTCCGTGTCGCGCAAGGTAGGCAATGCGGTGGTTCGCAACCGATGGAAGCGTCTGATTCGCGAGGCGTTTCGGCTCTCGGGTGCTCGGGTTGCGACGGGGATTGATCTGGTCGCCATTCCTCGCCCCGGCGCCCGTCCGGAATTGGAGCCCTTGCGGCGGTCGATCGGGCGGCTTTCCGGCCGAATTGCGAAGAAGCTGGCATGACCGCGCTCGCGTGCCATTGTCGTAACTACGTTCGCCAGAACGTGGTCGTAACCCTTGGACACGCCCCACGCTCTGGCGAGCGTAGTTACGACCCCCTAATCCGGCGAATGAAGCGACTCCAACGCCTCCTCGAATCGTGTCGTGTCGAGAACGATCAGCCCGTCTTTCAGAACGAGCATGCGTTTGGCGTTCTTCGCGATGTCCTGGTCGTGCGTGACCAGGATGACCGTCATATCGTTCTGCTCATTCAGGTCGTGAAACAGCCGAATCACGTCCTTACTGGTTCGCGAATCGAGGTTCCCGGTCGGCTCGTCCGCCAGGAGAATATCGGGGTTATTGACCATAGCTCGGGCGATGGCGACCCGTTGTTGCTGTCCGCCGGAGAGCTGGGACGGATCGTGCCCCATACGGTCGGCCAGCCCGACCCGATCGAGCGCTTCGCGCGCGCGACGTCGACGCTGCCGACTGGAGACGCCCCGGCCGTAGAGCAGCGGAAGTTCGACGTTTTCCAGCGCGCTGGTCCGGGCGAGCAGGTTGAAGTTCTGAAAGACGAATCCGATCCGTTGGTTCCGCAGCCTGGCCCTCCCATCGCGAGACAGTTGGGCCACTTCATCGCCGTCGAGAAGGTAACTTCCCCGGGTGGGACTGTCGAGACAACCCAGCGTGTTCATCAGCGTTGATTTCCCCGATCCCGATGGCCCGATCAACGCCACGTAGCCACCGCGCTCGATCGTCACCGACACACCCCGAAGCGCCTCGACCTTCATCTCGCCGCGAGAATAGATCTTCCAGATATCGTGCAGTTCGATCAGCGACATGTCTTCTCTCGGGTTGGCAAACACTCAGCGTGAGTCGTGGATATCCAGGGCCATCGTGATATGCTCGATGCCGGCCTCCTCGAAGAGATCCGAGCAAACGACGAAGCCCAAGGCCTCGTAGAAATCGCGGGTGTGCAACTGGGCATTGAGTTCGATTCGACGTAGGCCCATGGTTTCTGCGTGTTCCACGAAGAATCGGACCAACCGCGAGCCGATGCCTTGCCCTCGCCAGGGGCGTCTTACGGCGACGCGGCCCAGATGGCCGCTGCGGTCCATTCGCGCGGTGCCAACCACGTTGTCTCCCTCGGCCAGAGCGATCGCGTGGAAGCAGTCCGGATCGCGGCCGTCCCGTTCGATATCCTCGGGCACCTTCTGTTCCTCGATAAACACTTCGGCACGGACCGACCAGAGCAACTCGGACTCGGTCCGCCAGTCGGCCGATCGCACGACTATTTCCGACACATTCCAACTCCACCAGACGGACTCGATGAAACACGGCCGAAAACGAGTCTACCCGCTGCCGAACCGAATGTCGAGGTCCGCGGCAGCCGGGGAGGACTTGCGTGGTGCGGCCGACGGGCTAGAATAGCGGAGGGTCAGTTTGATCTCTTGGGGACGTAGCTCAGCTGGGAGAGCGTGGCGTTTGCAACGCTGAGGTCGTGGGTTCGAGTCCCATCGTCTCCACTTGGGGGGTTTGCATTGCACCGCAAGCCTCATTAATCCTTGGATTCGCGGGGCTTTGTTCGTTTCTTGATGAGCCCTGATTTGCCGAGACGTGCGGTGAGTGTGCCGGATTCTGTGCCAGTTTCTCTTTGGCCTTTTCGCCGGGCATGGTCCCCGTCGGCTGGCTGGTGGCTCGCTGGACGTGGCCCTTTGTGACCTGGCGGTAGTGCCGGTTGGCGATTACCTCCGTATGTCCCAGCCAAGCAGCCGCAACGTGGCTGGGGTACTGATCAACGAGCTCGGTTGCTCGGGTCGATCTGAGATTCACCCACGCCTTCGGCCACGGCTGCCGACCGGCTCGAAGGATCGCCCGCTTCAACCAGGTCCCTTGATTCTTCTCGGCCGATCGGATCGACGGGAAGATGTAGACTGCCCCCGACGGTGCCGCGTCCCATGCCTGCTGAAGCTCTTTGGCAACCTCTGGGAAGATCGGCACGACTCGCTGGTGGCCGTCTCGATACCGCTTCGTCTTGGGGCTCGCGATGATGATCTGCATCGTCTCCCAGTTGATGTCCGACCACTGCAAAGGGACGATCTCCGACGGCACACGAACGCCCATGTACCGAGCGAATAGCAGCAACAGGCGATGCTCGGGGGTCGGGCATTGATCGAGAACATCGTCGATCGTCTCGCGGTCGATAAAGACCTGGCGTTCGGGCACGGGCACGACTGTGCCGACCAGACCCTTGAAGGGGTTATGGTCAACGAGACCTCGCCTTTCGGCCACCCGGAAGAACCGGCGGGCGAATTGGCACCGCTTGCGGATAGTGTTCTCGGCCAAGCCTTCGCTGCTCTTGAGCCAAGCGTTCCAGTTTTCGGCGTCCGCAAGCGTGATGGTCCGAAGAACCTTATCCGCACCGAGGAAGGCAACGAGGTTCCGCCGGGTGTGCCCCCAGACCGTCAGGGTGGATTCGGTAACGTCGCCCCGTTGTCGCCGCTGGTCGAAGAACTCGTCGAGGAACTTGCCCAGCGTCGTTGTCTTGACGTCCTCCACGAGCCCAGCCTTGGCAAGCCGAGTCCGCAGTGTGGCGTCGATGCCCTTGAGCCACTCGACCACCTGGCCGTCGAGCCCCGTGTTGAACCGTCGAGCTTCGGTCAGCTTCTCTACCATGTTCCGGGCCGTTTGCGCGTGCTTCTTCGCGCACTTCCCCGTGCGGATCGTTCGGCGTTTCTTCGTAGCCGGGCAGACGAAAAGGATCCGCCATCCGCTGCCGTCCTTTGAGAGACTCGCCATGATTCACCTGCCTTTTCGCTCGGGTTTCTTCTCGGGCACCAGCTTCAGCCCGAGGTAGTCGCAAAGGGCATCGACAGTTTTCATCGACAGCCCTGTCCGCTCGCCGCGGACGAATTTGCTCAAAACTGCCTGGTCGATGCCGGTTGCCTTGTGGATCGCGTACCTGCTCACCGGGGCCTGCTCGACGGCCTTTCGCAACTGCTCGCTGAATTTGGCTCTCTTGCTCATCGTCGTGATTCTACTCCGGGATAGGCGCTGTGTCAAGCATCGTCGGCAACGGCTTCATCAGGGCCGTCAATTCAGCGTCGGACAGATCCAGGTCGGCCTCAGCCGGCGGCATACACTCCGATGTGGCGAACCGCTGATCCTTGACCGATCCCGGTCGCCTCCCGAACCGATACGGCCAAAATTCGCAATACGTACTATGAACCCCATCGCAGGGGCACCATTTCACGTACTTGGCACTGTCACGGGAGCATTCGAGGCAGTTCCGCCTCATCGCCCGCAGTGGCCTAGAAATCTCCATGCCTATGAACCTCCAAATATCGTCGAGAATCTGTCAAAAGGGCAGCTACGTGGCCCTTGGAGCCCGGCCGAGGCCCAACGGGAGTTCTGATACCCTTGGGCTCCTTCCGTGAAAAGAAACGCTACCTTTTGGCGTGAGCGTCATTCCGCATCCTCGTGAATCTCGCCCTCGCGCGCCCGTCCGCGTCCAATCGTCGCCGAGGGCTGGACTGGGCCGAAAGCGAACGTCCCCTACCTGTTCCCCGAGTTACTCGCCCCCAGCCGACGGGGCCAGTATGCCAACGCAGTCATCGACTAACTCGCCGATATGGGCCCCCAGGTCTGCTTTGGCTTTGTCGGGGATCGTCAAGCCAGATCGGGCCGCCCAGTCCTCCGTGATGCTGCGGACCTTCGTGCGAACTGTCTCGGAGGTGTTGGCGACCAGCTCTTCCGCCCATTGGTCGTTCATTTCGGCCAATATACCCCGAATGTCCTCAATTTTGGCACGTTCTCGCTTCACTTGCTCTTGCTCGTCTACCTCATCCTTGAGTGACTTAACCAGGACGTCCACGTACTTAGCGTAGCTGCGAATACTCGTTTCGAGCCAACCCAAGGCGCCCATGCTGGGTGCTGGGGTACTCGCACGACTCAGGCTGACGACCGTGGCACCTGTAGCCGTCTCCCCCACGATAGTCAACCGCTCTGCTTGCACCCAGTTTAGATCAGCCTGTAGCGACGCGTTCGCGGGTAGCTCGGGCCAGCCGGCAGGAATATCAGCCAAGCCCGGGACGCGACCACGCACGGCCGACGGAGGCAGGACCGTCTCGTCTACGCCGCCAAACGGCAGATCGGGCGTATTATCGGCGCCTATGTCATCTTCGACCTCGATCGGCGAGAACCGCTCCGACATCTCTCGCCACGCCACATCGCTTGCTTCCGGCCGGAGCATTCCGGCATCACGGTGCTTCCTGATGCGGCGATTCTTCCATTCCTCGGCCTCGGGCCATCGTCCTTCCCGGACCAATCGTTTCGTCAGTTGGCATTTTCGTTCAGCGTCCATCGAAATTCCTCGCAATCTAAGGTTTCGTTGATTAGCACACTCGCGGGTGCATGTGTGCGTGTGAAAACGTCTTCGTTTCGCCGCGTTGGGGCCGTGTGGTAACAACCCCCATCCCTCTCGATGCACCCCACACTACCTATGTGCGGGGCATGGCTCCCCGCAATCGTGCGGCCCTCCTCGCCACTGCATTGGATTTTGTCAGCGGCCGGCATACCATACACTGCCGCTCGCCCAGCAGATTCCACCAGGCCATCAGGCTGCCGCAGCAATCACATGGCACGGGCTCGACGCAATCCTCCCACGGGGTCGTGATGTCCGGCCGTAGCAGTCCTACCAGTTCGTCCTTGTGGGCCTTCAGGCAGGCCAGGATGGTGGGCGTCAAGGTCCCTTGCGGGGCGTCGATCGACAACTGGCCATTCTCGGCAGCCGACAATCGGATACCCGCAGCCTTGCAGTCGACTAGTACGCTAGCGGGGGTTGTTTGCGGGCTCGTCATATCGTCACCTGGGTCCGGTCGCCCCCAAGGGTGCCAGGGGGTGATAACTTGGCGTCCTTGGGTTCCCCGGGATCAGAGAAGGGTAAAACCCCCTGGTTTTCTGCAAGGTTGCCAAGATCGCCAAGATATTCCCCCTTAGGGGCGTTGGCATCCTTGGCTGGCAACCTCCACGACCACGGGCCGGGGACCTTGGGGCGGAACGCCTCGACGCCCAAAGCTTGCTTCGCTCGATCCAGCGTCCGCTTGCTACCCCCATACCCGTTGGTCCAATCGTCACGCAACTCCTTCACAAGGCGAGGGCCGTCGACCAGGGCCTCGTGAAGCCAGTCCTTTGCGTTATCCAACGCCATCGCCTCGGGGCCGGGTTTGCGGCGGTTGTTCTCTTCCGCCGCGAGGGCGTCATCCGCGTGCATATTCACGGGGTCCTTCTCCCACTGTAGGTGGGGGGGGTCGCCGCCAATCGCGAAGGCCATGCCGTGATTCTCGGCGGCGAGATTGTTCTTTCCAGGTAGAAGCAATCGCCGCCGCTTGTCCTCGGGGTCGCGCGAAAGGTGTAGCACCGACCGGGCGATGCCCGTGAACGCCCGGGAGCCCATGGCGAGATCGTCCGCCGACACACCACCGCTCTTTCGCCGGTGGGCGACAACAAGCAGGGCCGCGCCGTACTTCTCCGCCAGTTTCGCAGCAGGCCCCAAGACGCTCCGGACCTCGTTGTCGCGATGCGCGTCGGTCGATCCACCGAGGAAGCTTCCGATGGGGTCGACCACGATCAGCAGGCAGTCTGGAATCCGGTTCAAGGCCGCCTCGATCGCGTCCACGTCAGCCAGTGTTATCAGGCGTTCGTACTGGCCCTTCTCGTCGCGCCGGCGAACTGCGGATAGTAGATGCACTCGCTGTACGTCGGCGTAGTGGGCGTCGAGTCTCGGCCGAATGGTGTCGGCCGGATCGTCCTCGGCAGTGAGCAACAGGACCGACCCCTCGGGGCAATCACTCCCGTCCGGCCAGGGCGTGCCTGTGGTCACTCGCGATGCCGCGTCGATCGTGAAGAACGACTTACCCTCCCCCGGTCGACCAACAAGCAGAGACATCCGCCCCAACGGAATCATGCCCTTCCATAGCCATGGCACTTCGCAGGGTTCCACGTCGGCTAAACAGGTCAGAACCGGGCCGCTCTCCTGGGCTGCCGATGGCGTAGACTCCGGTGCCGCCTCCCCCCCTGGCTCGCCCGAACCACCCGCCGCGTGTTCCTGATCGGCCGGCTGACCGGAATTGGCGTCTCGCAGTGCCCCAGATTCACCGTCAGCCTCCGCCGCGTTTTCCAGCTTGTGCATTAGCTCGCGGTCAGACCACGGCGGCACGCAGCCCTGGTTCCATTCCTGCATGAGCGGTAAGGCGTCCTCGATCGACAACCCGAATCCCTGGGTCAATTTACACGCCGCTCGGAAGGTCACGTTATGCCCAGCCTGGCCGCTCACCGCCGGTTCAATTGTCGCTAAGTAGGATCGTGCCCGCTCGATAACGGACGTTTCGGTCCGAGACGACGGAGCGGTGGACCGAGGCGGTTCGGTTGGATGCCGGCGGTCAGGCCAGTACGTTTTTGCGAGCCAGTTCAGGGCGTCTTGCCCGTCCGCGATCTCGGCGTACCCCTCCAACACCCGTCCTGTCACAGCAAAGTATCTCGCCCGATCGTATATCTCGACACCCGCCGCCTTGCCGCCCATCGCCGGTTCGTCGATCTTTAGGTTCTTGCCGGTCGGGAACGGCGATTGACCACGAACGAAGATCTTTACGCCGGTCCCGCTTGGCGAAACCTCGGTGTAAGAACTAAATCGGCGAATGATCTCTTCGGCCCACGGTGCAATTGATCCCGTCTCCGAGTCACGGCAACCGTCGAGATCGATCCCGCAAAACTCACCGTCAGCCGCGAAGACGTAGCCAATCCCGTCGTAGCCGCCGCGCTCGTAAACGTCGAGTACATCCTCGAAGGGGGCCCAGGTCGACGGATTGTTGGAGCTTGCTGGAGCACCACCGACCTGATATGGCATCTTCGTCGGCCAGCCGTCTCGCACCACGTGTTTCCAGAGTACCCATCGGTGCCAGCGGCGAAGGTCCTCTGGAACACCCTCGGGTTTCACGGGCAAGGCACTCCCACTGGCGTGCCCCGTCGTTTCGGAAGTCGCTGGGCCGACTGCCCGCTTGGGGCCGCCGATGATGTCGTCCCAACCGATCTCCCGATCGCTATCGTCGTTGTGTATCATTGTCATAATCAAGTTCCAATAGTCTGTAGTCCTCAGGGAGGCCTCAACGGGACTCCTTGGGTGAGAAGATAAGTATCGTGGGCAGCCAGACCAAGTGATCGTAGCGGCTCTCAAGCGGAAGAGTTATCGCAGGCAACTTGGGGCGCCGACCGTCGCTGTAAGCGCCCTCCCCAGTCGGAACGCCAACAATCATCCGATGATACGTAAGCTCGTCCAACACCTGCGCAACGTCATCAGACACGCCAGACCAGGCGACCAGCCCATGGCGATCGCACTCCGCAAAGCCAAGTTCGCCCGGCAGCAAGTCCCGCACCCCGCGATCCGGCAAGCCAAGGGCGGCGGCGAGAACTTGGACTTGGTCCAAGCGGATCGCGCCGCAATTGTGGACCTTCGCGATGATTGCGATCTTTAGTACGTCGCAGAGGTCGGTCGGAAGTTCCTGGGTCGTGCCCCGAGTGGCATCCTTGGTACGTATGGCAGACATGTGTCACCTCATTGGTTAAGGGGAAAAACAGAAACTCGCATCACCCAAACGTGGCTGACACGTGTTTGTTACGGGGGGTCGCTTGTTTTCTCACGGCTTCGGCCACTTGGCCGCCGCATCCCTGGGGGTTGATCGCCAGTGTCATCGGCAACGGGTTCAGGCGTTTCGGCCGTCTCCTCTCTAGCCTCGGCCGTCTCCTCTCTGGCCTCGGCCCACGCATGCAACGCTTTTGGTCGGAACATCACTAAGCCATGGAGTTTGACGTAAGGCAATCCGCCATCACGCCGAAGACGATCTACCGTCGCTTGCGAGACGCCCATCACGTCGGTCGCCTCCTTTTTCGTCAGCAGCACGCGACCGAGTTCGTCGTGCGGCCGTTCGGATTCGAGTCGGCGGACTGCTTGGTCGACGGCACGGTCGATGACATCGCGGAATTCGCTCGGGTCGAGATCAAGCCTCATGGCGAGTCTCCTCCCTGAAAATGCCCTTCTCTTCTTGCTCTCGTCGAGCGATAATCCGACGCAAGATCACGGCTCCCTGAGCGTCAGGGCCGGCCGAACACTCCGTATCACGGAGCATCTTGCGGAGAGTGGGCAGCGGCAGATTTGAGAGTTGCGTATCCATAGTTGAAGGATACACAGATAGCCGAGAGTCATTTTGTGAACGGACGCCTTCTGGACGCTGCGTCCAACAGAAAACAGCCTGTTTTAAGGGCCGGAACGGCCGGAGAAACTCCGCCGCTGGACGTCTGCTGGACGCTCCCGGGGCGTCACTTCCAGCGGGATTCCAGTCATTCCTTGATGACGCCGCTCACCGCATCTTCGCGATAGAGGAACTTAGGTTCGTTCACGCGCCTTTCATTGGGACTTACCATCATCCACCCGCCGTCATGTTTCTTTCGCCACGTTGCGAGACGCTTTCGGAGATTGTCCTGATTGACCCCATGCTTCTTCGCAAGGTCCGCGGGCGACAGCCAGCCGGTCGATTTCACCTCTGTCTTCTTCGTGGTGGCCGCTTGGCCGTCGCTCTTGCTATTTTCCGCATCCACGGGCGTTGCAGCGGGATCGGTCTGACTGACGGCCGCGTCCGAGGGCGTGGCAGCCGGGGGCTGCTCTCCAAGGCTGGCCTCCAAAATCTTCTTCACCCGCTCGGCCGCCGCTCGGATCGCGTCCAATTGGTGTTTCAGTATCTCCGGCTGGTTCCCGTCTACTGGTCCGGTCGGAAGGTCGCTCAACACTCTGGCGATTTTCTCAGCTTCCTTGGTCCAACCGCAGTCCCACAAGTCGTTTGCCGCCTGCGCCGCAGAGTGCCGCCAGGGATAATCGAGTTCAATCAGCCGGCGAGTGATCGGAGGATGCCGCATCAGCAGTTTCTCGCGTATGCGGTATTGCTGCATTGCCCCTTTCTGCTTTGGGGGCGGACCGAGCATCGACCGCACGACTTGCTTGTATTGCTTCCGAGGGATCGTCTTCAAGTCCGTCTTTGACGCTGTACCCTCTGGCACCGTCGCCTGCCGATTGAACTCCCTTTCCAGTTCCTTGACAAACTCCCGCGATTGCCTTTTCTTCTCGAAGTAAGCGTTGATGTCATCAATTGCCCGCTCAAGAGTCGGACGAATCGCCTCAAACTCGGATGGTCGCATGAGAATCTGCCTTTCTGAGGTCGGGCCGCCCCCAGCCGGCCGCTGCCGAAAGGCAGAAAGGCAGCACGCTGGCCAGGGACGCATTGAAAGGCGGTCGCGTAGCTATCGCGATCACCCGTCCCGATTTTCATCAATGTACCGTAACGATGCAGCAACAGGAAGGCGGCATATCAGGGTGGAGCGATGGGGACCCATTGCTCCACCGAGAGGCCCGGTCGAGAAGACAATTCGATCGGGCAGCCCGTCCGGCTCGCCGGCACACCTTCAGTCCATCCGTTGGTATCGGTAGCTCTTGTCCCGCACGCGCTGATTGAAGTACCGCCCGTGCGACTCGGCCGCCATCAGCCCGCGGTAGACTTCGGCCGGCACGTCGAAATACTGGTACACGGCGCCGCTGGTGAACTCGATCTCCAGGACCCGTTGCTCCTGGTCGTATCCCACGGATCGCAACGCCGCCGACGAGACACCGATACGCTGAATCCGTTCTCCATGACTTGCCGCTGGCTGTGTCTCGCTGCTTTCCTCCACTCGGTGTGTTCGTCCACACGACGCGATCAGGGCCGCAACGATCGCGATTGCGAGATAGGCGCCGCGCCCAGCTCGTCCGAAGCCGACCGAGTTTCGATCGAAGGATCGGCCCCTTGCCCCGGGGTTGCTGCGGGTATCGTCAGGAGTCATCCATCGCGAACAGAAGACCATTGAGTTCCACCGCCGATTTGCCGCCTAGCGAAGCATGTCGAAGTAGTTGTAAACGATCTCGGGCATGTAAGAACGCACCATAGCGGCGGGTTTGAAGTCCGTTCCCTTTGCGCGATTCTCCCATAAAAGGGCATCTGGATGTTTGTGATCATTGTGCCAACCACGGTAGGTAAAACAAATCCCCCACGGCGCCACGGGATTCTTAGGCTCGATTGCGAGAACCTCCTTATATACTTGCACTGCGCGTTCGTACTGGCCGTTTTCCTTATAAGCCTGTGCAAGTGCCAGCTTGATCGGTATGTGAAGAGATTCGGTTGTTGACGATGTCGTCAATGATGATACTCGACCCATCACCCCCGAATCACTAACTAGATAGTCGTCCAAGTCAACTTTCTTCTCTAGTTCCATCGCTATCTCAAGGGCCTGAACAGCCTCTTCGGAACTTCCGCCTGTGTACGTCGATGCGATGCCTAAGTTGTACTGCACAGCAAAATCGTCTGGATCAATCGCCGCGGCCGTCTTGAAGAAACCAACATGGTCACGGTCATTAATAGACGTAGAGAGACCTTGTATCATGCGGGCTGGAACGTTAGTCGGCTCCAGTTGTATCACTCTCTTGCACAAGGCTCTCGGAGTGTCCCAGGATCTTTGTGATTCATCAAATCTTAGGGCGAGGGCTAACCGGAGCAAAGCTTCCGTGTTGTTAGGATCGGTGGCGACCGCTTTGCCGAAAGCGGCCTGGGCCGCACTGCGATTTCTGAGTTTGGAATGCAAATGTCCGGTCGCGATCCAGAAGCCGGTCCCCCTTCGCGTGCCGGGTATCTGCTCCAACATCTTCAGCGCATCGCCCAACTTTTTCGCCCGGATTGCTTTCCAGACCTCGGCAAGCTTGGTCGGATCGTCTTCTATCGTAACCTGTTGGTGCCCTTCACTTCCGACCTTGGCGTTGACCTGTGCCAGGGAAAGTGGTTGCTGCCCTTCGTTCAGCAGCCTCCTGATCGCACTTGCCGGTATGGCAAGGTTGAGATTCTGCCCTCCTCGCAGATAAGCGGTCGTAATCCCAACCACAGTTCCATCGGCTGAAAGAAGAGGTCCGCCGCTGGAGCCGTGACTTATTGCGGCCGTTGTCTGAATATAGAGAACGCCGTCGAGTTCCGGCCAACCACTTACAACACCTTCACTTAGCGTACCGGTCAACCCCAGAGGGTTGCCAATTGCGTAGACTCGTGTTCCAACCGCTGGCTTGGCCGTTGACAGTTGAAGATAGTCATGCCCCGATCCACCGATGTCCAGAACCGCCAGATCGTGAGCTTTGTCCAGGCGAAGAACACCACGCACGGCCATTGCTGCGCCGCTACTCAAACGAACGGTCACCGTGTCGGCGCCGCGAATGACATGCAGGTTTGTCACCACCTGTCCATCAGGACTGACGAGGAATCCTGAACCAGATGCAGCAAGCTTGCGGTGGCGGTCGTAGTTCTCAACCCGAATGGAGCTGGGAGAGGTCCGCTTATACAATTCCGGGGCTGAGAATTCTTCGTTGGCGTCCGGACGATGCTGTTTTGCGTCCGGTTCCGGCACGGGCGCAGAAGCCCGCGGCTCGGCCGATTGTGCAGCAGCCAAGGGCGGTTGATCCTTCTCCGCCTGTTGCTGCGGCTCGCTGCCGCCACGGAACACCAGGGCCCACAACAGGAGCAACGCGGCGCCGGAGCCCACGATGATCGCCGCCCAAGTTACGGGCCAGACACGTTCCGGCTTCTCGGATGCCTCGTTGACTGCCGCCGCGTCAAGCGAAGACGAAGGCGCAGGCGTGGATCCCTGGAATAGGCCCCGCACCTGCTCAGCGCGTACCCAGCGGCCACCAGCGCCCTGACGCACCAACGTCTCGGGCCCGACGATGCCGGCTTCAGCCAGCCGGCGGAGTTCCCTCGAATCGACCGGTCCTGCCTGCCAGTCCTCGCCGGTCTGATAGAACCACTGAATAGCCATGTGAGACTCTTACCTTTCTGCCAGGCGTCGGCCGACCCCGATGCCATCAGTCTACAACGGTCTCTTGAGGAACTCTACACCGGCGAACACTGGGCGGGCACCGTTTACCACATCCCCTCGACTCCCTTGTTAGCCGTCATCGTTTGCCCATGTACTTCGCGTGGGCTTTTTCACCATCATCCGTGTTTATCAATAGGTAATCATAACCTGGTGAGCCATCACCGGACTTCACCACCGTGATGTCCGAGAGACTCAGCCAGAGAGATGCGTCGATTCGATCCAAAGGATCGATCTTCCAGAGCGAACCGTCTTTCAAAAGGATGAAGTCGCCTCTACCGATATTCTTATCGACCGAATGCCCTCGGCCGGTCCCCACGTTGACATTCCGTGGGGCTACCGGGCGATCAACATTCTCGCTTGGACCTACTAACTGTGGAGCGTTTGGCAGGCTCCGGTCTATCCCGTGATCGCAGTTGAAGCAAGGAACAACTCCCCTTCCGCCGCACGTCATGCAGGGCACGCGGATAGCCACTTTCCTAACATTGAAGGAGCCATCCGGAAACCTCGTTCTTTCTAGCCTGTAGTCGCGGACCATGCCGTTCGCGCATCCGGTAACCGGGCATTCGACAGCTCCCCGACCGTAACATGTCATGCACCACCGATCTTCAAACGGCTGTGCTCCCTCCGGGGCCTTTTGCTTTCGGGATATACCGCCAACAGACTCCACACTCTGAACCCAGATAAGCACGGTGGAACGGCTCACCATGCCATCGACATCGGACCATTGCTTCTGGCCGGCATTCGGTGGTAGCTGCTTATAGCCGGGAATCAGTTTCTTCAGCAGTGGCAAAGC